>Ga0233431_1000164_pt1 | contig 150402 bp, 133 predicted proteins | sample SI_118_April2016_FD_179867 | JGI IMG/M metagenome (GOLD analysis project Ga0233431, IMG submission 179867) | Seawater microbial communities from Saanich Inlet, British Columbia, Canada - SI_118_April2016_200_MG | ecosystem: Environmental > Aquatic > Marine > Inlet | place: Canada: British... | reverse complement strand
TCTCAACTTCACGAAGCTTCGTTATGATCTGCTCGGATCCGTACCTCTTCTTGCTCACTAAAAACCCCCTTTCAAATCAGTCCAAGTCTAACATTTTACCTGGACTAGTTTTCGGGGGTCAGGTCAACCCGGATGGTGCAAATGAGAGTTTTGAGTTCAGCGCCAGCTACGGTCCCAACTTTTTCCTTAGTGATGGCCAGACCAACGACTCTGGCCCTCTCGCTCCTGGCATGTACTCGGTGAGCGAGGTCAATGTTCCGGCAGGTTGGGATATGTTCGACGCTACCTGTGACGACGACAGCGATCCGAGTGCGATAGACCTCGCCCCGGGTGAGTGTGTCACTTGTATCTTTGAAAACGAGCAATTGGGAACCGTCATCATACCGGGCACCATTATTATCAAAAAGCTCACCAATAACGGTGGCCCGACAATTTTTGGCTTCACCGATGATATCGCCGGACCCAATAGCTTTACCCTCGGCCATGGACATACCGAGACCTTCCTCGACGTCCCGGCCGGCACTTATACGGTCACCGAGGATGATCCGGGTCCCGTCTATGAGCTGGATAGAATAGAATTTGACGACCCGAGTGGCGGCAGTTCGGGCGATGTGGCTACACGCACCGCGACCATAGAACTCTTGAAACCAGGTGAAGTGGTCGAATGTACTTTTGTCAACAGACCACAAGACGTCGGCAACCCCGCCATCTCAATATCTAAGACCCCCGATCAGCAGACCGTCGTCTCCGGGGGTAATGTGATCTTTGATATCGCAATTGAAAACACCGGCGACGTGGACCTGGTCAATGTCTCCGTCAGCGATCCGCTGGCACCTGACTGTGACAGGATTATCGGTAGTCTGGCTGTCGGCATGACCTTCTCGTACCAATGCATGATCTCTAACCTGACGGAAAGTTTTACCAACGTAGGCTATGTCAACGCTGAAGATGGGGTGGGCAATCCCGTCAGCGACGACGACGACGTTGATGTGACAGTGATATGCGCCGATAGTGACCAAGACGGTGTTTGCGATGAGGAAGATAACTGTCCCAACGAGCCCAATCAAGATCAGGCAAACTCCGATAATGACGAATTTGGCGATGCGTGTGACAACTGTCCCTATACCACCAATCCTGGCCAGCAGGATACCGATGAGGATGGAATCGGGGATGCGTGTGAATCAGATCCGCCTGTCCCTGAAGTAGCTACCATTGTTCTGCTTGGCATCGGCTTGACGGCATTGGGTGGATTTGTGTGGTTTAGAAGACGCAGGCAGGGGATTGTAGCCGCCTAGCGGTTCGTAGATACAACTGATCTTTAAAGGGGCACAGCAACGCTGTGCCCCTTTTTTCTGATGCATGTCATGTCTGAACACGATATAGAGGAACAACCGATAATAGGCACCTTCAAAACAATTTTAGCGCATAGTCCCACGATTCCAATAAAGCATTGGACAGTGCCTGTGGGTTATTCTCCGCAGCGGCAGCCTTTATTCGGCGTGAAAATGCATATATATCCTGAAATTTCACGATAACCTCATCGATTGTTTTCAAATATGCATCCTGAGCCATCTCACCGCTTTTCTTGGCTCCGATTATGACATTGGCAGCATCGAACCCGCTTTTGATCGAGGTACCCACACCCTCACCGGTCACCGGCATATTCAATCCGGCTGCATCACCGATTATCAACGCATTTCCCCGAGCAGGCCGAAATTCTCCGGTAAACATCTCGCGGTACAGTATCGGTTCGACACAACCATCTCTCCAAACAGGCTCTTCATTTGGATCGAGTCCATGGTGATCAATCAGGAATTGCATCGATTGGGCCGCTGTCTCTTTGATCTCACCTATTGCCGCTCCGCCTTCCATCAACATGAAGTTCTCTTTATCATGCGTACAGAAATAGAAGGGCGCTGTTTCTATAGTCGAAAAGAAGTTGAATCGTTTTTCCGGCAAGTTCAGTTTAACGTTATAACACTCCCGATAGCAGTGCCAATAGGTAGGCTTTAATTCCGGGAACAGCGCTTCTCTCACTACCGACCTGGCCCCATCAGCTCCGATAACAAATTCCGATTCCACCTCCAGAGTTTCCCCACCCTTGTTCAGTCTCACAATGTAACCACCATTCTTCTCTTCAACAGCAGTAACACGAGCACCATCCCACAAAACTACACCATCTTCCTGAGCCTTCTTCCCCATCCAATAATCAAGATGTTTTCTCCATGTGATCGGTGTTTTCACATCCAGCGTTTGTACCGTAGCCCCTGGCACATGTACCGCATATCCAAGCAAATGTTTAGGTTCAACCAGCACGTCATCCGGAATCTCACCGAATTCGTCGGTCAGAATCGACTGTGCCCATTCCCCCATAACCATTCCAGAACAAACTTTATCACGCGGCACTTCCCGCTTTTCAAGCAGAAGTGTCTTTAATCCATTTCTGGAACACCTTTTCGCTGCCAGTGCTCCGCCCGGACCAGCGCCAACTACTATTACATCCCATATGTTCGGCATAATCTTTCGTTCCCCTTTTCCTGTAACTATTAAGCGTCTTTGTTTTAGAGTTTGATGCACCCTTAGGCAATTATAACGAACTGTTGATAATTATCACACCAATACCATGCACAATCCCCGCCTCATCTGTTATAATACCGTGGAAATCAGTCACATGGCTTCTATATTGCTTCATTGCTGTTGCGGACCTTGCGCAACCTACACAATCAAGTCACTCAGAGAACAGAACTTTGAGGTGACTGCTCTCTGGTACAATCCCAACATTCATCCTTTCACGGAGCATCAAAAGAGGTTTGAATCAATGAATGCGCTGGCACAGGCAATGGACTTGCGGTTAATTCTCACCGAAGGTTATGAAATGCCACTTTATCTGAGGTCGGTGGTAGGCAAGGAAGATAAACGATGCACCAGTTGCTACGATATGAGATTGAACAAGACTGCTCAGATTGCACACGAAAACGGTTTCGATGCATTTTCCACTACTCTATTAATCAGCCCCTATCAAAACCAGGAATTGTTAAAGGAAGTGGGCGAAAGCGCTGCGAATGAAAGCAAAACCGCTTTCCATTTTCAGGATTTCAGACAAGGATTCCGGGAAAGTCAGCAGCTCGCAAAAGAATTCGGCCTTTACAAACAAAAGTATTGCGGATGTATTTACAGCGAATGGGAACGATACGCTAAAATAAAAGTTGCATAAAAAAGGATTACAGTGGCTTACCAGAAAATAATTTACGAAAAAAAGCAGCAAATCGGGTACATCACTTTGAACAGCCCCGATACTAACAATGAAATCAGTCATGTGGTGGCTGATGAATTAGTGAGAGTATCTCGGGAAATAGGTGAAGACGAAGAGATCAGGGTAGTGGTCATCACTGGATCGGGAAAGGCGTTTTCTGCTGAGGATCAAGCCACAGAATTGAAAGATGCCACGGCATCGAGTATGGCATCAGCGGCTATAGCATCGCTGAACATTCCAGTTATCGCTTCCATCAACGGTGATGCCATCGGCGCCGGACTGGAAATAGCGCTATCCTGTGATATTAGAATTTCGGCCGAGGGCGCAAATTTCGCGCTTCCCGGAACATCGTACGGTTTCATCCCTTCTGGTGGGGGCACACAACGCCTGCCCAGGATTGTAGGCCGAGGCAAAGCGCTGGAAATGATACTCATGGCTGAGACCATAGATACGCAGGAAGCCTTTCGAGTTGGCCTTATCAATAAAATTTTGTCAATCGACGAACTCGGCAAAGAGGTAGAGAACCTGGCTCAAAAACTGGCCTCCAAAGGTCCGATATCGGCACGGTACGCCAAAGAAGCCATAAGTAAGGGTATGGATATGACTCTTAGGCAAGGATTGAAACTGGAAGCCGACCTCTCCTTCTTGCTGCAAACCACTACGGATCGAACCGAGGGCATCAACGCGTTTTTGGAAAAGCGAACACCGGAGTTTAAAGGCGAATAGGACAATCAACCGAACCAAATCGTTAGTGGTGAGTTTGTCGAACCGCCAACTGCCCTTCGACAAGATCGAGGCAAACGGATATATTGCGTACTTTTGGAACAAATAAATGAATGGTTTTGAAAATATTATCTACGAAAAGACCGATGATGGCATAGCATGGATCACGCTGAATCGCCCCAAGGCGCTTAATGCAGTTAACACGAAAATGCGTGATGAACTGTATGAAGTACTCCCTGCAATTAAACAAGACCCGGATGTGAGAGTAGCTATAGTGAAAGGTGCGGGAGATCGAGCGTTTTCAGCAGGAGCCGATATCTCCGAATTTGGCACGGTGCCATCGGTCGCAATTGGGCGGGAAATACGTTGGGAGCGTGATCTCTGGGGAATGTTCCTGAGCGTTCAAAAACCCATGATCGCTGCTATCGGGGGCTTTGCGTTGGGCGCTGGAATCGAGATGGCCATGTGCTGCGATATCCGCATCGCTTCCGACGATTCTCAGTTCGGGCTTCCCGAGGCCAATCTGGGTATGGTTCCCACAGCGGGAGGATCGCAAACGATGCCCCGACTGGTTCTTCACGGCAGGGTATCGGAAATTGTTTTAACGGCAGACAGGATCGATGCCTCGGAGGGGCTACGCATAGGATTGATCAATCGCATAGTCTCCAGAGATCAACTCATCCCCACCGCTGAAACAATCGCTAAGAAGATAATATCGAATGACGCCAGTGCGCTGATGTATGCAAAAAATGCTATTACTCGAGGACTCGATATGACCCTAGATCAAGGACTGGAATTAGAAAAACGTCTTTCAATGGCGTTGCTCAGGAAAAGGATTGCCTCATAGTGACTGACGGTGCATTCGATTCCCTGGTTGAGAAACTTGCCGATTTGATAGTTGAATCAAAACAAATCGTTGTGTTTACCGGCGCGGGGATCAGCACTGAATCGGGTATTCCTGATTTCAGGAGCCCTGGGGGTATCTGGTCCAAATATGATCCCAACGTCTTTACATTAGAACATTTTCTCAGCGACGATGCGGCCCGTAAACTCCTCTGGAAAGTCCTCTCCGATGACGAATTCATCCCCCGCGATGTTGAACCCAATGCGGCCCACTATGCAATAGCCGAATTAGAGGAAATGGGCAAACTGGATTGTGTCATTACCCAGAATGTGGACTACCTTCACGAAGATGGAGGCAGCTATCCGGGAACAGTTTTCCATTTGCATGGGACCATGTCGCGAGCAAAATGTATCAAGTGCAGCAAGCTCTATCCCATGGATGAGGTGCGCCAATGGATCGCCGAGGGAATTGGAGTGCCCGTGTGCCCCGAATGTGCCGGATTACTCAAACCGGATGCGGTCTTTTTTGGAGAAGCGTTGCCGGAATACGAATTGAGCGAATCTCAACGACGCGCTCAGAAATGTGATCTATGTATTGTAATAGGTTCCTCTCTGGTTGTATATCCGGCAGCAATGATGCCGCGATATGCAGTGCAATCAGGTGCCAAGCTTGCTATAATAAACAAAGATCGAACCGAACTTGATCCATATGCTAATGTATGCATTCATGAAGGTGCCGGAAAGACCATGTCCAGCGCAATGGAACAAGTAAGGATAATGCTGGGAAAGGCTTAGAGATATCCTCAAAAATATTTTCAGGAGGGAGTAGACTCTAGTATGAATACCACAGAATTCATGATGATTACCAGTGCCATCTGCCCGGACAGACCATGCGTAATCTTCGAGGGCAAACGATATTCCTTTGGAGAGGTTGCGGATCGAGTCAATCGGCTGGCAAACGCTCTACAGGGTATGGGCGTGCAAAAGGGCGACCCAATAGCAGTGCTACAGGTAAACTGCAATCAGTTTGTAGAAATCTACTTTGCATCAGCAAAGGTCGGCGCCATCTTTGTTCCCCTGAACTTCCGCGCTAAGGATCATGAGTTGACCCATATGCTCAATAACTCGGAAAGTAAAGTGCTTTTCTCCGGAGATCGCTACATCGATATGGTCAATTCTATGAAGGCTGATTTGATCTCTACCCCGCAACTGGTATCCCTGGATAGCAAAGTTGAAGGCATGGCCAATTACGATGAACTCCTGGCCAATTCTTCCCCGGACGAAGTGTTTACCGATATCGGTGATGACGATGTCACCATTTTGATGTACACTGCCGGAACCACCGGGCTCCCCAAAGGTGTGCCGCTGCGGCATAACGCCTTTGTTGATTATGCGCTTCAAAATGTGACCCCGGTTGACCCTGATATTCAGGAAACTAACATAGTTACAGTTCCGCTCTATCATGTGGCAGGAATCCAGGCAATGATGGCAGCTGTCTACGGCGGACGAACAATCGCCATGATGCGTCAGTTTGAAGTCAATGAGTGGATGGACACCGTCGCGCGCGAAAAGGCCAACCGCGCCATGCTGGTACCGACGATGCTGAAATGGGTTGTGGAGCATCCTGATTTGGATAAGAAAGACCTCTCCAGCCTCAAAGTCATCACCTACGGTGCCGCCTCAATGCCTTTTGAAGTGATTAAGAGAGCTATCGAAGTTTTCCCCGGTGTGATGTTTATCAATGCTTTCGGGCAGACTGAAACAGCTTCCACCATTACCATGCTCGGACCTGAAGATCATATGATTCCGGCCGATGCCTCGGAAGCCGAGAGGGAGAAGAAGCTCAGCAGGCTGGCAAACTCCATCGGCAAAGCGATGCCGGATGTACAAGTCCAGATATGGGACGAAAATGGTAAGGAACTCCCTCAAGGCGAAGTCGGTGAGATCATGGCCAAGAGTGAACGCGTCATGAGCGGATACTGGAAGGATGAAGAGAAAACGGCCAAGACCATTACCGCTGATGGATGGTTGCACACTGGCGATAAGGGCTATATGGACGTGGAAGGATATATCTTCCTTGCCGGGCGCGGCGATGACATGATCATCCGTGGCGGCGAGAATATCTCACCCGAGGAAATTGAGAATATTCTTTACGAGCACCCTAAAGTTGCCGATGCTTCGCTTATCGGTGTTCCTGACCCTGATTGGGGGCAAAATCCCCGGGCTGTAATTGTTGTGAAAGCAGGTGAAACCTGTACCGAAAAGGAAATCCTCGATTTCTGTAAAGAGAAACTTGCCGGGTTCAAACGGCCCACAAGTGTGGTCTTTATTGATGAGCTTCCTCGCACTTCCACCGGAAAGGTGCAGAGGAAAGTTCTGAGGGAACAATACGGGCAGTCATAAACGGGTAGAGACGTGCCGAAAGTACGTTCCTTCATTTGAATGGTAACCCATTGAACTGAATTAGGTCAGAAAAAGGGGCTCGATTTTCGAGCCCCTTTTTTGTTTATTAGGAATTATACTATCACATTCAATAAACGTAGTGCACGTTTGCAGAAATCCAAACGGTGAGGATGAATACCGTTTGTTTTAGAGAAATTCTTGTAAAGCCAGTGCAAAAGCCTCGGGATTATCTCCCGGCACGCTATGTCCGGCTTGATCAATATGTGTCAGGACAGCCGAACCAAGAGCATCCGTCATCTGCTTAGCTGTATCCATCGAGAATACATCACTCTCTACTCCACGTAGAACAAGCGTGGCGCAAAGAACTTCTGGAAGATATTCCCAAAGCCACTCCGGCGAGCCCATTCGATTTTGGCGAAGGGCAGGATCGCATTTGTATACCAGTACTCCATCATCGGTTGCTCTCGTGGCATGCCGCGCTTGATGTTCGATAAAATCCATGGAATAACGAGGTTGCAACTGGCGAATTCGAGCCATTACCTCTTCGATCGAATCAAACGCATCAGGCTCACTTGCCATTTCAGCCAGCATTCGTTCCGCTCCGACGGGATCAATCTCAGGACCGATATCCACAACGGCCAGCTTTAGAACATGGTCCGGACGATGCGTTGCATAGAGTATTCCATTGATACCACCTAATGAATGCCCCACCAATACGAAATCGGTCAGTCCAATCGAAGTAACAAAATCCTCGAGATCATGAACATAATCCCTTGGCCCATATCTTTCTGCCCAATTGCTCTCTCCATGACCGCGTTGATCGAGCGCAATGACATGGTAGCGATCGCAGAAGGATAGGGCGAAATAATCCCAGTAGTGAGCATTAGATCCGAGTCCGTGGAGAAGGAGTATAGGAGTCGCACCGGGTTTCCCCCAATCGAGATAATGAAGGTTCAATCCGTCCGAAGTGGTAACGAACTTTTCCTGAGGTTCTGTCATTGGAAAGAACGGTCCTCTGTGACGCTTTAAGGGGGCATCCTCGCAACGTTAGGTTTCAGCCTCGTATTTGGCGATATTTAACGACAGCACTACAATTTGTCGAGATATCCTTTAATATATTTCTCAACTGCTGATGCAGGTTTATATATCCCGAAATGACCTTCGCACAGAATATCCGCTTTGAGATCAATCAGTTTCTGTAGTGACTGCCTGGCTTGCTTGATATCGGCGCCCCACTGGGGGAGATACGGCCCGTGAACATCCTGTCCAAACAGCACTCTCCCATCCGGCGCATCGATATATGCTGCGATACTGCCATCAGTATGTCCTGGGATGTGAACTGTGATTATTTCGATATCTCTGAATTGAAGTTTGTTCTCCGCACCACTGAGCTTCACATCAACTGTGCACGATGAATAGGACACACCATACATGTCGGCTCCCGTTCCGATGCCGCTTTCGATAGCTTCGGCATCTAGTTCATGAGCGATGATTTGCACTCCAAACTCATCCTTGAAGCGTTTGAGTGAACCTATGTGGTCGATATGGCGATGGGTAACAAGAATGATTTTCAATTTTTTCGGATCAAGGGCAAGGCTCTCTATATTGGACAGCAACTCATCAAAACTCTCGCCCACACCGGAATCGATGAGCATCAAGTCGCCGGCATCAATCAAGTAAACCGCGCAATCATTGGGGTGTGATAGACCGGAACCGCCGATCATGTGAATTCCCTTACAGATCGTCATGGTGCGTTTCGACATAACTCTACTCCGATTGCAGACCGATTCGATCCGCCACTTCTCGCATGCCCAATATGGTATCGGTGACCATATCTCTGAGTTCCACGCCAAGCATCGCTGCACCCTGTTCGATTACTGATCGGTTTACACCAGCAGCAAACGATTTGTCTTTCCATTTTTTTATCACAGACTTCGCTTCCATATCCATAACGCTCTTTGATGGGCGAACCAAAGCGGCCGCTGTAACCAGACCCGTTAATTCATCGATGGTATAAAGGGTTTTTTCCATCATGGTCTGCGGTTCGATATCGTTGCAAACACCCCAACCATGTGAAATCACTCCACGTATGTATTCCGGTGGCCACCCTTGTCCCTCTAGTATCTCTTTTGTCTTGTGGCAATGTTCATCAGGGAACCGTTCGTAGTCGAGGTCATGAACCAGTCCAACGATACTCCATTTCCCCTCATCCTCTCCGTTTCTGCGAGCCATGTACCGCATTACACCTTCAACAGCATAAGCATGTTTCAATAAACTCTCGCTCTGGTTAAATTCCAGTAGAAGTTCATGTGCCTCATCATACGTTGGTGTATGTTCATTCATGGGGCAACTCCTCCAACTCTGGTATTTGATTTTGGCTGGGATTAAGGCCCCAAATACAAAACGCGGCTAGTACCATTATCAAGCCTGCACCAAAAAAGGCGCCCTCGTATCGGCCTGTATGATCTACTATTACCCCAGCCACAAATGGACCGGCAGCAGAACCAAGGCTCCAACCGATCATCAGGACCCCCATTATTGATCCCAGGCTATTTACTCCAAAGATACCGCCGATAGAAGCTGTAATCGGCGGGTCGATACCACCATACGCCAATCCATATAATATCGCGAATATGAACAGCATCCACATGCTATCAGCATCTACAAGCCAGAACATGGCTATACCATGTATCAATGCAAAAACAATTGCGATAGTCTTTTTATCTCCTGTATCGGCGATAAAACCTACGGCCACGCGAGACAAGATAGCGACTCCGGTTACTAAACTTAATACACTCGATGCCTTTAGAGCACTAATACCAAACGATTCGGCCCTGGCAATAACATGCCCCATTACCATATGAAGGCAAAAAGAGTAGGAGAACCAAATCATAAAGAACAGCCAGAAATTCTTGCTGCTGACTGCGTCCCTAACCGAAATCCCTTTTGCCCCCAGATTCGATTGTGAATCCGTTGTTTCACCAACCGTAATTCCATCTACCTGTTGTCCGATTTCTGCCGGATCTTTCTTAAGCAAAAAGGCAGTTGGAATGATGATTGCCCAGGCAATAATGCCAATGATCAAATAGGCATCGCGCCAGTCATACGATGAGATCAACGAAGCACTTAGGGGGGCCATAATCATCGTACCCAGGCCTGCACCAGCACCTATAATGCCTAATGCAGTGGCTCGCTTTTTCAGAAACCATCGAGAACCTGTTGACATAACAATAATATAGGTGGCCCCGGTTCCCATCGATAAAAGAACACCATACGTAAGAAACAACTCCCACCCTGAGTCAACTTCAGAAGTAAGAAGAAGACTGAACCCGCTTATTGCACCCATCACCAGGACCACTCGCCGGGGACCATATTTATCAGTTGCCCACCCACCAATTATGGAGAACACACCTGCCAGCAGAAGGTAGAGGGAGAAAACGCCTGAAATAGTAGTATTGTTCCAATCGAATTCTTCCTGCAAAGACGTAAAAAAGACTCCGAAGGAGTAGCATATTCCCAGAGTGGTAGCGAGGAGGATCGTGCAGGAAGCGACAACTATCCAGCCATAGTACAATCGGTTTTTAGATGGTGAAACGCCATTGTCATCTATGCCTTGATTAATAAGGGGAAGAAACATTTAGGAAATTATACCATGTTTGCCGAGGGATGATATGGATTTTGAAGGGTAAAGGGGCTATGAATTGATGGTTTGATTTATGTATTGCCGATCCCTGATTTCTTCCGGGATTAGTGCACCCACTCGTGCAGTGGCAATATTCATAACCGTGTCTGCTCCGCCATAATATACGATTATTTCGTCATTAGCTTCAAGCAGGTCTTTGCCGTTTTCCAACGGTATGGCACCACAAGTGAATACTACATTGGGTACCCAGTACTCGCCATTGTTACCCAACTCCCATCGTGTGGATGGTTCCAATATGAAATTGGGAGAACGATAAATCAGTATTGTGGGATTGAACAAATCCAGTAGCATTACTCCCAACCGATATACTTTGGATCGATCGACCCCATGGGTAATGAGCAGCCACCCATACTTGGTCTTTAGCGGTTGAGCCCCCGCACCGATTTTCTCCGAATCCCACTTTGATCCGGCAGACGGCTTAGCCAAGATTTTGTGGCAACCACTCGGCCAGGGACAACTGATCTCAGATGAAAACGTGATCCAGATATGCGGTTCAATACGATGAACCATGACCACTTTGCTATCGAACTGTTCAGGGAATATAAACGCATCTTTATTGTTGCAGCCGGGAAGGAATAAGCCTAGCCTTTGCCATGATTCCCAGTCGAATTTCAAGAAATCATTAACTGAGATGGAGGCTATGGCAATTTGTGCAACTATGCCGTCGTAGGCGGTGTAAGTCATGTAAATTTGATTCCCGAGCAGTGTTAATCGAGGATCTTCGCAGCCTTTATTTTCCGTCTCATGACCGGGTTCAAATATCGGTTTCTCCAACCTTTCGTTGAAGTAATAACCGTCTTCGCTGATTGCAAGCCCAATGCGTGATATTTCGTCATCGCCGTATGCCCGATAAAGCATATAGACCTTGCGTCCCAGTTTTATAGCCCCGGCATTTAATACATATTTTGATTCCCAGGAGTGTTCCGGGATTGGTTGTAAAACAGGATTACCATGATACCTGATCAACTCTTCAGCCCGCGGCTGCGCAAGAGTATCTACGATGTAGCTTTCATCTACCAAACCCTCTAATTCGGAAGGTATTGTAAGTAACGCATTTGATAATGTACTTTGCTCAATTAACTCGATAACCATCAACACAACTCCCTTCCGGTCCTTTATCCATATCCCCGTTGCCGTAAACCAAGTATGAAAACCTGGTAATAAAAGGGGGCTATATCTAGTGTACAGAGCCGATGAAACTGGGGGAAACGGGGCGGCCCTCAAATCATCCTCAAGAAAAACTACGTTTTATTGCAGGGTTTGCACTGCCTAAAGTCGGTATCAACCCTCAGACTGAATAGTTTGCTGGCACTAATGCTTGTTGGTGTTTACCCCCAAACTTGAGAGTGGTAATTCATCGCATAACTACGTAAAATGGGACTGGTAAGGTGTATTGATTATGGATGGAAAAAGTTTACAGATGCTCGAGTTCCCCAAAATCAGGAGGATTATCGCTGGCTTTACGACCTTTCCTTTAAGCTATGAACTGGCCGAGAGTCTGGTCCCGTCATCAGATCCGAGGATTGTTTCTCTGCTTTTGAAACAATCGACTGAAGCACGTCAACTTCTTGAGCTGAATCCCGATTTTTCGATCGGAGGAGCAACCGACATCCGTGAACCGGTTGCATTGGCAGCCAGAGAAAAGACGCTCGATCCCCAAACTCTGATAAAAATTCAGGCAACCATAGCTGCAGCTAACCATCTGAAATCCAGGCTTTCAAAGTCAGACAACGAATTCCCCTCACTATGGGATATCGCCGAACAGATCACTATGTTGCCCCATATTGAACAGGAAATCAGCCGATGCATAGATGCCGCCGGCGATATTATGGAATCGGCCTCACCGACTCTGGTTGCTCTGAGACAACAGCTAAAGGAGACTCGTCAACTGCTACTGATTCGGCTGGAAAACATAGTCAAATCACTTAGCAGTCAAAACCTGTTACAAGATTCGATCATCACCGAGCGAAGCGGTCGATACGTTGTTCCTGTCAAAGTGGAACACCAGAGTGAAGTTAAGGGTATGATCCATGATATCTCCAACACTGGAGCAACGGTCTTCATTGAACCCTGGGCGATAGTTAAAGACGGCAATACAATTAAGCAACTCGCCCTGGAAGAACAGCGAGAGGTAAACCGGATACTGGCTCATCTCAGTGAGGAGGTTGGATCGCACGCCTCCGAAATAAGTCGAAACCTGGAACTGATCGCCGAAATAGATCTGGTGCTGGCAAAGGCCCGATACGCCAGATCAGCACACGCTACGGAACCTTCCATTCCAATCTCAAACGGAAACGATATCCCTCGATCAAGCTCTTTGAGGTTGGTAAACGCCAGGCATCCGCTACTCGCTAGAGATACGGTAGTGCCTCTTTCGATAGAACTCGGGAACGATTTCTCCACACTGGTGATCACCGGGCCAAACACCGGTGGCAAAACAGTGGCAATTAAAACTATCGGGCTGCTGGTTCTCATGACCCAATCGGGTATACCTATCCCTGCTTCTGAGGAAAGCGTCGTTCCTGTATTTGATGCTGTTTTCGCCGATATTGGCGATGAACAAAGCATCGAGCAGACCTTGTCAACTTTTAGTTGGCATATGGGAAACATCGTACGTATTATCGATGATTCTTCCGAGAATAGCCTGGTTTTGCTTGATGAGCTGGGAGGAAGTACCGATCCGACTGAGGGCGCCTCGTTAGCGCGAGCGATCATGCTTCATTTCCTATCACAGGGAACTCTCGTTATAGCAACAACACATTACAGCGAATTAAAGATATTCGCTCACTCGACTCCGAACATGCAAAATGCGTCACTGGAATTCGATCCCGTCACACTTACCCCCACCTATCACCTTACATTGGGTATTCCTGGAGGAAGTAATGCCCTGGCGATCGCGTCACACCTGGGACTACCCCCGCATATTATCGATTCGGCAAAAGAGGGATTATCAAAGGGTACGGATGAGATCGAACAGCTACTTGCTGATCTTACTATCGAAAAACAAACCTCCAGACATGTGAGGCATGATCTTGAACGGGAGAAATCAGAGGTCAAAGATATCAGAACCCAGTTGGAAAATGAACTGCAAAGCTTCAGGGAGAAAGAACGTAGTGCACTTCTAGAAATCAGGGGGGAAATAACTGCCGAAATTGTCGGCCTGCACAGGCAAATACAACAAGCCACGTCCGAACTTAAAAATACCCGATCAAAAGAGAGTATCGAACGAGCCAAGAAGCAATTAAGCTCGGTGCGCGAACAGCTTTCAAGCCATGTATGGCACATCGAGGGAGTTACCACTGAAGAAGCAGCCGAATTCGAAAGTATTGCCGTTGGAGATACGGTCAGAATCACGGATACAAATCTCCGAGGAACTGTTTTGGCAATTTCCCCCAAAAACAATCAGGCCGAAATACAGGTCGGGCGTACAAAATTTAAAGTGGGAATAGAGGATACTGAGAAGACTGAACCTTTCAAAGAAAAGGCTACGACAAAGTCATTTGAGATGAAACGGGACCCGGGACAACCACGAAGATCAATTGAACTTGACCTTAGGGGGAAACGTGCCGAAGAAGTGGAGCCGGAGCTTGATGCGTACTTGAACGATGTTTCAATTGCCGGATTTCATGAAGTCAGGATCATTCACGGCTATGGAACCGGCACAGTTCGGCAAATTGTCAGAGACATGCTGGCTTCCCATCCCCTGGTCAGATCGTTTCGGTCAGGAGAACAGGGTGAGGGCGGGGATGGAGTGACCATCGCAAAACTGTGATTGCCTATGTACATCTCACACCACCGCCGAATCAACAAGTCACGGATGCTGGGCTTCCTGGATGACATAGAAAACCCCACCGCACAATCATATTCGCTTTACCTGACTCCGGGCTTGTCGGTACCTGAAATTGAGGACCTGATCAAGGATTTAGCTCTCGATAAAGAAATCGCTACAGAAATCACAGAATTGGTTACGAATTCCTCTACCGGAGGGGTTCTATTTTGGGGCAATGTGAACAAATGCCTGGCAATCCCTCCGTTTCCACTTCAAACCAGAATAACATCCAAGGGATACGATGTTGAGCCTTTTCGTTCACTTCTGCAGCAACAACTTTTGGTTGCACTGATACTGGTCCGTTTGGGCGAATACGCCATAGGCGTATTCGAAGGAGAGAAACTGCTTTCCAGCAAAGTGGGGACCGGGCTTGTCCACTCACGCCATAAAAAGGGTGGATCATCTCAACGGCGGTTTGAGAGGCATCGCGAAAAACAAATGGAAGGTTTCTTCACCCGGGTTTGCGCCCATGTGCGAAGTAACCTCGAACCTCATGCACGGCAATTAAGCCACGTGATCTACGGGGGAGAGCGCAATACACTGCAAGCGTTTCGCAAACAATGCCGTTTCTTATCCGCCTTCGATGATCTCACAATGGGACTGCGGCTTAATGTACGTAAACCCCGGCAACCAATGTTGGAAGCAGCTATCATAGAGGTATGGTCAAGCGAACTAATCGAATGGGTTGAGGCCAGTTAGGATTCTATCGTTGATTCTTTATTTAAGATAATCAACTCTTGTAAATCGGTATCGTAAAATATATGGTGGTTCCTTTTCCTTCCCCTTCGCTTTCGGCCCATATCTTGCCGCCATGCGATTCTATTATCCCTCTGGAGATCGCCAATGCCAGGCCACTTCCACTGGTTCGGCGTTCCGTATTTTCCTCCAGACGATAGAAGTGACTGAAAACCTTTTCCAGACGATCGGGGGGAATACCTTCACCCTGGTCAGAAACACTAACCAGCAACTCCCCATCATCAGAGATTTTAGCTTCAAGTATAATCTGTGATCCCTTCGCCGAATAAGTAGCCGCATTCTCTACCAGATTAGTGATAACCTGCCCCATACGCACGTCATCTGCCAATATCGGCGGGAGACCCTTGGGCAAGCGTAATTCAAAATGGTGATGAGCGGTTAAGACATCAATTTTACTGGAGAGCTGAGTTACTATTCTATCCAAATTGGTGACGGTCTTCAGCAACTTCATAGCACCGGCTTCTATTTTAGACATGTCAAGAACATCGTCAATAATACGCAACAACCTGTCTGACTGCTTATCAATAGTCAGGAGGAAGTCCGTCTGAGTTTCTGCATCCCACTCAATATCCGTCTGCACCAAAGAGCTGGCAATACCTTTGATCGATGTCATGGGAGTGCGCATTTCATGAGATACGCTAGCCAGAAATGCTGATCTGAGTCGGTCAGTTTCCTCTAAAGCCAGCGCACGTGACGCGTCTCCCAGGAGTTGAGCATTCTCTATCGCTGTGCTAACCTGGTGGCCGACGGTAATCAGAAGTTCTCTTTCAGCTTTGACAAATATGCGATCACCCTGAGTACAAGCGAACATTACTCCTAAAATTCTCCCCTTCGCTTTAAGAGGAATGAACATTACCGATCTCAGCTGGTTTTCAACTGAAATTCTTTCAATATTGTCATCTTCCATGTCAGGGGATTCTGAACTTAATTCAACAAAAATCTGGTCCCCAGCTTCAGCGGCTTTCCCCAGGATTCCTTCGCCCACTTTCATTGGCGGCACCAACTCTGCCATTTCATCGCTTATCCCTTTGTGAATCCATAATACCAAGTATTCCGCCATGTCATCCAGTATATAAACCCCAGTATAGCTGATGTTAAGCATCGCCATAATATCGTCTAATGCACTATTAAGTATTTCTTCGATATCAATCGACTGGCTAACTGTCTGCGCAATGGCATTAAGAGCAGACAGTTCCCTATTTCGTTGAAGAATCTGCCCCTCAGTCCGTTTGCGCTCAAGAGCATTACCGATCACCTCTGAAGCCATTCTAAGAACCGCTAAATCCGTCTCACTCCACGCACCTGTCTCTGATATATCGTCAAACCCGATAAAACCCGCCAGTTCCGTTCCCATAATAACCGGCAATACAAGAACCGATTTAACACCCTGATTTTCCAGTATTTCCTTTTCCGCTTTTGCTTGTTCAGGCATGCGCGATACATCCCTAATATGGATAATCTCCCCTTCACTAAGCTCTTTCATCCACCATGGGAACACACCAGAAGAAAGCCCCTGCAGATTATCGATCTGAGGGCTTACGCCTCTTGAACACCATTCATGCAGATTATCCATTGTGGCTCCACCCGCACGAAGAAGGAACAAGTACGCCCGACTTGCACCGCTCAGTTTTCCAATATCACCTAATGAAAGATTGATCGCTTCATCGATATCGGAAGGGCTCACAAAACGAGAGGATATCGCAGCGACTGTTTCTTCAAAAGTCAACCTTCGTCTAATGGTTTCCTCAGCTAGTTTGCGAGCAGTGACATCGCGGACGGTAGCTTGTAGGACTTTCCTTTCACGTAACGGAAAAGCAGTCAGTAGTACTTCCGCATAAAAATCTTCGCCGTTTTCTCTACGGTGAACCCATTCGAATCTGTTAGACCCTTTCTTGAAAGCTTCCGCAATTCTTTCATTAGCTGCAGCGGTAGAATCAGATCCATCTGGCTGTGTCGGAGGAGACACGTCTGATGGATGGAGAGTGGCAAAGGTAGCTTTATTGGCAACCTGGAATATATTGAGGGTCGCTTGGTTGCAATCGAAAAATCCATTCTCGTCCAGAAGCATTACAGCATCATTGGATGATTCGAACAGCGTTCGGTACCTTTCCTCACTCTCTCTTGAATCTTTCTCCGCTTGTTTTCGCTCGGTAATATCACGCAGAATTGCCATATCCGCAGGTTTCCCTTCATACTGGATGATACCAGCAGATACTCCCAGCCTCTTTGTTGTTCCATCTTTGGACTGAATTCCTACCTCATATGATGACCGGGGATTCTTACCTGCCAGCCGCTTTTTCACCCTATTTGCAACAAGGTCCCTACTCCTGGGCAATAAAACTTCCAAGAATGGCATGCCGATAATTTCGTCCAGGGAGTAACCACAAATTTTTGACCATGCATCGTTAGCAAATTTGTAGACACCGTCCTGTACTATTACTATGCCATCGCGTGCTTGTTTGACTACAGCTGCATACTTGGCCTCAGACTCACGGAAAGCCTCTTCAGCTTTCCTACGCTCGGTGATATCCCTGGCAACACAAACAGCTGCCACAACCACACCATTTCTAACCAAGGGTGAACTGCTTACTTCACCAAATTTTCTTGATCCATCGACGGTAACAAATTCCAATAAGATCGATTCAACCGTTTCTCCACTTAACACCCTGGATGCACTGGAAAATGCCTTTTCCATCGACTCCGCCGCTACAACACCAAGTTCAGCAAACGGTTTTCCAATCATTTCCTCCGGGTCGAAACCCAGTATCCTTTTCACAGATGGCGAAATGCTTTGAAGCCTCAATTGTGGATCTATTGAGTAAATTACGTCAGGCACATGCTCGAAGTGCAGGCGATATATTTCCTCGCTCTCACGGAGTTGTGCTTCGGCCAGCTTCTGTTCGGTAATATCAGATATGACTCCGGTGACACCCATAGGCTGTCCATTATCAATCAAGACCCGGCTGGAACTGCGTAGATACTTCACATTCCCATCCCTATCCAAAACACGAAATTCATGCGGTTCCAAGTGTCCTGAAAACGCACGTTCGTAGCTATCCAATAGCCCACCCAAATCATCAGGATGAACAAGACCAGTGAAAGGTTTTCCAAGAATTTCATCTACTTTGTAGCCAGTGAGATGTTCTACAGCCGGACTGACATAGACCAGATACCCCTGTACATCCGTAGCAAAAATAATGTCATTAATATTCTCAACTAAGGTACGGTATTTCTCCTCACTCTCCTTCAGTACTTCCTCAGCTCTTCTTCGCTGCGCGAGGCTCCATTGCAACTCCTGCACCAGTTTTGCTTTTTGCCAGACAGAAGCCATCTGGTGAGCAAAGGCAGTAATGGCAGGAATATCGTTTTCGGTCAAATCAGCTGATTGAACAGTGAACATGCCTATAGCCCGGGCATCTATCACTATTGGAGCAGCTATAAACCTGGGAGATTTCAATAGGCCCACCACTTTTCCAGCTGTTTGCTTGCCAAGTTTAGGAAACAGCTGCAAAATGAATTCTTCCGTGTTCTCTATAAAAACACTCTTTTGCTCGCGAACAACCTCACGAAAAACCTCTGATTCTTCTACTGCGATGAAGTAGTCCCGAGCCCTAATTCCGGCAAGTTTTTCGGTAGCCCTGATCACTTTTGCGTCGTAACTGAAATAACTTGGTGATAAATGGATACTGTCGTTATCCAAGACAAAGACAGTACATATAAACCCAAGTTTCTTGAACTCATCTGCGCCGGCAGCAAAAACTTCATTTGGCCCTAAAACTGTACCCATAGCCATAGAGGCTTGGTTGAAAGCTAGTAGCAACTGATTCACCCTCTTGCGTTCTGCTTCTACAGCTTGCAGTTCGGCAATTCTCTGCTGCATTTGGGCCAATTCATCCTTTTGCTGTTCTTCCGGCATTTCCATCATATACCAACGTGGTGGAGTGAGCCTGCTTTTCAATCATTTGTTGATTGCACCTACACTCCTAACAATTATAGAGAATCCAAGGTCACAGTAATTATAGATCATAGCCCCCTGCAAGTCATCCATATGTGACTGATAATTGTACATTCTTCAGTCGACTTTACATGGCATTCACCTTTTGACACCCAGCGGTATAGATATCGCGATCCTCTTACCGCTTGACTTTTGCGAACAAACGGTATAGTCTAGCCAGTACCACTGAACTTACGCAGATGGTATTGGTGGACTTCACTGAAGACCACTAGGAACTAATGGAGGGCAAAATGGCAGACAGTGTGTACAAGGTCATAGAGCTGGTGGGTACCAGTACCGAGTCTTGGGAAAAAGCAGCCACCGCCGCCATCGATATGGCCTCAAAGAGTCTGCGAGATCTTCGCATAGCTGAGGTTTCTGAACTGGATATGCAGATTGAAAACGGCCAAATCCGTGCCTACCGAGCAAAGGTTAAGCTCTCCTTCAAATACGAGGGCACCTAACAGTAGACCTGCCATAATCCCACGGGCACCTAATCCTGCCCATTTATGATACAGTATCTGCGGTTTAGCTTTTTTATTATAAGACCGCTAGATCTTCATGATGGTGTTATATTTACCCAATCGCTTCTGCCATTGGGTAAAAGGTTTTGTGTTTTCATCCAAATGAAGTAGTATTGATTGGTGGAAATGTTTGCGATTGATCACCGGTCCAGACATTACCGTTGCATCAGTTGTATTTACAAGAGAAGAGGATAATCATGATACAGGACCAGAGACAGAGGAAGCTGGCGGTACTTATTGATGCAGATAATGCGCAACCAGCAATCCTGGCAGGATTGATAGCGGAGATCGCCAAATATGGCGTTGCCAGTGTTAAACGAATCTACGGCGATTGGACAAATCCAAAACTCAAGGGATGGAAAGATGTTCTCCTTGAATATGCCATCCAGCCAATCCAGCAATTCGGATATACTACAGGAAAGAACGCCACCGATAGCGCGATGATCATTGATGCAATGGACTTACTCTACACTGAGAAACTTGATGGCTTTTGCGTTGTATCCAGCGATAGCGATTTCACCCGCCTGGCCTCTAGAATACGTGAGGCAGGACTGATAGTTTTGGGTTTCGGCGAACAAAAAACCCCAAAACCGTTTGTAGGCGCGTGTGACAAATTCATATATACGGAAATACTTCGCAAGACAGATTCAGATTCTATGTCCAGTAGTGACAAATTGAGTGCGGCTAAGCTCAAGAGTGATACAAAATTGGTCAACCTCTTGAGAAACGCTGTTGAAAATGCCGCCGGTGAAACTGGTTGGGCATACTTGGGCAATGTTGGCCACAGTATATCAAATTTCACCCCTGAATTTGACCCGCGCAATTACGGTTATACCAAGCTGGGCGATTTAATTCGGGCAACCGGGTTGTTTGAGATCAATGAGCGTACCTCTGATAACTCTCCCGCCAAATCGGTATATGTAAGAGACAAGCGCAAGAAAACCGCATCGTAGTTCAGCTTCCCGAAAACCTTCTGGAAAATTGGGGGCAGACACGGTTGCAATTATTGTTTTTGTACTGTACACTCGGTGCAGTGGTTTAGATAAGGTTACCCATTCCATTTGGTAGCAACCCCCTTAGGTATCCCCCCAAGGCTAGGTTCCACAAAGGTATTGGATGACCGGAATTAAGCCAATAATCCATAGGAACAGGAGGTCATCCAAATGAGTTTTACCGATAGGGAGCTCCAATGCTCAGATTGTGGGGGAACCTTTACCTTCACAACTGGGGAACAAGAATTCTTTGCTACCAAGGGTTTCACCAACGATCCCAAACGATGTCCCGATTGCCGTTCAACAAGGAAATCCGAGCAACGCGGCGGCGGTGGCGGCTTCGGCGGCGGCGGCTATCAAACCTCACGAAGGCAAATGTATCCTGTAGTATGCGCTGAATGCGGCACTGAAACAGAGGTTCCATTCGAGCCCCGTGAAGGCAGGCCCGTATACTGCAGAGACTGCTACAAGTCTTCCAAGCCAACCAGTAGCTATTAAGAATACATTAATATCAACTAATATATAAAGAAAAAGGGGGGGGCTGTGATTGCATGCCCCCTTTTTCGGTGTGGATAGAATGTCAAATGTAGTGACGCAAAAGCTAATGAAAGGGACGAGCTAATGAACATATATGTCGGCAATCTATCGGGTGATATCACCGAGACAATACTGCAGGAGCAGTTTGAGGCATTCGGAAAGGTTACCTCAGTTAAGATCATGAAGGATAAGCGTAGCGGCGTATCCAGAGGATATGGTTTTGTTGAGATGGACTCGGAAGAAGAAGGCCAAGCTGCAATTGATAACCTCAAAGATCAGATGTTAGATGGTCGGACCATGGACATTACTTTGTCAAGTCCGCCTTTCAAAGGTAAAAAGGGTGGCTTTAAGGGTGGTGGCAAGAAACGCCGCAGGTTCTAGTCATGGCTTTGCCTGTGGATTACATGTATAGCCGTTGCTTTGAAAGAAGCGAACAAAACAGTACCAATTTCTAACCCCATCTCTGATACTGTTTTAGCAGTTACCACACCCACCAGAGCAAATCCACAGTCAATTTCTATTCGCACCAATGTTGCTACAGGTGTCATGCGGGTAATAGGTCCGTTGAACGTATTTCTGGCACTCGTGGAGGTTTCTTGAAGTGAAAAGGTGACGTCCTCTGTTCTCACAAGTGTCCATACTTTTGCTCCTTCTTCAAAGTCCGAGATTGCCTGTAAGGTATTTCCATTTATTTGTATGTTCACGAGGCTTTCGTCAATTCTCTCTCCTACCACTCCATCCAGCATATTCCCTACACCGACGAAATCGGCCACACGTTTGCGAGTCGGTGAGCGGAACATCTCGGCTGGCGTTCCGATCTGAAGAATCTCCCCATCGATCAACACTCCCATCTTATTGGCCAGCCGCTGGCCCTGAGAGCGGTCATGGGTGGACATGACCATAGTGGTTTGTCTTGCTTGTATAATGGTTTCCAGTATCAATTCAACTTTTTCCGTGGAAACCGGGTCCAGATTTGCTGTTGGTTCATCCAGGAGCAGAAGTTCCGGCCCCGTTACCAGTGCTCGCGCAATGGCTACACGTTGTGTCTCCCCGCCGGATAGCGTTCTGGCATTACGTTTCTGATAGTCGGCCAATCCCACCAGTTCCAGGGCATGCTCAACTCTCCCCCGGATAATGCTCCGAGGAACGCGCCGCCATTTTAGTCCCAAGGCGACATTATCGTATACGTTCATATCGAAGACGGTCGGCCGTTGCTGTACGTAGGCCATCCTGCGGCGAGCCTTGAGCCGCTCCCTCTTGGAACGGGTTACGTCCGTACCCCCGAAAATAATTTGTCCCGACATCGGCCAATCGAGCAGATCTATTATCCGTATCAGAGTCGTCTTTCCGGCGCCAGTCGGACCGATCAGGGCAAATACATCGCCCTGATCGACACACAGATTTACCGCCTTGAGGCTGTAACCATCCTTAAATTGCTGAGTTATGTCGATTAAATCCAAGATAGCCATTTGGACTCCCTATATTGCAGAGACAATAGTGACAGGTTGATAACAAATGCAAGTAATATCAAGATAATTCCGAGAGCATGCGCCAGTTCAAGTTCTCCCATTTGCGTCTCTAGCGTGATTGTAGTGGTTAGCGTTCTGGTATAGCCCCGGATATTCCCACCCACCATAATGGAGATGCCTACTTCAGATATCGCCCGCCCGAAGCCCATTACCAGTGCGGTAAGAATGCCGAAACGTGCCTCGCGTATCGAGATAAGATAAGTCTGCAATCGGCTGGCGCCCATGGTTGTGGCAGTTTCTGGGATGGACTTGTCCACACCGTTCAGTGCAGATATCACCAGTCCCAGCATAACCGGCGTGATCAACAAGGTTTGCCCGAACACAATTGCATCTGGAGTCAAGTACCATCCCAGTTCACCAAATGCTCCTTTGTTGGACAGTAAATCATATGTCAGCAACCCGACAACCACTGCGGGCATGGCAAAAAGGGTTTGAATAGTGCTGATGACCAGCGGTTTGCCGGGAAAACGGTTGAAATGTATCAGCGTTCCCAGAGGCAGAGCAATCAGTAAAAACGAGATAGCACTGGAGGTCGCCGCAATTCGCAGCGACCTCCAGGCTATCTCCATGACCTCGTGGTCAAGATTCCAGATGAGGCGCAAAGCCTCAACGAAAGCGTCCCAAATCAAATTATCGAGCCACCTTATTAGTTATCACACGGAGCAATAGGTCCAGCACACGGGGTGAATAGGGCCATCCCATATTCCGCAAAACCGAAATCGCCCATTATTTTCTGTACTTTGTCTGAGACAAGGAAGTCAACCAGATTTTGTGCCATTTGCGGCATCTCAGTATTGGTTCCAACGATTACGGAATATACGTTTAACAGCGTATCACCCTCATCTACTATGGGCACCAGAGCAAGGTCGCCCTTATAAGCAAGGTAAGTGCCTGTGTCGGTTATTGTATAACCCTGTTTCTCATCAGCCATTACCAGGGTTGCACCCATGCCACTGCCAGCTTCGAGGTACCAACTACCAGCACTTTGGACTTCCTCATACTCGAATCCGGCGTTAGCCCAGATAGTCTTTTCCTTGCCGTGAGTTCCTGAGTCATCACCACGGGAGATAAAGGTTCCCTCACCGGATTCGAACAAGGTCGTGAAGGCGTCTTCAGGTGACATTCCTTTAATGCCCGCCGGATCGTCTTCAGGTCCTACGATGAGGAAATAGTTGTAGGCAAAGGGCACGCGCTCCACGCCATAGACCTGTTCCACATATTCGATCTCACGGGCTTTCGAGTGGACGGTAATAACATCCACATCCCCATTGCGGCCGTATTCCAGAGCAATGCCGGTGCCGACAGCAACGATATCCAGGTCAACATCGTTTTCCTCTTCGAACATGGGTTCCAACGTCTCCCAGAGACCGGTATTATCCAAGCTAGTGGTAGTAGCTACTTTTAGTCGGCCAGATTCTTCCGAAGTTTCATCTCCAGATGGCTCCTCAGCAGCAGTGGGTTCTTCAGATTCAGTTGGTTCGGCCTCAGTAGCAGGCACTGTTGGCTCCGATGCAGTTTCATCATCGGAATCGCATGCGGAGACCATTCCGATCATTGATATTATCATGGTTAAAGCCAATAGAGTTGTTAGTAATTTTCTTTTCATTTTTCTCCTTTTATCAATGTTCATCATAATTGCTCCAATAGCTCGACAAATTCGGGTGGAGCCCTGCAAATCGCTAAGAGTGCACCTTCAATTAAATAGACATGTTCATATTGAGTAATAGTTTCCATTCAATCCCCTTTCCAACCACGGGAGGCACCGCCGTTTCCAGCTATACCCTATCGTCCACTCTCCATGGCGTCAGCGTTAGGAGCAGTGGCTCGGAGAATTTGTTGAGCTATTTATGTATTTTTACTTATCCCACCTGACAAGTGCCCAATTCACGGTGGATTCCTGCCACCAAAAACCATCCCTCACTTCTAAATTGCTTTTCACCAGCGATGCTATTTGTGCGTTGGTATCGTTAGTTTCCACTTTGTATCCCCTCGCTGCATTATCAACAGCGTCACTTTCACTCTCAAAACGATGTAATTCGGTGACTTTAAAAACCTCCACACTTGATGATATCCCCATGCTCTCAAGCATATTGCAAATGATGCTGTAATCCGGTAACGGGTAATACTCCCGATCCAAAATTTCACAGATGGATGCATCCATACCCCGATATTCGACTGTCCAAGTCAAATAACACTGATATCGGGATGCTGAGTTCATCAGATTCAGAAAACTGCGCAACGGGCTCATGCGGCGAAATCGGGAGGCGAGAACAATATCATGAGGCTCAATTTCCATACCGATTTGAGCCTGAAACCAGTCGATATTCAGAAACTTCAGATTGCTTAATCCGTTAGCCATGGTCCTCAGTGTCAGTGATCCAAGATAGCTTGGGTAGAAATCAAGAGCCGACACTTGCTTTGATTGTTTTGCTAATCGAACCGAAATCGCGCCATCGCCGCAACCGATATCCAAAACCGATCGATCTGTTGACAGATCCATTCTAGACAGAAGCTGATCTGTATAGTCACTTGTTTTGATACCATATCCGCGAGACCGCGTGCGTTCGTACCAGAACTCTTCGTCATCCCATTTACGCAGGCTGCGTTCCATCCGCCGATCCCAAATCTGTTCCCAATTCGCTTGCTTATTCACAATGGATTTCCTTCAAAAGCACCACTGTATAAAATGAGTGTCTGTAGGAGCGGGGGCTACTTGATAGCTGGTTTATGGCTATCAAGTAGCCCCCATGGTGAAAATCATCAACACCGAACCTGTGCGCGGCTCCTGAGTGATTTTGCTTGTGGAACAGTATTTTTCGCATTTCAACCCTAAATAGGTAACCGGAATTGAGTCTTATCCAGTAGCAATAGCATGCCCAATTAGACAAAGAGAGATGGAAGAGAACGGAGGACAAAACAAAAGCGCCACATCGCTTCGATGGGCGCTCGCATAGTATAACTTATGTTTCATCTACTCTCCTTTCCTAACATGGGAGGTGCAGGCATTTCTACCTGCGCCCTCGGGACCTTTGGTCCACCGTCTGTACACCATGTCCTGCTCATTGCAGGATTTAGACGCAACAGCTCGAAGAGTTAATATTCAAATATTTATGAAATTATGATACAAGATTCTACCGATCGGGTCAACCGCGAATACAGATGAAGATCATGAATACAAGGGGAAACTAGGGATAGACGGCGCGAAGAAAAGAAGATGCTCAACGATTGGACGATGTTCTGTATATCACTCTGTGCCAATCGTTGTAGCAGTAAACGCCCTGCCATGCCAAACCCGATAGCAACCCGTAAAACACTTCGGGCAGGATGTAGAAAAAGATACTTTTAGCCAATCCTAAAAGCATCATAAGTGAAAAGACTATCCAGTGATGCAGGTGTAATTTGAAAGATCCCATAGGAATCACAATCGATCTTACGTTACCTGGCGCACCATCTTTTCTACCGCCACATAGTTTGGCAATCATGAATCCTGAGATTACACAAATAATGGAGATATAGCTGAAGATAGCGCCAATGGCCAAAGCTGCAAAAGTTACGATTCTTTTTTTCATTTCTTGTTTACTATTTTGACTTACTGACTAAGACTCATACAATAGTGCAAACCCTCAAACAAGATGGAATTTCTATCAAAGAACTCATTCCATAAATAACGGGTGCAGGCCCTTTTCATAATGGACCTGCACCCACTATCATAAGAATTTTGTTGGCAACTATTGAACTTGCTGTATTACAAGTTGCTCGATCTCGGTGGATTCTATTGGCTGGAGATCTCTAATCTTTATCTGCCCGAACCCCGGCCAGTATCCGTCTTTGAGAACCAATAGAAGGTACCTTCCGGCATCACCAAAAGCATAGACCATTTCACCGTTGTCCCCTGTCTCACCCAGATACATTCCGCCAAAACCGCTGGCTATGGATTCATAATCCAATTCCTGTGAGCCAACATCTTCCATTCCTTCAATATCTGAAAGTGCGCCTCTAACCGATTCCGACTGGTCCCAGGAGAAGGCCCAGATATCCGCACCAGCAACTGGATTATGTGTATTCCTTTCAAAAGCAGTCATCGTTACAGTCTGGTTAACCGGAGCTACCCTAGTCGACTTGATCGAGAGGACTCTGGGAACCGATTTAACGGTATGCAGTGCAAATCCGGGACGATATCCTTGCTTCCATGTAACCAAGACATAGTTGCCACCCTCATCAAACTCATGAGTCAGTTTGCCCTGGCTATCCGTTCTGCCAAGGAATTCGCCGAAGGAATTTAGCAATGACTCATAATCGTATTCTGTTGAGGCAATTTCACTGTTTGTTACTCTATCTTCGATTTCCTTTTTCAGGCTTTCGGTATCATCGCGTGGAATAGCCCAGACACCTGCTCCCTCAACCGGATTGCATACTGCCTCAAAATCGATCTCGTTTGGCCTTATTTTCACAGGATTTACCTTTTCCGCCGACACGGCCATCAAACCGGTTTCAGTCACGATAGAGGGCACTTTAACGGCATTGTCCATGGAAATCGGTGATACTGCCAGTCCAGGCTGATTAGGCCTTTCGCAGACAGTCATGGTGATCTCCTGCCCAATCTGGGAATATCTGGGTGCTCGTATGGCTAAAGCGGGACGTTGATCTTTGATATTGATCGAGCCGAAGCCAGGCCAGTAGCCCATCTTCCAGGTCACCAAAACATACTTTCCTGTCTGGTCAAACGCATGCATCAGCTGACCTTCGCTGTTCGTTCGTCCCAAATATTCACCATAAGCATTCATTAAAGATTCATAGTCGTATTGTTGAGCATCAGTCTTAATCTCGGATCTGATATTTGTAACCTCTGTTCTTACGGTCTCCGCATCATCCTTCGAAAATGCCCATACACCTGCTCCTTCAATCGGATCATGAGTCAGTCTCTGATAAACCGTCATAGTAACATCTTCGCTAACACCGGCAACCTTGGGGGCTTTGATGCCCAGAGCGCGAGGTATAGTCCTGACCGTAAGAGGGGAAAATCCAGGATAATACCCATCTTTTACAGCTACAAGGAAATGTTTCCCGGTTTCATCAAAAACATGGTTCAATTGTCCATCATCATCTGTCTTGCCCAGGAATTCACCATAGAGATCACACATAGATTCATAGTCGTATGCTTGCGCAGCAACAGCATCATTAGATTTTATGGCAGCCACTTCACCACGCAATGTCCTAGCCTCGTCCCATGTAACAGCCCAAACACCAGCCCCGGCAACAGGATTCTGGGTTTCCCTCTCGAAAACCATTAGGTTAGTCTCATGACCTACAAAGGCCACTCTGGGGGCGCGGATACTCAACGCACTGAAAGTTGTTTTCGAGTTACTCTCACCTGCGCCTGTTTCCTTATCACCGTCTGCCAATGCCGGAACAGCAGCCGAAGCTAAAACCATCAGCGCCATTAACAGTGCAACTACTCCTGACAATCTCTTTCTCATTATTGATTCCTCCTTTCAAATTCTTTAGACCATCTTTCCTAACCGCGGTTACAAAACATATAACGCAACAAAACAAAAAAGGTTAGGTCGTTACCAAAATACTACGGGTTAAACGCAGGTAATCCGAGCATTTTGTTTCTGAACAGCGTCTTAGATTTAGAGATTCTTAAAGAGGAGGAACTTATGAACCAAATAAACGGATCACCCAAAGGCAACAGCTCAAAACGCGAATTCTACAGCTTTTTGAGCATCATGCTACTGTTTGCATTACTGTTAACCACAGCGTGCGTAGAAAGCGACTTAACAAACGGTGTGTCACCAATCCCATCGCCAACAAATTCGGATGTGGCCAAAGTTGACGACTGGCAATATCAGGATGGCTCGATAGTTCCGCCAACGCCTCCCACACCTCCGACTCCACCTACACTTCCACGCGCATCAACATTGGATAAAGTTGATGATTGGCAATACGATCCCTCCGCCAGAATCGGTGGAATAGCCGCAATAGCCACATCTACGGCTGCACCAATGACCGCGCCAGCTCCAATGGCGCCAACTGAAAAGTACACCATGGACGCAGCTGCAGAAGCTACGATGGGGTCATCTGCCAATATCGGATTCTCAGTTGGTGGTTCCAAGGATATCAACAACTTCCGAGAGAACATTAAAAACGGCCATGTACCTCTTCCCACCGATGTTACCTATGAAGGACTATTTTACGACTACTATTTTGATACCGGTAATAACGGCGAATGCAACAGTCTGTTCTGCCCTTCCTATACTTATGCGGTTACCGAAGATCCTTTCAGCGGCGAGAAGGAATATTATCTTGCCGTGGGATTGAACTCCGGTATGAAAGAAAGCAACTTCGCCCGTAAGAATCTCAATTTGGTCATCGTTCTGGATGTATCGGGATCGATGGGATCACCCTTCGATAGATATTACTATGACAGTATGGGCAACATGATCGAGAAAGACGGCTCCGAAGAGGATTTCCGAAATACCAAGATGCAAATAGCCACCGAGGCAGTTGCATCTCTACTTGGTCATCTCGAAGATGATGACCGCTTCGGTATGGTGTTATTCAACGACGGCGCGTATCTCGCCAAGCCAATGAACCTGGTCGGCGAGACGGATATGGAAGCAATCGAAGATCATATTCTTGACATAACCGCAGGAGGCAGCACTAACATGGCTGCCGGAATGAGTGTGGGAACAGATCTATTCGATGAGCTTCTGGATATCGATCAATCCGAATATGAGAACCGAATTATATTTCTTACTGACGCAATGCCTAACACGGGGGATACCAGCGAGTATGGATTACTTGGCATGACCGATAATAACGCTGATGACCAACTCCACACCACATTTATAGGTATTGGGTTGGATTTCAACACCGAACTTATCGAACATATCACCAAAATACGGGGAGCCAACTACTATTCTGTTCACTCTGCAAATCAGTTCCGGGAACGAATGGATGATGACTTTGAGTACATGGTCACTCCTTTGGTGTTCGACCTGGAACTAACTCTGGAAACCAAAGGCTGGGAAATCGCAACTGTTTATGGGAGTCCCGAAGCTAATGAATCCACCGACGAGCTGATGAAAATTAACACTCTATTCCCATCGAAAACTGTTGGAGGTGAAACCAAAGGTGGTCTTGTGTTACTAAAACTGAACAGAACTTCATCAAATAACAACCTGACTCTCGTTGTAAATTATGAAGACAGAAATGGCCAAAACAGTAGTTCGGAAACAAGCATCGATCTTGAAAATGAATTGCCGGAGTTCTTCGATAATACGGGTATAAGAAAAGGGGTTTTATTGTCAAGATATGCGGACCTGCTTGTTAACTGGATTATAGATGAGCGGGAGCATGATAACTGGATTGAGCCTTGGGACCCCATCATCGATGATGAGACCGGAATCTGCATGCCGCCATGGCCTGAGACTACTTTGGGCCGATGGGAACGTCAATCAATGCCACTAACAATATCTGAAGAATATGAGGATCTATTCGAAGAATTTTCAACCTATTTTGACGCAGAAATGCGAGCAATCGGTGATGACACCATGGGGAAAGAGCTTGACATATTACACGAATTAATTTGACATATTGTGATACTTTGAGGTCTGTGGCGCTATCATCTTACTGCATTGAACTTAAATACATACAAACTGCGCCGCAGACCGCTACATTGAGCGATTCCACTTTTTCATTATCGATGGGAACACAGACTATGTTATCAGCCAAATTCAACAATGATTCAGAGGGACCAATTGACTCATTCCCTAACGCAAGCACAAGATCACCTGTGCTATTGAGGATTGCAGGACTCTCCGAACCATTTACGTCTGCAACAACCAGTTGATATCCTTGTTCTTTGAGACTTCCTGCCAACGGTAAATAACCGGATGTTCGCCTGATCCAGATTGACATAACCGCACCAGCTGTTGATTGAACGCACTTGGGGGATACCGGATCAGCGCACTTTTCCGAGAGAATGATCCCATTAAAACCAAAAGCCGCAGCTGTGCGAATGATGGTGCCTACATTGCCCGGGTCCTGAACATCTTCGAGCAGCAATACCTTTGAACCAATGTCACGAGGTAATTCATCGGAACAAATGTCTGCCGGCAGGCGAACAACGGCAATAATTCCCTGAGGCGTTTTTGTACTGGCAATCGAATTGAGCTGTGTTTCCGTTACAATTCTGCATGGATAGTTAACATAAGGAGAGGCCAAGTGATCATCGCTGACTATAATCTCACTGATTTCCTGCGAGAATCCACTGGCAATCTGGCTAATAGCTCTCGGCCCTTCGACCAAAAAGGCTCCGGCTTCAATCCTGCCCTTTTTTGTAGCCAATTTTTTGTACCACTTAAGGGGGTTCAGAGGTACGTTTTGATGATTGGTGGTTTTTGACATAATATCTTCATTTTCCATCTTGATTCGATATATTTTAACATCACTCAAAAATTAGTGCCATTAACCCTTTCGGGCTATTTAAAATATTTAGATTTCGTGTATTCTTTGAGCGTATTTAAACGGAGACAGGGGAGCTTAATTCTATTTGACATCATGTGTAGTGTGATATAAAATTCCAATACAGGATTTGACGGAGGCACGAGATGATTGAGATGAGCATTGACAGTATACGAGTAAGTATGATGAATTACCAGCGCGTGGTGATCCTCAAAGAAAAGGACGCCGAGCGTTTTCTACCTATATGGATCGGCCCTGCTGAGGCTGATGCTATCGCTATAAAATTGCAGGGTGTAACTCCACCCCGACCCCTTACTCACGATCTTCTGGAGACCAGTATTACGGCTCTCGGTGCAAACGTCGATTCCATAGTGGTAACCGATCTACAAAACGATACCTTTTATGCTAAGCTGATCCTCAATGTGAACGGAGAAACACTAGAGTTGGATTCTCGCCCCAGTGACGCTATGGCTGTAGCTATCCGGGCTGGAGCCCCTATCTATGCCGATGAGACTGTTTTGGATCGCGCCGGTATACTACTTGATAGTGAAACGGGGAAACCTATTCCGCAAAGCACAACCACGGAAAGTGAACCAACCGAGGAAGAACTTAAGAGCCTTTCGGCTTTCGCCGATTTCATTGATACCCTAGACATGGATGGACTCGATCAGAATAAAGGTTAACTCCTTAGTTTTACTGAATCAAATACAGACCTTTAGTATCGTTCAAACAAGCCCTGATCTAATTACAGATCAGGGCTTTGCTTTTTTGCAATTCTCTTTATCGTGCCTTTACTAAGTATTTATGCCTAGTAATCCCTTTGGACGCCTAAGCCTTTTCTTCGGTTAATAACTACGCCTGCATGCCGATGCCCCTCATACATTGCGGGTGATACGATGGACTAGGTGAAAGACTGATGGAAAATCCGTGGACAGCAGCCGCGCGTTTTCTAGGCATCGGGTGGTTTATAGTGGTGTGCATTGTGGGTGGAGTGTTCGGGGGGAGATGGGTTGGCCAACAGCTAGGCAACGAGGTATTTTTCAGTCTTCTGGGTTTGGTACTTGGAGTGATGCTGGCGGGATACGGGGTCTATGAGAGTTATTCCTTGCTCAAGAAGAGTGAGGAAAAAGAGAAAGAGGAGAAATAGCCGTGCCCAAAATTGGTTGTTTCGGAATTATAATAGTTGTAATAGCTGTGGTGGTGGTGGGCATTCTATTTCTTCCGGTTCCGTCTCCGGCGGTCCATTTGCCGGCTGGCAATTTGCTCACAGCGGAAACTCCTGCTCATTTCTATGATGGACAAGTAGAACTCGAGATACATCCTCACGCTGGTGATATTGCGGATGTAATTGCAGAAGCAGAAGCGGTAGAGGCAGAGCATCCCGAAGTTGTTCACTTCCATGCTGTAGCAGATAAGCCGGATGATCTGCCGGCTCATGGCGTTTACGAATGGGCTTTCTATGTTGACGAAGAACTAGTAGGCAGCTTAATCGATGAACACGGACACGGTGTTGAGTTTGAATTTCCTGAAGAGGGAAGATACACAGTTCAAGCTACTCTTTGGGAAGAAGCAGTAGGAGAGGGTGAGGCATTCGCCAGGGTTATGACCCACATGCCGGAGAAATCGGCATTCCCCATCACCAATACGATGTTAACTTCATGGATTACGGTGATTGTGCTGTTGTTGCTCTTCGGCATCGGCATGCGCAAACGGAAACTGATTCCATCCGGCTTGCAGAATGTTTGCGAGTTGATAATTGAATCTTTGGTCAACTTTGTTGAAGGCGCTGCCGGCAGAGAAAACGGCCGACGGTTCTTCCCGATATTTGCCACGATCTTCTTATTTGTTATCACTAACGCGTGGCTAGCTCTGGTACCTATCTTCAATTGTATCGGGTGGGGCCATACGGTTGCGTTCGATACACTTTTCACAGGCGAAAGCGAAGGATTCGTGGTTACAACCACTTTGTTCCGCTCAGCAAATACGGATGTTAATCTTCCGTTGGCGATAGCTATCATGTCCTTTATATTTGTAGAGTTCTGGGGACTGAGTGCTCTTGGATTCCGACACTACATGGGCAAATTCATCAAGATTGGCGCTTTGGTTCATGGCATTAAGGGTGTGTTCAAAGGCAAGCCAATGGACTTGGTTATCGGTATTATCGAGACCTTTGTTGGTATGATCGAACTCTTGCTGGAATTCGTGCGAATTGTCAGCTTCACCTTCCGACTTTTCGGAAACATGACCGCAGGCGAAGTTCTCCTGATGGTAATGTTCTTCCTGATCCCGCTAGGATGGCCGGTAATATTCTACGGCTTGGAAGTCCTTGTCGGTTTCATCCAGGCGATTGTGTTTGCCGGATTGACACTTGGCTTTGCAATGATTGCGGTTGCTCCCCATGAAGAGGAGCATGAATAAATAATAGTTCAAACTCAATAGGAGGATGCACAGATGGAAGAAGAAGCCGCCAAAATGTTAGGAGCAGGTATAGCAATGCTGGGATGCATTGGACCTGGAATCGGAATCGGAATACTTGGTTCTGGTGCCATGCAGGCACTGGGGCGCAACCCTGAAGCCAGAGGTCCCATCATGACCAACATGCTCATTGCTATTGGTCTGTGCGAAGCGGTTGCGATCTACTGTTTAGTTATTGGTATTCTACTGTCGATGGCCTAGAACTGGCCTAGAGAGTAATATCTGGCTCGGCATCGGTATTCCAGCGCAGTCTTGGTGCCGATAGATAAAGAGAATAGAATTGTATAAGGTGTTTCATTCGGAGGATATTGTTACCTTTGTTGGGGCATGCCAAGAGCGCGAGTAGGGGTGAATTATGGAAGCAATGGTTGATAGTCTAGGTATTCAGTGGCAACTGTTAGTTGTTCAGTTGGTGAATTTCCTGATCATACTTGTTCTTTTAAAAATGTTCGCTTACAAACCTATACTTAATATGCTGGATGAGCGTGCCGCCAAGATCAAAGAAGGTCTCGAGCAATCCGAACAGGCTGAAAAGAGAGCAGCGGACATTGATGTCGAATCCAAGAAAGCACTTGAAGAGGCACGCAAAGAAGGCCAGATTATGATTGCCCAGGCAAAAGAGACGGCCGACAATCGTCGCGAAGAAGATATGGCCCAAGCCAAGAAAGATGCCGAGGCTCTAATTGAGCGGGCTCGAGGTGAAATCCAATTAGAAAAGGATCAGGCTATATCTCAGCTCCGCAAAGAATTTGCAGACATTACCATCTTTGCAGCAGGCAAAGTGATCAACGAAGAACTTGATACTGAAAAGCACCGCAAGGTAATCGACGATGTGCTCGCATCAAGTAATCTAAAGGGAACAGAGTAAGAGAAGACGATGGCTGGAGAAATAGCAGCTAAAAGACATGCCCAGGCGGTTTTCGAAATCGCCGTTGAAAGAAACGAACTGGATATGTGGCGTTCTGATTTGGACTTGATGGCTGGCGTATTTGGAGATGCTGAACTTCTGCCACTGCTAGAAAGCCCAAAGATTCGGTTCGAGGATAAAGCCGATGTTGTCGTAAAAAACCTGGTGGGAGTCGGCGATATGGCTCTCAATCTTGCCAGATTGTTGATCCAGAAACAGAACGCAAGGATCATGCCGCAGATAGCCAGTGAATATGGCATCCTGATGGATCGCCATCAGGGTATCGAGCATGCTGTAGTAACCACGGCGATGCCGATGGATGATGCCATGCAAGCAAGTTTTAAGGATAATTTGGCAAAGATCACTGGCAGCAAGATTGAACTGACAGCCAAGGTTGATCCTGATATCATAGGTGGTTTTGTAGCTCGAGTTGGTGACAAAGTAATTGACGGAAGCGTCCGCAATCGGCTGCAAAACCTGAAGCAGAACATAGCACAAGCAGCTTAGTGGGGATGAGGTAAACCTCATCGGTTGGGTCTAAAGATATAAGGTTAGACGTCGGAGGTAAGGCCAATGGCAACAAATGCACAAGAAATTGCTTCGATTATCAAGCAACAAATAGAGCAGTTCGGAACCACAGTTAGTGCAGTGGATGTAGGGACTGTGGTATCGGTGAGTGACGGGATTGCCCGAATTCACGGACTGGCCGGGGCAAAATCAATGGAATTGCTCGAATTCCCGGAGAACATCATTGGCCTGGCACTTAACCTTGAAGAGGATAATGTCGGAGCCGCCATCTTCGGCAATTTCCAGAAAATTAAAGAAGGGGACGAGGTTCGTTGTACCGGCCGTATCGTTGAGGTGCCGGTTGGACCAGAACTGATTGGTAGGGTAGTGGATTCTCTGGGTCAACCGCTTGATGGTAAGGGCCCGATCAATGCTCAAAAGACGCGCCCTGTAGAGCGTGTTGCGCCCAGCGTGGTGTACAGAAGCTCAGTTAATACTCCGGTGCAGACCGGTATTAAGACTGTGGATGCCATGGTACCGATCGGGCGCGGACAGCGAGAGTTGATTATCGGTGACCGTGCTACAGGAAAATCTGCCATCGCGATTGATGCCATTATCAATCAAAAAGGCGGAGATCTGATTTGTATTTATGTTGCCATCGGACAGAAGGCTTCAAAGGTAGCCCAAGTTGTTGGAACACTTGAAAAATACGGCGCTATGGAGCACACCATTGTGGTGGCAGCTAATGCCGCAGATGCAGCGCCTTTGCAATATCTGTCCTGCTTCTCTGGTTGTGCCATGGGCGAGGAGTTTATGGATAACGGCAAGGATGCCTTGATTATCTATGACGATCTCACCAAGCATGCTTGGGCATATCGACAAATGTCACTCCTGTTGCAGCGGCCTCCCGGACGAGAAGCATATCCCGGAGACGTTTTCTATCTGCACAGTCGATTGCTTGAGCGAGCTGCCAAGTATGATGCCAGTAGTGGTGGCGGATCGCTTACCGCGCTTCCCATTATCGAAACGCAGGCAAATGATATTTCGGCTTATATTCCTACTAACGTAATTTCTATTACCGATGGTCAGATATACCTTGAGGCTGACTTGTTTAATGCTGGTATCAGGCCAGCTATGAATGTGGGGCTTTCGGTTTCACGTGTTGGCGGTGCTGCTCAAGCGAAGGCAATGAAGCAAGTTGCGGGCACCATGCGTTTGGATTTGGCTCAGTATCGCGAACTCCAGGCATTTGCCCAGTTTGGTACCAGCGACCTGGACAAAGCAACACGCGAACAGCTTGAGAGAGGCCAGCGAACCGTGGAAGTTCTCAAACAGGGGCAATTTGTCCCGATGTCTTTAGAGGCTCAAGTGACTATACTCTATGCGGTAACGGAAGGGTTCCTCGATGATGTTGAAGTTGAAAAGGTTGCAGTTTTTCAGGATGAATTTATCCGCTACATGGAAACCAGTAAATCGGATATCTTGAAGACAATATCATCAGAGAAAGCTATTTCAGATAGCACCAAGGAGACGTTGGGTAAGGCTATTGAAGATTTCAAGAAGACCATGACTCTATAAATTGATAGAGAGAAGATAATGGCTAATATTCGCGAACTTAAAAAACGCATAACCAGCGTCAAGAACACTTCCAAGATCACCAAAGCGATGGAGATGGTGGCTGCGTCCAAGATGAGGAAGGCTCAGGATCGGGCGCTTCAGGCACGACCATACGCCGTAAAGTTGATGGAAGTTATGGCTGATCTTGCGGCACAGCCAACTGGAGCCGAAGCAAGTCATCCTCTGCTTGAAAAGCGAGTTGTAAACAAAGTCGCAATTGTGATTATGACTTCGGATAAAGGGCTGTGTGGTGGTTTGAACGCTAATATGACGAAGCTTGTAGGGAATTATATGCTTCAGTCAAGCACACCAACCAGCGTTGTAACGGTAGGAAAAAAGGGAATGGAGTTCATGCGAAGCGCCGGAAGGGACATCAGGGCACAGTTCGCCGAAATGGGTGATCGGCCCTATGTTGATGAGGCTCTCCCGGTAGCACGTATCGTCATCGATGATTACATCAATGGCGTTGTGGATCAGGTGTTCGTTGCCTATCCCAGATTCCGTTCCACCGCTGTTCAGGAACCAGTAATGGAACAGTTATTGCCCATCGAGCCAGCTGACCTTCCGGCGGCAAGCAATGTTGAATATATATATGAACCGGATGCGGCGACTGTGTTAAATCAGCTTTTACCACGGTATGTTGAAATGGAGATTTTTGATGCTCTGCTGGAAACTATTGCCAGTGAGCAGTCAGCGCGCATGGTGGCAATGCGTAACGCAACCGATGCGGCGCTTGAAATGATTGATGTGCTTACATTGAAGTACAACAAGGCTCGACAGGAACAGATCACAACAGAACTGCTTGACATCACCGCTGGCGCGGCAGCAGTTAAGAAGTAAGAAGAGGATAGGAACCAAGGAGGCTTCAAAATGGCCAATGGAAGAGTTTCACAAGTAACAGGAACCGTAGTTGACTGCGAATTCCCGGCAGACAATCTGCCGGCACTGTTTAATGCGGTTACCATCGATAACGCCGGTGAAAAAATAACTCTTGAAGTGCAGCAGCACGTCGGAAATAACTGGGTACGGTGCTTGTCATTTGCCCCGACCGATGGTTTGCAACGGGGTATGGAAGCTGTTGATACCGGTCAGCCCATTTCAGTGCCTGTTGGACCGGCCACATTGGGACGGCTGTTTGATGTTCAGGGTACGCCTCTGGACAATCTGGGCCCCGTTGAGGCTCAGGAAAGATGGCCCATTCACCGAACCCCGCCCCCGCTTAATGAGCAGGAAACCTCGGCGCAGATGCTTGAAACTGGAATCAAAGTAATTGATTTGGTTACGCCGTTCGCCAGAGGTGGAAAGCTAGGTGCCTATGGTGGTGCTGGCGTGGGTAAAACTGTGGTTATTTTGGAGCTCATTCGCAATATTGCATCAGAACATGGTGGATACTCGGTATTTGCTGGTGTGGGTGAAAGGTCACGTGAAGGAAATGACCTCTGGAACGAAATGAAAGAGTCCGGAGTTATCGATAAAACCATGATGGTGTTCGGTCAGATGAACGAACCGCCCGGATGCCGCTTGAGAATCGCGCTCACTGGTCTGACCATGGCGGAATACTTCCGCGATGTGGAAGGTCAGGACGTGCTGATGTTCATCGATAACATCTATCGATATATTCTGGCTGGTATGGAAGTGTCCGCTTTGCTTGGTCGAATGCCGTCAGCGGTGGGATATCAGCCCACTCTGAGTACCGAAATGGGTGACCTTGAAGAAAGAATCACCACTACAAAGAAGGGTTCCATCACATCCTTCCAGGCGATTTACGTACCTGCGGATGACTACACTGATCCTGGCATTGTAACCACGTTCGGACACCTTGACGGTGTTATTTCTCTGGAACGTGCCATTGCAGAAAAGGGTATTTACCCGGCTGTTGATCCGCTAACATCCACTTCGCGAATTCTAGACCCGCAGGTTGTTGGTCAGGAACATTACGATACTGCCCGTGGCGTTCAGCGCGTACTGCAGCGTTATAAAGAGCTGCAGGATATCATTGCGATTCTCGGATTGGAAGAACTTTCCGAGGAAGACAGGTCAACTGTATCTCGAGCCCGTAGGATCGAACGATTCCTTTCACAGCCGTTCTTCGTGGCTGAGCAGTTTACCGGACGTGCCGGGAAATATGTATCGACCGCCGATACCGTCAGGAGTTTCAGAGAGATTCTTGAAGGCAAGCATGATGATTTACCAGAACAGGCTTTCTACATGAAGGGCAGCATCGATGAAGTAGTCGAAGCTGCAGCACAGATGAAAGAATAAGGGATTAGAAAATGGCTAAGCTGAATTTAGAAATTGTCACGGCGGAGCGAGTAGTCCATTCGGATGAAGCGGACCTGTTAGTGGTGCCCGGCGTTGATGGTGAAATGGCCATTTTGCCGAGCCATGCGCCTCTGATGACTATGCTTAAGCCCGGAGAACTCATTGTACGCAAGGGCAGTGAGGATACTTCAATCTTCGTCAGCGGTGGTTTCTTTGAGCTAATGAATGATAAGGTAACCATCTTGGCTGATAGCGCTGAGCGTGCCGAGGAGATTGACCTGGCCAGGGCTGAGGAAGCCAAGAAGCGCGCTGAGGAGAAGATGGAATTACGCGCTCAATCAGATATTGATGCTGCCAGGGCTGAGGCTGCTCTTAGGCGTTCGTTGATGCGCTTGCAAGTACTTGAAAAAAGGCGCTCTCGGAGATAGCCTGCAAAACAGATTGTGTTTTGTAAATAAAAAGGGATAGGATCTTACAGGTCCTATCCCTTTTCTAATTGCAAATTCCAACCAGGTTACTCTTTACCGTTTTCTTTTATCTTACCCAAATCTGACCACGCTTTCTGAGTAGATACTTCTTTAGACTTCATCCTATCTATCTGGTTGCTGAGGACAGTATCCATCGATTGCTTGAGTATTTCCAGTTCTGATACAGAAAGATCATCCAGCCTCTCAAGATTATACTGAAGAGTGGCCACAATCTGCTTTGATGGGCGCTTCCGTGGCATCACAAAGTAAGCAGTCATTCCAGCTATGATAGCTCCAAAGAACATAATAGTGCTCAATACTGCCCAAATAGACCCAATCACTTTGCCAGCGGTGGTATACAATAGAGGGTCGCTCGCCCCCATGGTTTGAGCTGAAGATATACACCAGAAGAGCGCATCTCCAAATGAATCGATCGAGTGCTCTCCCACTGCGTCGTTTTCAACGGCGAACAAGACTGAGGCAAAAATAAACAATAGTATTATGAAAGCCAATATGATCGGCACTAAAGGCGTTTGAGTAGCGAGGTCGCCCATAAACCTCACGAATTCAGGAATGCTCGGTACTGAACGCAACGGCTGTTTTTCTCTCCTTTTCCTACGTACAATGACATCTCCGGGCCGCTTCCCCCTGATTTTCTCTGGAGGAGCTTTCTCTTCTTCTGCCATTCAAACACCCACCATTTAGTTTTATTGACGGCGTTTTCCTGCCACTATGATAGCTTCAATATCTGCAATTGCCTGATCTATCGCATTATTATGGCTTACCACAACATAGTCGAACAATGGGATACTTTCCATTTCTTTCTGAGCTGTTTCTAAGCGCAGTTCCAGATCAGTCCCAGATTCCGTTTTGCGCTTAACAAGACGCCGTTGCAGTTCTTCCAGCGAAGGCGGAGCGATGAAGATCGTGATTGCCTCCGGCATGATATTTTTAATTGTAGCCGCTCCCTGGATATCAACTTTAACAATGGCATCTTTACCTTCAGCCATGGCCTCTCTGACAGTCCTTTTGGGTACACCGTAAAGGTTACCATATACATTGGCCCATTCAAGGAATTCGCCATTTTCCATCATTTTCTCAAACGCAGGCTTATTGATAAAATGATAGTCCACTCCATCTATTTCGCCTGGCCGCTTAGGCCTGCTGGTAGCTGTTACTGCGTAGAAATACGAAAGTCCCAACTCCTTCATCCTGACAAGGATAGCGTCTTTCCCAACCCCTGAACAACCGGATATAACAACAAGAACCGTATTCATAGCTACTTGACTATCCACCAATCCGCTCCAAATCTTCCCAGAAACCAGGATAGGATATATTCACGGCCTCTGAGTTGGTGATGGTGGTTTCTCCCTCTGCAACCAGTCCTGCCACCGCCAGTGCCATTGCTAAACGATGATCTCCATGACTATCACACTGGTTTCCTTTCAATCTTGATGTCCCATGAATAATCATACCGTCTGGGAGTTCTTCTATTTTAGCGCCTAACTTCGAGAGCTCGGCAGCTGTTGCGCTGATCCTATCGGATTCTTTCACCCTGAGCTCTCCAGCATCTCTGATAACCGTTGCACCCTCAGCCGCTGAAGCAGCCACTGCAATAACGGGGACTTCATCAATAAGTCTGGGTATCATATCACCTTCGATGGTTACACTTTTCAACAAACTTGATTCAACCGTCAAATCGGCTACCGGCTCATCTCCTTCCAATCTTTGGTTCTCTACTATGAGGCTGGCACCCATAGATTGCAACACCTCAACGATGCCATTCCTGGTAGGATTAATACCCACATTGAGTATCGTAATCCTGGCATTGGGATGAATGGCTCCCGCTACAAGCCAAAACGCCGCCGAACTGATATCGGCTGGCACTCGCAAATCAAGTGGCGTCAAGGGGGAAGAAACCGGAGAAAGGGTGATGGAAAGTCCATCCGAAACAATATTTGCCCCCATCGCACTTAACATTCGTTCGGTGTGGTCTCGAGAAAGCGCTGGCTGATCGATTACCGTTTCACCTTCTGCAAAAAGAGCCGCCAACAAAATCGATGATTTCACTTGCGCGCTGGCCACCGGAAGTCGATAGCTGATACCATGCAAACTTCCACCCGTGACTGTCAGAGGAGCTTTTGCACTGTTCTCGCTCCCCTCGATTCGGGCTCCCATCAATCTCAGTGGTTCGATTATCCGCCCCATGGGTCGAGACCTTAGTGATTCATCGCCAGTGATAGTTGAAGTGAACGGTTGCGCTGCCAAAAGCCCGGTCAAGAGCCTCATTGTCGTGCCGCTGTTTCCAGCATCCAGCACGCCATTAGGTTCATTGAACCATCTGTTGCCCGAACCCATTATGGTAACTTCACTGCCCTTGAGATCTATTTTTACGCCCAAACTTGTCAAACATGACAGAGTCGAAAGACAATCAGCAGCAGAGAGGAAATTGGTCACTCGGGCTTTACCTGAGGCGATACTATTTAGAAGGAGCGACCGATGGGATATCGATTTATCAGCCGGCGGAGTAATTTCACCTTTTAGCAAGTGTGGTTTTCGAACTGTTTGCTTCACCCGTTAATCCCCTTGTTTACGGAATCTTCGGCCCTCTTTTTCGAACCATTCTTGCCTTATTTCCCGAGCATCTTGCAAGATACTTTGAAGCCCTTTTTCATCTTGCAAAACCAATTCGCGGTATTCATTCAGGGTATCGATGTAACGATCGATCCAATCGAGAATAGCTTTCTGGTTGGTTGCACATATTCCACGGTACAATTCGGTATCTCCTCCAGCTAAACGGGTCATATCGAGGAAGCCTGTAGCCGCAAGTTTGGACATCTCAGGCCACAGATCGCTTTTGGCAAGTGCTGATACTAGCGACGAAGAAAGCAAGAGAGGAAGATGGCTTATCCCGGCTACCAGCGCATCATGTTTCTCGGCATCGATTAAAAGGGGAGTAGCTCCCACCCATCGCGCCATTTCTTCCATCGTCTTTATGGCTTCACCATCCGCATCCCGGGAAGGAGAAAGGCAATACACGCAATTCTCAAAGAGCCCCGCCTCAGCATCAGCCAAACCGGATGTCTCTTTTCCCGTCATGGGATGGCCGCCAACAAAGTCAACATTTGATGGTAGATATTCGGCAGCCCAGGCAATCACCTGTGCTTTGGTACTGCCAACATCGGTCACTATTGTGCCGGGTGAAAGGCGTTCAGCTATTTGGGGAAGGATGTCCTTAATAGGCACCAGGGGAGTAGCAATAACAACAATATTCACGCCTGCTACCGCACTTCCCATCTCCGGCTCAGTTCTGGTAACAGCCCCACGTTTGATAGCCTCAGCGGCTATTTCAGGGCGCCTGGCAAAGCCAACGATATCAACTTCATCGCCTTTGGCTTTCTTCAGTGCCAAACCCAAAGATCCGCCGATAAGGCCCAACCCAATGATTGCGATTCTGGTCATGGCTATCAGAAGTAGTTCTGTCCTAAAAAAGCGTTAGTGACAAAATCCAACAAGGTCCAAAGGAACCCTGTGAATAAAACTGCAATGAAGAAAATCATTATGATCTGGGGTGCATATCGTTCAATACTGGCAAGAGATCTAGCTTGCTCATCGGGTAACATACCAACTGCTATCCTGAAACCATCGAATGGTGGCACAGGAAACATGTTAAATACGGCCAATAACACATTGATTCGCAAGACTGTTAAAATCACATCTGCGGGCAAATCCGCAAATTGTGCCTGAGTTGTTGACGGAAGTGATAAAATGTCCAATCTGAACAATGCAGCACAAAGTATAGCTACAAGAAAATTCGAAAGCGGACCCGCAGCTGCCACGATAGCCATTCCCTTTCGAGGGTCCATATTAAGACAATAAGGATTGATAGGAACAGGTTTAGCCCTTCCAATCCCTACGATTAGGAACATCAGAGTACCTGCGCGATCAAGATGAACCAAGGGATTCCATGATAACCTACCCATCATTTTTGCAGTATCATCACCAAGTTTGAGCGCCACCATGCCATGGCTGATTTCGTGAAAAACCATCATTGGAATCAATAGAAGAAGGAAAAACAAGTACATTGGGATGAGAGTTGCCATAAATCCCAAAGGATCATCTATCAATGTTTCCCGATAAAACAGAAATATGATTAACATTCTTTACTCGCAGAGTATTATAGCATAGTTCATACGTAGCTGTTGACTGTTTGCTGCTTGCTTTGCTACACTTCGTAGAACGACGCTGGCCTTTGGGCTCTCTTTGATCTAGATTACACGTCCCAATTTCCAACCTTCAATAAGGATACGTTTTGATGGATGCTTCGCAATCGGATGATGGCCCTCTCAAATTGAAAGATTACATTTGGATCACTGCATGCGGATTGTTTATGGGAACCGCAAATATCATCCCGGGGGTTTCCGGGGGAACAGTTGCCCTCATCACCGGTATTTATGAAAGACTGATCAATTCCGTCAAATCCTTCGATGTCAGCGCTATCAAACTGATTTTTTCCGGGAAGATCAAGACGTTTATCGAATACACCAACCTTCGTTTCTTGGCCACTATTATCTTTGGTATGGTCGTGGCCATGTTGTCATTGGCAAAACTTCTCGACCCCTTGTTTGATGAATATCCGGTGTATGTCTGGGCTTTTTTCTTTGGGCTTATTCTGGCATCGGTTTATTTCGTGGGTAAGACCGTCGAAAAATGGACCGCTGCTGTAATCGTTGCGTTACTGATTGGCTGCGGATGTGCTTTGGCGATATCGTTTATCTCCGATGTGGCCGGTGAGAATGACTCTGTATGGTACGTGTTTCTCTGCGGAGCGGTGGCTATTTGCAGCATGATATTGCCCGGACTTTCAGGTTCATATGTTTTGCTGCTGATGGGTAATTACGAGCTAATTGTGATCGATGCCCTCAGCGATATATCCGATTTCCATTTTCAATTCGGTCTACTGATCCCATTTCTAATGGGAGCGGTATTCGGGATTGCCGCCTTTTCCCGAATCATTTCCTGGATATTCAAGAAATACCGTGACGTGACCATCTCATTACTGACAGGATTTGTCTTCGGTTCCTTAGGTATGTTATGGCCATGGAAAGATGAAATAACGGAAACGCTCAGCGATGGGTCCGAAAAGGTGGCCGGATATGATCGGTATCTCCCGGATTCTTTTGATGGTGAAGTGATGGGCGCTATCGGGTTAATGATCGTCGGTATTTTGGTTATTTGGGTTTTTGAGAAGTTAGCCGCGAGTAGGGAATCGGATAGATAGGCATGTCAACTGTCCAGGCCGGATCGATGCACCAATCGCCGGAATTGCTCTCGTAGCTTCCGGACTATGGCGAATATACCCTAATCACCTTGTTTATCCATCCTCCCTGTGATATTGTATGGTATCGGGCAATCATTCCCCCATCGAGGCATATTATGCGTTGGCCAGGGGCTAAACCGTCAAGCGAATACTTCACCGGATCAAAAACCCTCCGAATGGAAGCCGTAGATACCGTCAACGCCATCAGGCAAAACCACGCATTGGAACATGCCACTATCGCTGTACTCCTGCCAAAACTAAACGGCAAGGTCCGATTAGTAGGGAGAGCCGGACTATCAAGTTTTCACCTGTATGGAGATATACCTACTAAACTTTTGGAGGAATCTACTCACGAAGCTCTTCGGAGGCTGCAGGAAGGAGAGAAATCGCTGGCTGTCTCTCCGATGTGCGGAACAAATCTGGCCGTGGCCGGTCTGGCTGCCGGAATAGCCTCAATGATTGCTGGAAGAGGACATTCTGGCATAGACAAGTTCGGTAGAGTTATACAAGCATCAGTTCTGGCGGTATTAGTGGCTCAACCGCTAGGCCGGCTGGCACCGAAGCATATTACCACCAGATCAGATCTGGACAACGTGAGGATAGCGCAAGTCATTAGAAAAGGGTCTGGGAAATACACTCGACATAAAGTAACCCTCGCTCGAGTTTAGTCATTGTGTACATCCCTCATGATTACCCAAAATATTGACGTTTTGAGTATATTGACTGTTTTCTGTCATGATGTTATAGTTTTATCCCACCATTTATCTATCCCGCTACAAAACCGGTCGTATTTCATCGAAATTGGACGGAAGGAAAACAGGTATCCCTTAAAGTTTCTTAGCATTTAAGCTGGGAACCAGCTCCAGTAGAGAAGTAAAATTAAGGGGGGTTACAAATGGCCAAAATGACAAAAGAAGCCATGGACCTGTTCCGGGATTCGCAGACTTCCAAAATTCTTGCCACCATCGATTCTAATGGAATGCCGAGTATGGCCCCCAAGGGAAGTCTAGTAGCCATCGACAATGAAACCCTCGCATTTGCAGAAGTAGCGGGAGGTAAGACTCGAACAAATCTGGAAGTAACCAACAAAGTGGCTGCGGCAGCATTCAAAACAGCGGCAGGATGCCAGATTAAGGGCACTTTCCAGGGATTTCAAAGTGGTGGACCATTGTTTGATGAATATGCACAGTTGATCAAACAGACAGGGACTTCAGCCCGTTGGATGTCAAATGTGCAGGAAGTAGGAATAATCAAGGTTCAAGAAGTCACTTAGTTTTTTTCAACCTGAAGACATTTTAGGTGTCTCAAACATTCGGCAGCGTGGTATAATTGGGGCAACTGCTTAGCCGATATGCGAAAGAAGAGAAACGCCTCCAATTACCAACGTTTGGTGATCAAGCTGGGAACCAACCTCATTACTGGCGGCAAGGACAGCCTTGCCCGTAAGATGATGGGCAGCCTCGTAGATCAAATCGCCCAATTGCACCACAACGGCGTTCAGACAATAGTTGTTTCCTCCGGAGCTGTTGCTGCCGGCAAGCATCGGATGAGTATCAGAAAGAAACGGAAAGATACCCCTTTCAGGCAAATGCTGGCCGCTGTAGGACAGGGGCCGCTAATGCAAACTTACGATGAGCTGTTCAGCGCCCACGATATTATTGTGGCACAAACACTACTCACCAAACCAGACTTCCTCAATCGGCTTGGTTACCTGAACGCTCGAAACACATTGCTCGCACTACTGGAACTCGATGTTATACCCATCGTCAACGAAAATGACGTGGTTTTTGTTGAGGAGCTTCAAGGAACAACTTTCGGTGATAATGATAACCTTTCGGCTATGGTGGCTAACCTTGTGGATGCCGATCTTCTTGTTATCCTCAGTGATGTCGAAGGTCTGTATACCGCCGATCCCAGTCAGGATAGTTCAGCACAACTTATCCCCAAAATAGACATGATCGATTCTTCCATTGAATGTCTTGCCGGTAACACTTGTGGAGAAAGAGGTACCGGCGGCATGGCTACCAAGATCGAAGCAGCTAAACTGGCTACTGCATCAGGCACATCTGTGGTAATTGCACATGGACAGGAGCAAAATATACTACTAAGACTAATTAATGGAGAATCGTTAGGAACCTTATTCCCAGCCTCGACTTCAAATCTCGAAAGTAGAAAACGATGGATGCTCAGCCAACCAGCCAAGGGCAAAGTCGTTATTGACCCGGGAGCGAGGATTGCTTTGCAGAAACAGAACAGGAGTCTTCTGCCGGCAGGAATCGCCAAAGCCCAAGGTAAGTTTGAAAGAGGCGATATCATCGAAATCAACGATTCCGATGGCAATATCATCGGCAGCGGTATTTCAGGGTATAGTTCCACTGATATCAGCCAGATCAAGGGTTCTCGTTCAGAGAGAATTCTGGAAATACTTGGTTATGCGCATGGCGATGAAGTGATCCATAAAGACAACATGCTCATACTATAAATTGGCACGCCATCATCAGGAGGTTTGAAATGGTAAACATTGCAGATGACATAATAGTTGATAAACAAGAGCAAATGGAGAAGATCGAAGACTATTGCCTGCCTCAGGAGACTATTCTGGCGGTATTTGATTTGAAAGGCGCAGGAACAGGGTTCCTAGGTATCCTGGACAAACGTATCATTTTTTACGATAAAGCTTTTACACACAAGAAAAAGGCTATGGTCACAATTCCATATAATCGAATTCACGCAGTAAGCAGTGCAGATGATTCCGGACTTGTATTTAAGCGAGGATTCTTCGCCAGTAGCACGCTCACTCTACACGCCGGCGATGACTCATTTGAATTTGAATTCCGAGGAGGAGATAAAGCTCACGCCGCTTATAGGCTGATAATTGAGCACTTGCTCCAGTCATAGTCGATTGATAGGTAGTAATTATGGACATTAAACAAAAAGCTATCGAGGCTAAAGAAGCCAGCACTCATCTCGCAGCCAAGAGAAACGAGGGTAAAAACCAAGCCCTCGCTGATATCGCTCACGCTCTGAATACCAATAGAGAGGCTATTGTAAGAGCCAACAAGGATGATCTTGAAAAGGCCGAAAAGGATAGTCTGTCGGCTCCTTTGCTGAAGAGACTCAAGTTCGACAAAGATAAGATTGATGATGCTATCGAGGGCATCAACAGCTTAATTACGCTTGCTGATCCGGTAGGCGTGACACTTAGCGCCCTGGAACTGGACAGTAATCTAGAACTTTATCGGGTGAGTTGTCCCGTCGGTGTTATCGGAATTGTATTCGAATCCAGGCCTGATGCGCTGGTGCAGATATCATCGCTGTGCCTCAAGAGTGGAAACGCAGTTCTGATGAAGGGAGGTAGCGAAGCTGCCAATACCAACCGGATACTGGCGAACATCATCAACGAAGCCAGCATACAAGCAGGCATTCCTTCAGGATGGCTGACGCTCCTGGAAGCTCGTTCGGATGTCACTGAAATGCTGGCACTGGACGATTACATCGACCTGATTATTCCTCGGGGCAGTAATGAGTTCGTCCAGCATATAATGAAGAACACCAACATCCCTGTTCTGGGTCATGCAGACGGGATATGCCATGTGTATATCGATAGCGCCGCAGATATCGATATGGCCACCAGGATAGCCGTAGACAGCAAGACTCAGTATGTCGCAGTATGTAACGCCGCTGAGACCTTGTTGGTGCATAAGCATATCGCCAGTACAGTGCTACCAATACTCAGAGAGGCCCTTGAAGAAAGAAATGTGGAAATTCGGGGCTGCACAAATACTCGTCAAATTATCGATGTAAAACCTGCCACAGAGACAGACTGGCACACCGAATATCTAGACTTGATTGTGTCTATCAAGGTTGTTAACAGTCTTGATGAGGCTATTGACCATATTAACCGTTACGGCTCGGGGCACACAGATGTGATAGTTACCGATGATCGGTCAAGAGCAATGCGATTTATGGACTACGTTGATTCGGCTGACGTGTTTCTCAACTGTAGCAGTCGATTCAGCGACGGATTCCGATATGGTCTGGGTGCAGAAGTCGGGATCAGCACCAGTAAAATCCATGCGCGAGGACCTGTGGGATTGGAGGGCCTGGTAATCTACAAATGGCGAATTCTTGGCAACGGACAGATTGTATCCGACTATGCAGGGCCAAACGCCAAGAGCTTCACTCATAGGCAACTTAACAGTGATTTCAAGTCCCTATAGTGACAAGACTATATAGCACACTAGACTTACTATCCCGTGTAATATCACAATTAAATGAGAGGAGGGTAATATGACGCTAGACTATCGCTTTGAGAGGGACTGCCGTACGCCTTACTCCGAGGCTTATGTTATTGCACAGGCCGATGAGTTGGTGGGTAGGATTGACCTGCACTTCACCACAAACCTGGTCAATGGCACACTTTGTGTCGGTGAGAACATGACAGCTGAAGAAATACGGGAATTAATTGATATTATCGATGAAGAACTGGTACTCCCATCTGATATACCGCGAGAAGACTTTATTGTCTCTGTTTATCAAGGTCGTGAGGCAGGTGTCTTCAGCGATGAGGAATTCGATGATGACGATGACGATTAGATATTTTTGCTACTATCCACTTTTTTAAGATATCTTTTGCATAAATAAAAAAGCGCCCTGCCAGATATTGGCAGGGCGCTTTTCCTTACCCTTCTTTTACTATCCTTATTCTAGAATAGCTTCGAACCTCTCCTCCGTTCAATTTCCAGGAATGCTAGTAAAGCAATTACCAAGATACCGGTGATAGGCCCGATGATCACCCAAGGATTCAATCCACCATCATCATCGTCTTCTGGCTCCAGTACCGGTGGTGTCGGTTCATCTACTGGTGGTGTCACTGGTGCCTCGACTTCCTCAACTGGTGACAGAATGGCGAACTCCGGAAAGTGGCTCGTTTCTCCGCTCACTGTGTGGTTCACCGGATCAACGACGATATTAGTCAGTTCAATCCATTCACCAGCATCGGCATCATAGTAAGCCAAAATCAGGTCTTCCGGTGCCACACCTTCAGGTATATCAGCCGGATCGTACTCCATCGTCACAGTTATCGGTGGATCAAAAGTAGCTCCATCAGGCCCAAAATCAAGCACTGCAAGCATATTATTTTCCGGTGGTACGGGAGGTTCAGTTGCAGGAGGTTGCACGGTAATTTCACTCAAGGGTTCGCCCTGCGCATCCAGCATCGTTGTACCTATCGGTATCTCAACAGTCGTCCCACCATCATGAGATGTTACTACTACTTCTTCAGTTACAATCCCTTCCTCATCAATCTTGCCCGCCAGATATTCAGTCACAACCTCTTCTGGTTCCCCGATTGTAGGAGGGGTAGGCGGAGCAGGAGGAGTAGGCGGCGTAGCTGGAGCCGTTGGCGTAGACGCAGGCGGTGTAGTTGTTGCATCAGGTGTGGATGCTGGAGGTACACCGCCACCACCACCACCACCACCGCCACCACCAGCACCAGCAGCAGCCGGTATCGTTACCGCAAATTGAGTGACTGCAGATGAGAAAGTATGCGTTCCGCAATCAATATCCGCGCGTGCATGATATGTTGTGCCAGCCCATGATGTGGTTGTAATAATACATCGATAAGTCAGGGTGACGACTTCGCTAGCACTACCATACCCATATCCAGTCGGGAAGTTGTGTGCAGTACTGGCTCGCTCATCATAACCATATCCAACTCCGGTAGTGTACCCTCCAGTGACCGGGTTCGTTGCTATGAGATCCATAGTACGCGGTGAGCTATATGGTGATCCAATGAGTTCATGACTGAGATCTGCATTTATGAAAATGCGCAAGTTAGCACTCTCTATCGGAAGACGCTCATTAGCTTGTATTTGAACAGTCGTGGTGAACGTGATAGATCCACCCTGGGCAACGCTGCTATACGATCCGGAAAGGTTAACACTTACCGCCTCGGCTGTTGGCGGCGACCAAACTACCAGAAGTGTAGTCACTAAAATGGTTAGGACTACGGCTATGCCCAAACTCCTACCGGAATTTGCCCACCTTTTTTTCATTTTCATATTCATTTTCTCCACTACAACTTGCACAAGATATCAAACATCCCCAGCTATTCTAAAATCGCTGGGACAACGATCCTTATTTGCCATGGACTGTAGCATATTCACGAAGCAAATGTCAATACTTGCAATAGCAATCACATACCATTTAGATTGATGCCCGGTATTATTCGAATTATTCGCTAACCAAACTCAAATCCATCGGTCCGCGCCAATTGTACCCACACTATTGACTCATGTCAATAGTGTGGGTACAAATTATAAATCTACATAAAACAACCAACAGCTTAGGCAGAGTTGCTAGCTTGGCATCTCCCCGAATACCTGGTATTGTACTTACTCTAACAAAATAGTGGGGATCAAACCGAATGTTGTGTTCCGCAATGCGGGCATTTGATCGTGAATTTCTTTATATTGGGGGGTACTTTCAACTTGGTTCCACAACTGCAATTGATCATCTTGTAGTTGCTCTTTTTCCACATAAGGTCAGAGACTTCTCTTGAGCGCTCCAATTTGGAAGGCTCCCCAATAGCAGACTCCGAAGATGCCGCTCGTATTCCGACTAACCCGGATCCAGCGAGAGCTGTTGCAGGCATTACACTTCCGCCACCTTTGTGAACAGAATTGTACGCACTGTTGTAATCGGAAAAAGACGCGCCACCCATGGCGCGCAATATGCGAACTCGTTCTGAAATGGGCGGATGAGTGCTACTGAGATCGCTTGCAGCCTTCCCCTTCTTGCGAAAAGGATTGGTGATATACATCGGGGCTAGTGCCTGATTTGCCGATTGTAAAGGAACGGTCGAGCCGGCAAGTTTCTCCAGGGCTGATGCCAAACCCTCGGGATATCGAGTATATTGAGCTGAAGTTGCGTCAGCCAGGTATTCCCGTTTTCTTGAGATAGCATAGTAGATGAGTCGTGCCAGGATCGGTGCCAGGATCATTAATACAATCCCAACAATTAGAACCACGATCATCGCCGGTCCCCCACCACCACCAGAACTTCGCCGTCCTCCACTCATGCTACTCCAAAACATCATATGAGTCATATAATATGAAATCATTACGATCGTTCCAAGAAGCACACCACACATCGTCATTAACAAAACGTCACGATTCTTTACATGAGCGATTTCATGGCCAATCACACCCTGCAACTCGTCACGATTCAATTTCTGCAGAAGACCCGAGGTCACGGCAACAGCGGCTTTTTTGGGATCACGTCCCGTTGCAAAGGCATTCATAGCCGGATCATCGATGATATAGATAGCAGGCATGTATTCCAAACCAGAGGCAATCTTCATTTCCTCGACAATGTTGTAGAGCCGAGGATGATCATCACGCTCAATCTTCCTGGCTCTTGATATCGAAAGGAAAATATTGTCGCCCTTAAAGTAAGCTACCAACGTCATAACGCCCCATATTATGAGAGCTATGAACAACCCACCTATTGGGCTGCCAAAAAATAAGAAACCGATGGCGTATCCAATACCTAGTAATACACCAGCCATAGCCGCCACAAGCACCATCGTTTTTGTTCGATTTCCCCTAATCTGTTCCCACATACCTATACATTCCTGCTTCTAATTTTAGAAACTTACTTTCGGAACCTCTCTTTCTTTCGGTACTTCGATCTCAAAAAATTCGCCCTCACTGAAACTGAACATATTGGCAAGAATGTTGGAAGGGAACATTTGAGTCTTGTTGTTATATCCTAACACCGAATCATTATAGAATTGGCGAGAGAAGGCTATCTTGTTTTCCGTGGAAGTTAACTCTTCCTGCAAAGCCAGAAAGTTCTGATTTGCTTTCAAATCAGGATAGGCCTCAGCTACAGCAAAAAGCCCCATAAGGGCTCCGCTGAGCGCGCCTTCCGCCTTTGACTGAGCACCGACACCTTTACCCACAGCCCCCTGTGCCATGTTACGCGCATTCGTCACAGCTTCAAGCGTCCCACGCTCATGAGACGCATAACCTTTTACGGTTTCAATCAAATTAGGGATAAGGTCATGCCTTCTCTTAAGCTGGACATCAATCTGCGACCACGCATTTTGCATTTGATTGCGCAACCTAACCAATCCGTTATAGGTTACGACAATCCCTATGACAAGAAGCACAACTGCAGCACCAATGACGATTCCTACTACTGCCATAAAGACCTCCTTAATGGATATACCGTTACCAGGTATTTCAGGCTACTAATCCCGAGCCTGGAACACCTCACCTAGGAACCTAATGACACGCCCTTGCGAATCCACGTCTTGAGTGGATGGCACTTGTGTAATTATCTGCCCGACCTCACCAGCATCGAACCATAGTCCATCCCCACGAGAACAGGCATCTATCAATACTTCGGGATCATGGCCTACGGTCGCTTTTTTCATTTTACTATGGCATATGGGGCATTTCCGCTTCTTCTCTTTAGACTTCGTTTCCTGAGACGTCAATACACTATCTATAGAAAGTATGGACTGCTGCAACTGCATCGTCTCTAGCAGGAGTTCCAGTTCCCCTGCATCGAACCATACTCCTTCACAATCAGGGCAATAGTCAAGCTCGACATGTTCGTGTTCGACTACAATCATCATATTGTGACAGGTTGGACATTTCATGATAGCATTCTCCGAAATATATTGGTCCAAGTGTAAACAAAGAAAAAGGCGATGTCAAGAGAGTGGTTGGTTCGATTGGCCGTGGGAGTGTGGAGGCGACGGCCGGATTCGAACCGGCGAATAGAGGTTTTGCAGACCTTCGCCTTAGCCACTTGGCCACGCCTTAAATTACAGGTAAACACTCATGACTTGCCTAACAATTCCCTTTATTATCCAAATATGATTTACGATTTATCATTGACTATCACTGACAATCATCTAGCTATGTATTGGGAAACTTACAAACAAGCCAAACTATCCGAAGGAAAACAGCCTTACACGCTGGACAAGTACCTCATATGCCTACGCAAGTTTAATGACTGGCTATTTACCCACGATGCTACACCAGACAAAACATTGGTTCAGCAGTTTCTAGTCAGTCTACAGACCAAAGGTTTAAGCCCCTACCGGGTCCGCAATTACTGGGTGGCCCTGATGAGCTTTTATACATGGGCCGAAGAACAAGAGTATATGCCCAATAACCCCATGAAAGGGGTTAAAGCCCCGAAACTACCCAAGGGCACAATAGAGGTCTATACCGATCATGAAGTGGATTCAATACTCAATATGGCAACTAATAGCAGCACTGAAACCATAATTACTACATTCTGGAAAACAGGTATCAGGGGGTCGGAATTATTGCAGATCAAGAACAGCGATATCAACATGAACACGCAAACTATGCACATTCACGGCAAAGGGTCCAAAGATCGTACAGTCCCATTTGATAATAATTGCGCTCAATTGCTTGACCCGCTTCTTAGCACTAATGGCACCGAATACACTTTCCCCACTACTTTGACTCAAATTAGAAAATCCCTCAAATTCTACTGTGAAAATTGCGGAGTGGACTACAGGGGGCCGCATTGCTTCCGGCATACATTCGCATGTAACTACCTCAAGGCCGGGGGTAGCCCATTGGATTTGATGTACATACTGGGCCATTCCACTTTGGCAATGGTCAACCATTATAGTCAATGGCTGGCATCTGATAGGGCCATCGAAAATTATCACAAGCTATATGCAACCGCCTTCTAACCAAATAGGAAAACTAACCACCCTCTTCACCCACACCAATTCGTGTGATAGAATAGGCTACCTTGTACAAAACCATGTGCTTGAAAAACATTATCGAAAAGCCCATAACGTTTGGAAAGAGGGTCATGTTTTGGGCTACAAAAAAAGCATTAGGAAACAAGCTTACAATTGGCGGTAAAAACTTAAGCAACAACCCCCCTGAATCAAATGAGGATAATTCCACAAAACAATATGTTATCCCTGGCAATCAAGAAGATCCCATAATTACTGTAACAAGAATGTCCGCTGAGGCAATAGAAAAATCCGCTAAATCAGCAAAGCACACCAGTTATGCAACATATGCCCTCTTTGGTGCTACATTATTGCTTGCTTTTGGTGCAATTGTAAATCTAATCCAGACTAATAACCTAATTAGTAACGAGAAAGACGTGCTTGAAACTCAGGAATTAGAACTTGATAGGTTCGAACAACAACTCGACCAGAACCAACAAATCTTGGATACCTATTATAGACCTTGGATAGCTGTTTCAGTTACAAGCTTTGTTCCAGATAATACTAAAAACACATTTGTAATAGATTATGAAGTAAAAAACTATGGTAGTATTCCAGCAAAAAATGTACGCGTATATAATATATGGACAATTGATAAAACCCATTTTTTCGTTTATTCCGAAGAACGAGCTGATTTCATAAAGACCACCTCCGATGAACCTTGGGTAGCTACCATGGTATCAGCAGGTCAAAGTAGTAATGTTCATGTGCCAGATCCGTGGAAATATCAACAGGAACGTTTCCAGGATATAATTAACGGTGATGAACTATTAGGAATAGAATTTTTAATACTCTACGATGATATTTCCGGGGATGAGCACTGGAGCTATTTGGGGATTGCGTATGACTTTCTCACGACAGATGATTTTGTAATTCTATCAAGTGATGGTAATTAAACATAATGATGGCGTTCCCGCAAAAAGCTTGGAATGGCCCCATACTGAAATCGCACTGATTTAAGTCTGAGCCGGATGAAAGTCGAAATGCCTTGTTTGTCGGGTCGCTATACCAACCAAAATCAAGAGTACCACACCAATAAAAGTTAAAGGCAAAACAACTCCTGGGTCGTTTTCCATGAAATAAGTCCAAATCCTCCCGAAATTGATACCAATCGCCATCAGGATGATACTGTTTCGCACCCTCGCAAGCCCACGAACCCTCAGTTTCCCATTGTGCATTTTCCGTTTGAATTGACTGATCGTCCCTTCAATTGCCGGCCTCAGACGACATTTGCGGCGGTACTCCTCTTTGCTCAGTTGTTGCCGCCTTTGGGCCAGCAAGACCTGGCGGTCGGTAAATGGGAGACTGTAAAACCGCTTTCCCCCTCGAACCGGACACTCCTTGATACAAGGACAATTGCCGCATACCTGGGTAGCAAAGTGGGCAATATGGCGACCATCCTCAGGTTTGTCGATTTGCTCATAGGGAGAATGTCCCTCCGGACAGGAAACGACCGAGTTACCATCAAAACGAAATTCAGTCAGTGAGAGCTTGTCCTCCGATTCTTTCCGCCCCTTCACCTCGGTGGGGATGATCGCTACCTTCTCCTCTTTACATACCCTTTCTGAATCCTCACCGGTGTAGTTGGCATCAGTGATCATCTCCGTAACGCCGGTTCGTTCCTTAATCTGAGGTAACCGTTCTGCCAGAAACTTGTCATCGGACGTTACATTCTGTTCAACGCAAATATCAGTCAGTAACTGCACCGGGTTTTCCGGCGCACAGGTTTCCGTCACATTGAACATATGCCCCTTATGGTTCCCGCCGGATTTGCGTCGAAAAGTAGCCGTGTCGTCAGCGGGATTTTGTAAGGATCGGGCACTGATCTCCTTAGATGGTTTTGCTTCGATCTGGGTTTTCTCTTCCTCTTCCACTATGTCGAATTGCTCCAGTAACACCCTGCCAATATGCTGATAGCTGTTCAAAGCGCTGATTGCCTCATCTCCGGCATATGCCTGATGAAGCTCGAACAGCAACGTCCCCACCCTCTTCAAGTGGTTACCTATCTCCGAGGACCTCACGTGGTAAGTAATATGCTCGGCTTCTGTTTCTACATACTTGCTTGCCAAAGACTGCCATCGCTCTTGATCTTCCTTGCGTAGATCATAGTAGAAGTTCTGTAACACTTTGACGAGCAGTTCCAAACGGGACATCTGTTTGATTAACGAGCCTACAAAGCTGGAATCCATCCGCTGGGTTTCAGCATCGATGCCCAATCGCTTCAGAGCATCATCAGTTATTTCCAGGAATTCCTCTTCCAGCAAGTTGCATCCCGTTTCCGCTTCGTAGTCCAACAGGCGCTTTCGATTGTAGTAGATTGTCCGTTCGGCAAGCGTAACTTCTCCCAGGTTTTCCAGTCCCACAGCATAAGCCGTGAGGAGATTGAAGTGGAACTGCTCCAGGAGTTCCTCGTCGGTATAGTCGAACATCCCTTTGATGATTTCCAGCCCAACCAGGATGTTCACCGGGAAATTGGGACGGCTATCTACCTCGCTGTATAGAACCTCATATCTGCGCTCATCGATCTTCTTGAAGACCAGCTCTCGAAATGAAGGTGCCCAGCTTTTCTCCATCATCTTCTTCACACCGCGCGGAAGTTGGTCCACCGTGTTAAAGAAGCTCGTTTGCTCATGCCTGTGGTTCTCTCTGAACATCGCCTACCCCCTGAGTGAAATGATTTCCATCTCAAGTGTAGCTCATAGCTGGCTTAGCTTCAATACTATAGTGCTAGACCTTTTTGCAGGAACGCCAATGATGCTTTGTCATAATTTTGCTCAAACTATATCATGTAACAATAAATAGTCAAGAATAGGTAAATTGATTCACATCTTACTAGAACCATGACTATTGACTCGTAACCTCAGAAGGCTTGAATGTGATTTTGGGCTTACCAAAACTGGTACGTTCATTTCAAACGTATATCCATGTATTTTAAGACCCCCTGGAACTGGACCCCGATCTCGCCGCCGTGGTATAAAAAAATGAGGTACAATATCATTTTAGCTACCAAAACCTGCACATTTCCACACCATGTTTTAAAACACCAAAATATGATAAGGGAGGTAGGCAATGACTCATTGTTGGGAATGCCATTTCTGGAGATTTGGGTGGGACCACCTCAAAGAGAATGAGGGCGAGTGCCGGGTAGCCTACCCTGAGACCGATCATCGTCCGGTTAAGCATGCCCAGGCTGAGGCCTGTGATAGAATCGAAAGATGCTTAGGCTGGAACATTAGAAGGAGGAAATATGAGATCAGTAATTGAAACACCCCTGCACGACGATTTCCAATGCGGGTGCGGGTGCACCTGGGACACCGGCGGATTCGATCCATGTCATGAGCAGGAACACCTCAGGGGGCCGGATATTGGTAGCGGTTGGGACCGGACCTATATCTGTAATGACTGCGGCCAGGTCTACCGCGATACCTCCGAGACGGTCTCAGTTGGGGCCATTTTTGTGGCCAGCGCCATCCCCTTAGGGCGAGCCTTCCTCGATTTCCCGGAGATCTTGGGGCCTTTACCCGATGGGGAGACGGTCCCGGAGCTCCGGGAGACGGTCCACAACTGGCGGGATCCGTCGGCGGAGAAGCGCAACTGAGCATTATACCACAAGAAAGGCAGATTTATATTATACTTTGAAGTGCACTTTCATCCCCATTAAAAAGGAGGACCACCATGCTTAACCATTTAAGCCACCAACAAAAGGTATCCCTGGGACAAACCATTGTCGCCGTCATTTTTCTGACCAGCGCCATCGGCATGGCCCTGGCCGGGGCCACCGGTAACCCCGGGCTCTTTGGCCCCGCCGGCGTCTTGACTTTTATAGCCCTGTGTCTTTTGGCCCAGGCAGTCCGGCCGGTGGGGTAAGGCTCGGGCGGCGGACTGTCCCCTAAAACCCTCATTTATGCCGGCCCGGGCCCACCGGGCCCGCCGGCGCCACCCAAAAGCCTCTTATTCGCCCCAAGACCCCTTTTTGCACCTTCAACGGGAAACCGTGCCGGATCGACGCGGCTAAAACATCAAGTCAAAACTATAACACCGTCTCTCGCTCATCCTGGGGCGTCGTACACTCGCTCTTTAAGTTCCATCATGCCGTTTTAGCTACAAAACGCGCATTATACCACACATTGTGGGGTAAAATTTGGAAAATCGGACATGGGCTTTTTCCCCCTAAAAAAAAAGGGCCCTATATATAGGCACGGTAGCCGGCTTTTTGTGACAAAACCGGCTACCGAGATTTTTACCCCTTTATATACTGGCGCTCAGAAAGAGCAAAAGTGACAAAAAGCAACTACCGAGATTTTTAGGGGTGCGAAAACTACTTCATGGGTTCCTGGCGTCGATTATGGTGTCGTTTCTCAGGTTAATTTACCACCCATTCTCAAGTTAATGTTCCACCCTGTTTCTCAAGTTAATTGACCACCCTGGGTGCACTGTTGAGTTGAATATTACACAGTTACCACCTCCATGGCAAGGGCTTTATCGGGACGAAGTAATGTCCTGTAGCTGTTACCGGTCAGGGTAATGATGTGGGAGCAGCTGATGAGGCGATCGAGAGCGCTCTCAGCTATGACTGGGTTGGGGAATAGGGGATACCAGTCTTTCCCCATCTATCAGTTCAATTGGAGGAACCCCATCCCTTACAGCTTCTCTCTTAGCTTCTTTGGTGAATCTTCCTGTTGTGATAATGATGCCTTTGTCAGCTCGGCCTTGCATAGTGCCTCTAAAATCCCGGACATGACTTGGAGACACTGCCTCTTTGTATTTTTTACACTGGAAGATGACATTAAAGCCAACTACATCATTAATTTTGATTACGCCAGTCCCATCGATTCCTTGGTCACCCGATTGACCGGTAACCTGCACATCGTGAATTCCCACTTCTGTTAGCAGTCTCTTACATATCCTCTCGAACCCAGGTGCTGAAAGACTCTTGAGAATGCTTAGCAGAATATCCCCATGAGCCTCATCCTCAGCGACTTCTTCGTCGATCTCAACTTCTTTAGTTTTCCTGGGTTTCTTGCGCTTATATTCACGATCGAAAGTCCCTTGAACCTTCTTAAATAGGTTATAAACTGCATCGTCATCAAGCGATGTTTCAAAGCCTTTTTCGGTAAGCTTCCAAATCCCCCGTTGAGAAGAATCCATAAAGTCGGCTTTTACGAGATACATTCTAGCCCATTGTATCTGATTCCTAACCCGTGAAGCCCCACTAGAGATGGTCTCTTCGACTTCGTGGTCTGGAATGCCCATATACTCAATGACCTGATCTATGATGTCTGATGTAACACCAGAACCACCATTGTTTTTAAGCACTTCGATCAAAGGTTGGATATACACTAAGAAATGCGGTCCCTTCATCTTTGACCCTCCACTACTGAGTTCTCACTCACAAAAAGCAGCGTTTCCTCGATTTAGATGTTAAATATAGATGCGCGCTCTTCAGATTTTGTCAAGGCAATTTGCAAGGGTTCGAGTCTGGCAAGGGCGATAAGCCCAACTCTTTTAGAAACGCATTGTGTTTGTCCCTTGCTTTCTTGCTATTTTGCGCCAGTGTGGCCAGCTGGGCATTGACTGTCTGCAAATCGATTTCTTCTTCCAGCTCTGCCGTACTCACATAGCGCGATATATTCAGGTTGTAGTCATTCTTCTCGATTTCGTCAATTGACACCCGGCGGGCGTAACGATCTTCTTCCTTGCGGTGCTGATAGGTATCGACGATCTTATCGATGTGTTTCGGCAACAGTTGGTTTTGCCGCTTGTTCTTCTCGAAGCGCTCGCTGGCGTTGATGAACAACACATCATCCGGCTTTTTGCATTTTTTTAACACCAGAATGCAGACCGGGATGCCGGTGGAGAAAAAGAGGTTTGCCGGCAGTCCGATCACAGTGTCGATATGGCCGTCCTTTAGCAGTTTGGTGCGGATACGTTCTTCCACACCGCCACGGAACAGCACACCGTGGGGCAGAATAATCGCCATCACACCGTTGTCACTCAAAAAATGGAAGCCGTGCAACAGAAAAGCAAAATCAGCGGCGGATTTCGGGGCGAGGCCGTAGTTTTTGAAACGGAAATCTTCGCCCAGCGCTTCGTTGGGTTCCCAGCGGTAGCTGAAGGGCGGGTTGGCGACCACGGCATCGAATTGCAGTTTTTTCGCCGGGTTCATTTCATTGAGGATATCCCAGTCATTGAGCAGCGAGTCGCCGTGGTGAATCTCGAACTCGGTATCCTTCACTCCGTGCAGCAGCATGTTCATACGCGCCAGGTTATAGGTGGTGATGTTCTTTTCCTGACCGTAGATTTTGCCGATGCCGTGCGGGCCAATCTGCTTGCGAACATTGAGCAGAAGCGAGCCGGAACCACAGGCAAAGTCCAACACTTTGTTGAGTTTCTTCTTTTTACCCGTAGCCGGTTCCTGACTGTCGAGCGTGACGATCTCGGAAAGAATGGTAGAGATCTGCTGCGGGGTATAGAACTCGCCTGCCTTTTTGCCGGAGCCGGCGGCGAACTCGCCGATCAGGTATTCATAGGCATCGCCGAGGATATCGGTATTGGTGCTGAACTGGGCAATGCCCTCGGCGATTCTTTTGATAATGACGCAAAGTTTGTCGTTGCGGATTTTGGGCGTCTTGCCCAGCTTTTCCGAATGCAGATTGATCTCGGAGAATAAGCCTTGAAAGGTACTCTCAAAAGACTTTTCTTCGATGTACTTAAAGCCCTGCCACAAAGTCGTCAACAGGTCATCGTGCTGGGTGCGCGCCATCTCATAGATGCTGCTCCACAGGTATGGCGGCTCGATCACATAATGCACCTTGAGTCGCATTTGTTTCTCGAAGTCAGCAACATCTGCGGCATTGGCTTCGTACCAGATCGCCAGTGGCGTATGCTTGTCGCCTTCTTTCGGCGTAGGATAATCCCGACCCAGCTCCTTCTTTGCTGCCGCTTCGTAGTTATCGGAGAGGTAGCGCAAAAACAGGAACGACAACATGTAGTCGCGGAAATCGTCGGCGTTCATTGCGCCACGTAACTGGTTAGCGATATCCCAGAGGGTTGTACCTAGTTGACTGAGTTCTTCTTTGGTCATTGTGAACCTACCTAAAACACAAACTGATACTTCTCAACGAGCTTATTGAATATGTCGTTGAAATAGTCTTGTTCAGTGCCATTCATCATTTCAGTTTGATGATAATAGACATTCTTATGAGAATGCGTATTGACGACGTTTGCTGCATCATCAGGCCTTTCGACGCCTATTTGAGACAGGGTGTGGCTAATTCGCCCAGTGCCTAGAAATGATGCAACATTCTCTAGAAGCTGTCTTAGCAAAGCAAAGTGGTAAGTGTATAGCTGCCCTTTTGTTGCTTCATCTAATACTTGTAACAAATGTAAATGATAAAGAAACACATTTTTCTTAAGCTCTTCGAGCACCAACTCTTCACCTGCTCGTTTCAAAATTTTTACACTAGTTAAATTTTTATATCGACCACTCTTTTCGCCTTTGGTCAGCAGGTTGTTTAATATCGACATCAAGCCAATATGGTGCGTCGTGATGATAATCCGCTTTTTCTCATAGTGATTTTCGATTTGTTGAAATATCGTTTCGGCTGTAATGAAGACGTTATGCTCATCAAGACTAGACACAGGGTCATCTATAAATATATGGGCATCTTGCACATCAGCCCAGCCATCCACTTCCAATAAGGCCAAGAAAAAGCACCAAACGAATATCCTTTCTTCGCCCCTGGATATTTTAATTGCAGTCTCTTCATCATCCTCTAAAAAGAAAGTGACAGATTCAATCCCTTTCTCAATATCATCATATGGATTTAGCCGGAAACGATAGCTGGGTGCATATAATGCTAGTTTATTCATAACGGCATCATGGTTTTCGTACAGAAAACTATGAAATTGATTTAAGCTGCTAGGCAATACATTTAGCCGTATGTTAGCGCCGTCATTTTCTTCATCGTTATCCCAAACAAACAGGTCTTCACTGAAGGCGTTGTAATAAACCCCCGCGTGTTGCCCGCTTTCCGGATCTTTCGTTGCGTCCTTGTAGGCAACAGATATCCGTGTCTTGCCCATGGAGTTAAATGCATAAATGAGAACAATGTTCTCGTCCAGTTCTTTTAATTGAGTTGCAATGGTGGATAAGCTCATACCCCCACCTCATCCATGGCTGGGAAGAGTTGCTGCATCAGGCCTTTTTTATGGGCATTGAGGGCGTCGACTTTTTGGGTTTGGGCGGTGATCAACTCGTCGATGGATGAAAGGCAATCGGCGATTTTTTGTTGTTCAGCTTCATCCTCTGGTAAAAGCAGGGGGCAATTCAGCACATCGTCCTTTTTTAAGTTTGTTTGTTTTACGCCATCATCAAAAGCTAAGAAATACGCATTTCTATCAAGAACGTAAAACAGCATTACGCTAACCGTATTTTTTGCGGTTAATTTACATATACGCTGATTCACAGTATATGTATTGTCTTTATCTACGTAAAAACATTTCGCAATAGCCCTTCCATTCGGAACGTCACTTAGCACCATTAGAATATCATCTTTCTTGGCTAGCAGGTTAGCCTCATTACTAAATTTCTTTACTTCACCCTCTGTAGAAATGAATTTTGAGTTAACAACTACATACTTACCCTGATCATCAATATCTTGCTCATGAGCTTTGCCATTTTCATATTCAGCCACTTGCCCGAGTGTTTTCTCCACCCACTCCCCCATATCCCGAAACTCGGCAAAGCGCAGTTTGGGCACGGTTTCGCCTTCGGCGGGGAAGAGTTGCTGGATCAGGCCTTTTTTATGGGCATTGAGGGCGTCGACTTTTTGGGTTTGTGCGGTGATCAACTCGTCGATGGATGAAAGGCAATCGGCGATTTTTTGTTGTTCTTTTGGTACAGATGTAGGGATGCTCAGTTTCGAAAATATGGAAATCCAATGCCTTTCATGCACTCCAACTTCATACTTGATCATCTGCATTGATTCATAGCAGAACTTGATATTGGCATCTCCTTTCGCCAACAGTATCTTCATTGCTGATGATTTTGCTTTAAATGGGAAATCAACGTACTTGGAGGCCGTTGTGAAGTCGTCAAAAATAATAACTGGAAGTTTTTCGTCAAAAATCCCTTCAGTCTCATTCGTATATCCCAAAACAAACGTTTTCCCTGCCGTTAAAACAGGTGTCTTATATTTGTCATCATAGGCAGTGCTACTCACCAAATATTTGGTGGGTTGCAGATAGTCCAAACAATCGCCCAGTTCCTTCAATTCCCACTCCCCCGCATCCCGAAGCTCCGGAAACCGCAACGCCGGTACCATGACCTTTTTCTTTTGCTTACTCATAGGCACTCAACCCTGAAATCTCGCGCCCACCCGCTAGTTTTTGCAGATAGGGCACCAGGTCTTCCATCAATGCCAGCTCGGCGGTTAGCCGTTGCTTCCAGCCTAGTTCTAGCGGTGCCAGCAGGTCGGTGAGCTGTTCGCCGTCGAAGATCATGCGGCCCATGATATCATCCACAAAAGCTTGCAATGCTGGGTTTTGCAGGCCGTGCCTTTCTGCGATTTTGGCCAGATCGTCGGCGGCCTTTTGCGCCTTGAAGGCCTGGAAGCCTGCGCGAATTTCTTCTTCATTCAGCACTTCGCCGGTTTTCAGGCCGTTGATATAGGCAATGATGTCTTCACGCTCTTCCATCAGGTTGGCGTTGGCGCTGATCAGCTCAATGAGCTGCGCGCGGGTCATCTTCTGCTTGCTGGTTTTCTGGGTCGATTTGGCGATGAGCGCCATGATGTAGTCGTAGTCGATGATGCTGGATGCAAAGAGCACCAGGTCGAACTCCAGTTGGCCAACAGCAGTATCCGTCTCATCCCCTTTGCCCTGCTTACGCTTGAGTTCCAGCGCGGTGTCGAGATAGGCGGCTTTAAAGCTGCGCAGGGTGTCGGTAGGCAGCTTCTGCTCGATGGCGTGTTTGCTCTGGTCGTCGAGGTCGGTGTATTGCTCCAGTTGGGTCGTGAGCTTTTGCACCACTTTGAAGTGGTTGATGAATTCCGCCTTGGCGGTATCGCCCTTGAGGTTGACCACTTGCGAAGGTTCGCAGGCCAGCCCCCTGGATTGCATGAAGGTTTGCAACTGGTCCACGGCCTTCTGGAATTTTTCCACTACCTTGGGGGCAGGATCAACCAGCCAGATTTCCCGCGCCCTGTCTATGGCCGCGCCGGAAAAGAGTTTGATGGCGGCGTCCACTTCGTCTTCCTGACAGCGGAAGTCGAGGATATTGCCCCAGGGCTTGCTGTCGTTGAGAACGCGATTGGTGCGCGAGAAGGTCTGGATCAGGCCGTGGTGTTTGAGGTTTTTCTCCACATACAGGGTGTTGAGGTATTTGGAGTCGAAACCGGTGAGCAGCATGTCCACCACGATGGTGATGTCGATCTTGTTTTTGCGCGGGTAGTCGGCATTGCGGTATTTCTGGTCCTTGATGCGCTGCTGCACATCCTGACAGTAGAGATCGAATTCGCTGAGGCTATGATTGGTGCCATATTGTCGATTGTAGTCGTCGATAATGGTCTTGAGCGCGGCCTTCTTTTTCTCCGGCTCTTGCTTGTTGTCTTCCTTTTCCTGTGCCAGGTCTTCCTGTAGCTGCTGCACGTCCTTGTTGCCTTCCGACGGTGGCGAGAAGACGCAGGCGACATGGAGCGGCTCGAAGGTTTCATTCTCAGCTTGTTTTTTCGCCTGAATTTCGTTGAATCGCTGGTAGTATTCAATGGCGTTATTGATGGAGGCAGTGGCCAGCAGGGTATTGAAACGGCGATGGTCAGTGGCGCTGTCGTGCTTTTCCAGTATGGCGTTGATGACGGCTTCCGGCGGCATCATCTGGCCCTTTTGGGGCTTTTTATCGCCTTCCTTGCCGAAATAGTCGATGTGGAAACTCAGCACGTTCTTGTCATCGATGGCATGGGTAATGGTGTAGGCGTGCAGTTCTTTTTCGAAGATGTCTTTAGTGGTGACATAGGAGCCAACATTGCCGTCTATCTGCTGGTAGCTGGCGTTTTCGTCGAAGATCGGCGTGCCGGTAAACCCGAACAGTTGCGCCCTGGGGAAGAACTCTTTAATGGCCTTGTGGTTCTCGCCGAACTGGGAGCGGTGGCATTCGTCGAAGATAAAGACCACGCGCTTGTCGCGCAGGGGTTCGAGCCGTTCCTTGTAGGTCTGTTTGCCCTCTTTTTGTTTCTCCTTGTTGCGCTTGCTGTTCTCATCCAGCGCCAGGCCCAGCTTCTGGATGGTAGTGACGATCACCTTATCGGCGTAATCGTCCGACAACATACGGCGCACCAGGGCTTCAGTGTTGGTGTTGTGCTCGACACAGCCTTCCTGGAATTTGTTGAATTCCTCCCGGGTTTGGCGGTCGAGGTCTCTGCGGTCCACCACGAACAGACATTTTTCAATATCGGGGTTGTCCTTTAACAGAGTGGAGGTCTTGAACGAGGTGAGTGTCTTGCCGCTGCCGGTGGTGTGCCAGATATAGCCGTTGCCGCGATTCTGGTGGATGCACTCCACGATGGCCTTGACCGCGTAGATCTGGTAGGGGCGCATGATGAGGATTTTTTGCTCACTCTGCACCAGGACCATGTAGCGGCTGATCAACCGCCCCAGGCTGCACTTTTCGAGGAAGTCGTCGGCAAATTCATGCAGGTGGGCGATTTTGTTGTTGTCTTCATCGGCATGCTGGTAGATGGGCAAAAAGCGCTCTTCGGCATTAAATCTGAAATGCCGATTGCGGTTGTTGGCGAAGTAACGGGTGTCGGTTTCGTTGCTGACGATGAACAACTGCATGAAACAGAGCAGCGAATTGGTATAGCCGTTACCGGGATCGTTTTTGTATTCGACGATCTGCTCCATGGCACGACGGGGGCTAATTTGCAGCGACTTCAGCTCGATCTGCACTACCGGCACACCATTGATCAAGATGATGACATCGTAGCGGTGATGGCTGTTGTCGGTATTGATTCGGAGCTGGTTGATGACTTCAAATTCGTTTTTGCACCAGTCGCGGAGATTGACCAGCATGTATTCCAGTGGGGTGCCATCTTCGCGGTTGAATTTGCCCTTCTCACGCAAGGTCTGTGATGCAGCGAAGACATCGGAAGTAGTAATCTCGTCGCGCAGGCGGGCGAATTCGGCATCGGTGAGGTGAACACGATTTAATGCCTCGAACTTCTGGCGGAAGTTTTGCTCAAGCGAGGCCTTATCGCGGATATCGGAGCGATAGGTGTATTTGAGATCCCCTAGTTTTTCGATCAGTGATTGTTCGATTTGTTGTTCTTTTGTGGTAGTCATTTACTTACCTTAGTGGCTGTAAGTTTGTTCAATCTTTTTTTGTCGGTTTCGTGTCATTTATCACCCTACAACTGAGTTCACACGCTTCAATGGTTGTATTGGTACCATGCCCTTAGCGGTACTCCATTAATTGCCTGAATAATAGCACATATTATGGAATGCCTGCTATACCTGTTACATCTCTCTTGCCGCAAAGCTGAAAGAGAATCACTTTTGGAAGCAAACTCAGGCTCAAAGAAGGCGCGCCCTTGTTGTCGCCTAGAATGACTGGTTAGAAAGCATGTGTTTCCCACGACCATTTACCAGCAGTGTGATTGAACTGTTTTGTACAGTTGCAAGGGAAAAAGGAGTCTTTTTGGAGCATGGGGTTTTTAGGCGATGTTGATGTTCTACAATTTTGTCAGTAGTTAACTGATCAGGGAAAATGTCAGTCATGGAAGGACTGACATTGACACAGAAAGAACAAGGAAGATTACAGACACTGAATCTGGTATTGGAGGGGTGGATGGGAGTGGGGGAGGCCGCCTATGTCCTGGGGCTAAGTGAACGCCATACTTGGCGAATTCTTGCGGCGTATCGGAGGAATGGGGCCAAAGCACTGAGTCACGGGAGTCGGGGATGTCGGCCCAGTAATGCCACCTCTCCGATGGTGCAAGAGAAGGTCATCGCCCTGGCGCGCGAGCGCTACCCGGGAGTAAACCACACGCACTTGACCGAGCTTCTGGCGGAGCGAGAGGGTTTGGTGCTATCCCGTTCCGCCGTGCGGCGCTTGCTGGTGGACGCCGGGCTACCCAGTCCTCGACGCCGCCGGCCTCCGCGCCATCGCTGCCGACGCGTGCGCATGCCTCAGGACGGGATGTTGTTGCAAGTGGATGGCAGTTACCATCGTTGGCTGGAAGAGCGAGGACCGTGGTTCACCTTGCTTTTGGCGGTGGATGATGCCACCGGCACCGTTCCCTATGCCCTGTTCTGGGATCGGGAGAACACCGAGGGCTATTTTCGCCTGATGACGGGTGTTATCAAGCAACGCGGCATTCCGTTGGCATTATACAGCGACCGTCACCTTGTGTTCCGCCACCCGCGTCCTGCCGCTGATAGCTTAGAACCGTCTATCGCCGATAACAGAAAGCCAACCCAGTTTGGCCGGGCCATGCGGGATCTGGGGATCACGCATGTGTTCGCGCACAGCCCGGAGGCCAAAGGGCGGGTGGAACGAGCCAATGGCACCTTTCAGGACCGGTTGGTGGCTGAACTGCGCCTGGCCGGTGCCAGTACCCTGGTTGAAGCCAACAACATCCTCGAATCATTCCTGCCCCGTTTCAACGAGCGCTTCGGTGTACCGGCAGTTCAACCTGAACTCGCCTATCGTCCGGTAGATCCTGGGCTGGACATAGATGGTGTGCTTTGCATCAAGGAGAAGCGGCGGGTGGCCAGGGATAATACCGTGCGGTACCACGGGCGAACCCTTCAACTCTTCCCCAAAACGGACCGAACCAGCTACGCCGGAACCCGGGTTGAGGTGCAGGAACGTTTGGATGGTCGCTTGCTGGTATCCTGTCGGGGAAAGATTCTGACTCCTGAGGAAGCACCGCCTCTGGCTGCGGAACTACGCGCTTCAGTTGATGCCTATCATGCCAATGGAGGTTGGGCCAAACTGGCAGAGGAGGAACTGCATGACCCGATCCTGGAGAAGCGTGCACAGGCCAGCCGGAAGCGCATCGGTCTGGGATGGGATGGATCCTGGTATGAGGACGAAGACCGGAAGCGTACCCATAGGGATCTGGTACTGGCAGGAATGGAGCGGGCACGGCTTCAGGGGAAGCGTATCGGGAGACCGAAAGTGACCGAACAGGAGGGATTTCTGCAACGCTTCCAGGAGGTGGTGAACCGTATCGGGGAAGATGGTATTTCCCGGCGACAAGCCGCCAGGGAACTGAACATTGGCTATGCCACCCTTAAACGCTTGCTCGATGCGAATTGGGGCTCACCGGACGAAGAAAATGATAGCGATGATCCCCAGTATTCCCTGCCTTCAAACCCTGTACCAAAGGAGGGACTCATAATGGTATATCCATAACTCTACTGACAAAATCGCTGAACACTAAACCCTGACATTTTCCCTGGACAACGACATAGGCGAAGGATGTAGCTAAGTTGGGGATTCCCCTTTTGGAGCACCTTGGTTCAACATTTGATATAGGATGCGTGTTTTATTCCGGTTGGGTCCTCAATATTGTCCTTTTGGGCGAGAAGAGCAGAAACGCCAAGAAAGGAAATGGCATATAATAGACGGATTGTTTCTGGTTGTTGTGGCAGGATTATTCACGCTATTGGGTAACTGGCTTTGACTGAATCTACTGAAAGGGCGATTTAGCGTTCAATCCGCCTACCTTCCTCGTCATAGTTCATAGATCGTGGCCACCCAGACGCATTCCAAATCGCATCGAATGCCGGCCGCACAATTTGAGAAACATCGCATTCATAGTCTTCAATCATTAACTCCGGGATAATAAGGTCACTCTTTTCTATAGGCCAATATTCGGGATCAATGAATCGCTCCTGACTAAAACTCAACGTGTAACCCTTCACGCCAACTAAGCTAAGCATCAGAAATACAGGCAAAGGCACACCGAGATTTTTCTGGATATTCAAATATACAGCAACCTTGCCGATGAGTTCATTCTCCATTGCTTTAATATGAATTTGTCGAACACCTTCAGCACGCTCACGAACAAAGTACATATCAACTGCCTCAATGCTCCCATTTCGAAACAGTTGAAGATATGAGCGATAAAGATTGCCCTCATCACTACTAGCGTATGTGACAAAACCATCAAAGTTGTGTCTACTATGGAAGGAACGGGCCAATAAAGGGGGTAGTGACGGAGGATTATTAGCGATTGAAGAAATGTCGTAGCTCGCGGTTTGTTCAAATGAACCGAGTGGTAATAAATGCAGAATAACTCTGGCGGTACCGTCCACTTCTACTGGTGTTTCTCCCGCGACGATTTTACTAAGGCGCTCTGTGCGAAACATCGTTGTACGCTGTGCAAGCGTTTCAGAGAACATTACAGCAGTCCTTACCTCGGAGACATCTAACGGGTATTTTCCTGATGAATTACGAGAGTAGAACCTCCAATGTTTCTCATAATTCACCACATGAGGGGATGTCCAACTACGCGGGATAAATACTACAATCGCCGTCTTTGATGATTCAAGTTGAATAGCATGTATAAATGAACCTGGGAGCCTCGGCTCAATGTTATCCCTAATTAGGTTTTCTAACCGCAAACATTCTGCTTCATTATTAGCAACATCAAGACCACAGAGTTCCGTCGGGATTCCGCCACTCTCTTTCATTCCAAAAACGAGATGCCCTCCAACAGCGTTCGCAAACGAGGTAACATCAGCCAGAAACTCCCGCTTCGATCCGCTTGTATTATCAGGCAGTGCTTGTTTGTAGTCGATGGTTTTACCTTCAGCTACAGGTTCGCTTATAAGAGCTTGAAGGTCCTCTTCGGTAATCGAATCAATCGGTTTATGAAGAGTCATATCTGTAATCCAATGCTCAGCCCTCTATGTTATGTAGAGCAAATAGATTATATCACCAATGTCAATCCGGTGATATAAGTAGAATTATGATAGGGATGTGCGAAACTCTTTAAAAAATAGTAGTGCATTGAGCTTATGCTTTATCAAAGGTGACCCTTGTTAAAACTGAAGTTGGATGCCGATCTTTTGTTAATTGGGGTTGTGCAAAATTTTCACTTAATATAATGACATCAAAAATGCGGAGTGCTATAAGTGGCTCTATCCCTGTTTGGATGTGTTGCCAAGGATATGATGCATTGATTATTATCTCCCCGATCTTCTTTCGCTGTGAGTACAGTTGAGGTACACTAACCTCTATAAGCCATACCCATGGTGATAGTTTAGCTTGCTTATATATCTCAACGAGTTGCTGTGATATCTCTGATGAGGCTAAATGTGTTATCAATGCTTCCCTAGACACCAATAGAGGCCTTAATACAAGATTGCTCCCTGTTTCAATTTCTTCAACAAGATTACGCCACAATGTTTTGATATAAGTCTCTTGAAGAATGTACTTACAGAACATAGTGGATGTTAGATAGTTAGCAGCTAGACTTTCCGCCTGATATCCTGTCAGGAATACGTGACATGATTGTGGTATCGGAATTATAATACTAGAAGTTGTGAGTCTGAGCAAAGTGCGAGATACTGACAAATAAGGACCAAAGTTATCATCATGTACTATAAATTCTGGACTCCACATATAACTGGGAATCCATGTTGTCCCACCAGCTAAAGTTGGATAATAGCCTATTTCTGCTTGTTGCCACCATGAGTCCCTATCGAATGTGTGTCCAACCACAACAACCACATGTCTTTCATCTTTTTCAGTATCTATGCATACCATAACAGGAATTTGTGATTCAATATAGGGATATACCACTTGCTCGAATGTAAGGTGCATTCGTTCTTCTTGTCCTTTCTCAAACCAATATAAATGAGGAGTAGCTTTCATTTCTTCTACAACTGCGGCAATCTCAGCCTCCCGCAAGCCACTTGAAGGCATATGACTTCCCTCTAAGAGTGGCATGAGAGCCGCCTTTTTTTGAATTTCTTCGACAGTCATTGCATCGCAACCTGAATAACTACACGACAAACTTAATGACATAATACGAAGACATGCGTGAGCACATACGCCAGCTGCACCATCCTGCTGAACAAATGTACAAGCTCCAGTAATCTCTGTATCAATAAATTCCGTATCTGAAATAGGATATTTTGTTTTACAAGTAGAGGTACATAATAAATAATGATTAGCTACATCAGATGGCGGTTTTACTGTACATTCAACTACTGTTAATTTTGGGCCAGGACGAAGACAAACATATCCTATATGTCCAGCATCTTTATCTTGATCCTTTATAGGATTTGATCTGAAGAAATCTAATCTAATCACATAATCTGGTTGAGGAGGATAAACGTGTGAATACAGTATCTGACTTTCGGCTCGCCATTCCAAGTTTTCATAATCTTTCCATTGTAGACAATGCCTTGCGCCAGCTCTATATGCAATCTCCAAAGCCCGCTTGAAAGGCTGACTAATAACACCTAACTCATGAGAAATTTTAAGAATACTTGAATAATTACGTAAGGACCTAACAAACGGTTCAGGTACCTTACTGGTTTTTGTATTGTTGACCATGGTACCTCCTTAAGTAAAAACTATATAAAAAAATTCAGGGGAACAAGTTTTGTTCCCCTGAATTTTACTTTAGTACGAGTTGAATGGCAAGCAACTATGGATAGGCTACTCTATGCACTGGCATCCTGACATCCTTTTGCCATTCAATCCATGTTGGCTTTACACTTTCTCGAAACCCTTTTTCAATGGACTTAACCACTTCATTAGCAGTTACAGCCTGGTTCTCCGAATCAGCCCCACGATCTATTTCCTTTCCGTTTTCTATCTGTTTTTTCATATGTCTTGCTCCCCCCTTCTCAAGACAACAGATGCCCAACCACTTCTTATTTTAAAGAGTAGCTGAGCATTCAGCGAGCATACATTATACCACCAAATATCCAATTCTACAAGAGTGTAGTTTGCATTTCCATGGATAATTACTTAGTAAAATATAACCTAGGAAGAACAATCTTGTCAATGACCAATTTATCTAAATTCGCATAGGTATTTTACCCTATCTTTAAATGCGTGTTCTCCTTATTTATTCTTTTATACATTATGACGTATATCAATAGTAAAAAGTTTCGTAGTAATACGGATAGATCAAAAGATCACACGGCAAATTAAGAAAACCTTTCTGCTAGTCTAGCCTGCATAATCCAAACACTCAGTAATGAATTGAGTGTCATCTTTCCCAGTCCTCTGATACGGTGATTAACTAACTTTCCATCCCCATCTTTTTTCATTCTTGAGAATATCCGCTCAACTGAAACCCGTTTATTATATATCTTCTTCCAATTCTTCGTATGGCGAGGAACTTGGCAATATCGGCGATAATCTTCTTTTAATGGGATTTTCACTACAAGCCCATATGAGGACTCTGAACATTTATCAATCCAAGTACACCCTTCTTTACCACAAGCTTGAGGACACCGATATTTCAATCGCTTTTGTTTCTTGTCATATCCCCAAAACACCATTGGAACACCCCAGCCACAATGAGGCTGCCCTTCGAAATCTGTCCCATGTTTGAAAATGGTATGCGGCTACCATTTTAGGGAAATACTGGATGCTTTATAATACCCAATAAGCATGACTTTTACTGCTTCATTCTATTGCTCGTTCTTCCCAAATAATTGGAGGGCCTTTTGAAGAAACTCTTTATACATATCGGGACCCACAAAACTGGGTCAACAGCTTTACAGTCAACGCTTCGAGCCAATATACGTTTGTTGCGCAAATACGATTACAGCTATATAACAGATGACAAAGCACAATCTCACAATGTCAGAGAGATTGCATCCGAAAATACCGAGGAACTTGTTAACGAAAAAGATCGGCTCTGCAAAATAATCCAGAAGCAATCATCTACTAATATCGTTCTCAGCAGTGAAAGGTATTTTGGCAATTACAAGAATTCATACTCCGGTATTAATCAGATAGCATATAACCTCAGATTTGTAACCCAACCATATGAAACCAAAATAATAGTCTACTTCCGAAGGCAAGACACCTTTATTGAATCGTTGTACACCCAGACTATCCAAGATGGCCAATCTTGGAGTTTCAAAGAATTCGCCGATGCAATTGACTTCGAAAACTTTGACTGGAAGCAACTAATCAAGCCTTATGTAGAACATTTCGGGCGAGATAACATATACATACGCCCTTACGAAAAAAGCCAATTAAAACATGGTATTGTAAATGACTTTGCAGCGCTTATAGGTATAGGAGCAGATTCTTTGAATGATGCAGAAATCCCCCAATTGGCAAAGACCAATATAGGTTTGAGCAGACCAGCACTTGAGGTTGCCCGATTATGTAATGCCAGCCTCAATGAACAGGAACGGTTGGCCCTCATATCCTTGCTGCAAGGGAGCAATAGTAAGAAAACATTCGAGCGTTATTCCTTTTTCAGTAATACAGAAAGGAAAGCTCTGCTAGAAATATTTCAATCTTCCAATAGAGATTTGGCCCTTGAGTTTCTAGGAAAACAAAACGGTCTATTGTTTGAGGATGAGCTATTCACTAACAGAAATCATGACTCCCAATATGAGGGATTGACATTAGAGGAAGTAACTGATGTGCTAACCAGAGCTATGGTATCATACCACGCAAAGAGTTCAGACACTATCAGGCGGTGGGGCACTGCTGAGAAGGCATTCGCTCACATATTGGAAAAACTAAGATTGAAAAATATAGTACGGAAAGCTTTAATACGCCTAACGTATAACGTAAACCATTGAAAGTCACTAACCTGAGCTAGGGAACCTCTGAAAAGTCCCGATTCGTGAGGTAATGTCAGTATCTTACGCAGGGGACAGGCAGATATGATGAAAGCATTGTTTGCCAGTCTGTCCTTAGATTTGGGGAAATACCATAAATACCATAAATCCCTGATATCGTCAGGAAATTCTGACGCAAGAATGAAGCTGTTTTCGTGGCGACCTAAAAACAGGGGGCCCATTATACCACAAAATCCCCGTTTCCCGGGCCCATTAATTGGGACACATGGGGCAGAATATTCCAGGAACTATTTATTGCGGTGAGAGTTTTGAGAGTTTGTTTCCGCCCGGATTATGCCAGGACATTATGGGGACATTATGGGGACATTTGGGACACTTGGGACACTTGGGACAGAATATTTCATAAACTTTTTGAGAATCCCGCCCTGCAGGGTAGACAGAAATGCCTACACCGGATCCCGTCGAGGCAAAAAAGAAGTTGGCGATCGCTCCTAGGCAGAAATGCCGGGAGTTCATCGAGGAAAAAAAAGGCCCCTATATATAGGCACGGTAGCCGGCCTTTTGTGACAAAACCGGCTACCGAGATTTTTACCCCTTTATATACTGGGGCTCAGAAAGAGCAAAACTGACAAAAACCGGCTACCGAGATTTTTTACGGCCCTGGCCGATCTTCTTCATTCCCCCGGACCTGGTGAGGGCCGAGCTCCCCCGCCCGGCCAGTTTACCCCGGGCCTTGCCTTTTTTGATCACCGTCCCGCCGCGCTTGCGGATCTCCAGGAGGCCCTTGTTCAGTTGAGGCTTCCCATTGCCCCCGGGCAGATCCACGCCGGGCAGGTCGAAGTGGTTGGGGTGCTTGAGCCATTGCTCCACCCGTCCGATGTGGGCCTGGCGAGAATTGTCACTGGCCAGGGCCCGTTTGGTCCGGCCTTCCTGGACCCGGGCGATTTCGCTCTTGGCCTGGGCCGGCGGCATCAACGTCATCTTGGCCTCTCCGGTGCCGGCGGCCGGCGCCTTAACGGTGATCTTGACTTTGCTCGTTTTGCTTGTTTCGCTGGACGGCTTCTCCGGTTTCGGTTTGGCCTCTACCTTCTTCCGACTCTGTAGATAGTAAGTGACTTCTTCCTGGGGTTTACCTCTCACCTTCTTCTCAGTGACGATCTTCAATAACCGGAACTCATGCCCCTGTTCTTCCAACTCGTCAAGTTGCTTAATACGATGTGCTGTAACCTCCCCATCATCCCCGAACTCAGTCTTACCAATGGCATTTATCTGTTTCCACCCCTCTATGGATTGAGGGAGATCATCATCGCTATAAATTCTACCTTTCTTCGGTGGGTGGTATGTGGCGCTATAAGCCTCAGACGGAGATGAATAAACGCCCGTCACCGGTATTTGTCGTTTATCTCCTGCAAACGTCTTTGTTTTCTCGGATCCCTGCGCCGTCTCTTTCGGTTCTACTTCCTGGCGCCGTTTCTCCAGTTCGCCATGGGCGAATAGATCCGCCTGGCGCTCTTTGCCTTTGCCCTCCGGTTCGGGCCGGGTTGCCGGCTCTGTCAACGCTTTATCCCCAACTGTTACCGGTTCCCAATTCTCGACAATGGCCCATACCTCACCCGCTGATATATCGGCTTGGAGTTTAGCGAATGTAGAAACATGACGGGTATGTATGTTTTTGTATTTAGCGTCCGGTTCCGTAGGCCAGCCCAGTTCCTTGATGGCCTGGTCGCCCCTGCTTTCAAGTTCATCCTGTACTTCATAGCGGTCTACGTTGTACCCTGCCTGGTTGGGGTGGCCACCACCGGCCATGATAAGATCTCTTAACTGATCAGCGGTAGCAGTCTGGATCGTCTCCTGAGTTATGGATTGAATATCTTGTGCCGTCTGCCCCGGTGGGGGGGTTGTGGCTTCTGCGGCATTGGTGGCGGCACCTTGCCCCATGGCCTGATGCCAATCGTCTACCAGAGCGTACCGTGGCCGGTTCACGCTGTCTAGTGAAGTGGTCTTACCCTTCTCTGGATCATTGCGCCCAATGCGTACCACCTTGGCGCCACCCACCGATTTAGGATCGATGACCTCATAGACCGCTTCGCCGGTCGGCATGAACAGGTCCACTATTGAATCACCAGGCAAGAACTCACTGGGACTCTTGAGATATTCGTCCACGACAATGGGTGGTGGTATGTTCCCGGTGTTGATGGCCTTGATGACCTTCTGCACCGTCCAGTCATCTTTTGGCTTTTCGGCCGCTTCCTGGCGCCGCTTCTCCAGTTCGCCATGGGCGAATAGATCCGCCTGAAGTTCTTTGCCTTTACCCTCGACGGTCACTTGTTTGAGCTCGCCGCTAAACATATCCGGCTGGAGTCCGGTATCGGTTCCCGCCGGCGGTTTGGGGATCTCCAGCTTGGGGGTAGAGGCCCTCAGTTCCTTGCCGGTGACAACGGCCAGGAGTTCCTCATTCGAAACCCGTTCTCCGGAGGCGAACATGGTGCTTTGATCGGGATGGGGAGAGCTCTCCACGCGCTCCGCGTATCCCGTCGTGAGCTCGCGGATCTTCTTCGGGGACCTTCCGATACTGTTGATGTGGAGCATAAGGTCCTCTTGGGTTGGGGTTAGCTCCCGCTCCCACATGGTCCCTTGCTGGATGTATTTCTCGGGATCCAGGCCGTCTTGTTTGAGCCGGGCCAGCATATCCACGGCCTTGCTCAGATCCTCGGAGAGGGATAGATCGGCGTGTCGCTCCCCGGCTCGCGTGAGTCCTTCCGCCTTGGCCATGGCCGGCAAACTGGCAAAAAGCCCGTTCTCTACATTTTTAACCGTGGGATCCAGGCTCTCAAAAAAGGCCTTGGTAAGGCGCTGGCCGGCTTCCCCCGGGAACGTCTTGGAGAATAGTGCCGCCTTGAGACGTTGGAGCCCGGTCTGATTCAGTTTGCCGGCTTGATCCTGGATGGCGGCCCGCTCATTGGTGGTGAGGGTCTTGGAGAATTCCCGGACCAACGGCCGGTTGCCGGCGCTCAGCAACGCCTGGTCAATGCTCTGATTCTCCCCCACGGTTAGATCCGCTATAGTATTATCCTTGATTTGCTTGCTATCCTGGATGGCTTGCTCGTAGGGGCTCATGGCCATAATCGCCATCTGATTCGACTCGCCGGCGAACTTCACCCGATCCACATCCGTGATCCGCTCCCGGACCAATACCGGTTGGATCATGTTTTTGATACTATTGCCAGTTATGCCATGCGATTCTGCCTCTGCGATCAACTGGTCCCGATAGGCGGCGTATTTCTCGGGGTATTCCTGGGCGGCCAGCTTGAGGGCAATGGCGCGGCCGTTGCCGCTCTCCACCATCATATCCGGGCCTACGATAACCGGGCCCCGGTCCAGGGATCCCACGTCCCGGAGGAGTGCCTCAGGGTTGAGCTCGCGGGCGATCTTTTCCACCTGGACCTTACTCGCGGCCCGGTCTCTCACTCGGGGCTGGAGCTCCGCCGGGTAATCGGGATTGGGGGCCAGGCTGGTGGTATGGGACGCCTGGATCTCGTCCAGGTCCACCACTTTAAGTCTAAACTCATATTTATGGTTCGGGTCTGTGCCACTGGCCTTGACTGTATTGCCGGCACGCCAGGTATCCTCGATGACTCCCTTACCTTTGGCATCCGGTATAGTTGGGGCCGGTTGGGTATCCGCGCCGGCTGTCAAATTATGTAAGGTTTTGTCAAATTCCGTCTTCGCATCCTGGTAATGGGGCCATTTCTTCATAGTCACTATTTCCTGGCCATCGTTGTCATATACCCGCATCATACCCAACCCGTCATCGGTGCGATACAATTCATAGTCAATATTATCAATGCGCTTTGTTTCCACCTTGCTCGCCTCATGGCCCATCACCCGCACCGTCGGCTCCGGGTCATTGAGGCCAATCTGCCGGGCCCCGACGGTAGCGGTGGCCGGGTAGGCGGCCTTTTGTGGTTTCGGTAAACGGATAGGGCGCGGTTCCATCCCGCCACCTATCTTATCGGCTATTTTGGGTACATCTGGCAAATCCGGTTCCTTGCCGGCATCTTTTGCCGCATAATAGTCACTCATGGCCTGGGCATAATCTTGAAGTTGTTTGAATCCGGCCTCGCCCACCTTCTGCTTGGTAACATCGGTGTGGTCATACAGGGTGTTATGGGTCCAATCGCCCCACTTGGTCATATTGGGGGTTCGGAATTGCAACTCCAGGGGCCGGCCGTCTTGCTCAATGGTCAAGTGATAGGAGCGGTAACCGGATTTAGGAGTGGTGATATAGTCCTCATCCTCCACCACCTTGTATTTTGATTTTACGGACTCCACCCCGGCCTTCAGATCCTCCAGGTCGTCAAAGGTAACTCTCAATCCGGCGATATCTTCCATGTTGTTCTGCGTGAACGGTGGCGCATCACCGGTGTTTTTCTTTTTGAGTTTCTTGACGATGGAGGGCAAGGTCTTTACCCGGCCCTCAACCTGGTCATCCTCAAAAGCCTTATCCAGAGAGACCTTCACCTTAGCAAACACCTGTTCGTAGGTTTCCTGGTGATCCTTGATATCGGTGGTATCCCAACCCGGCAAATCGTTATGGCTCGGATTCCATTTATCCTTGGTGGCCGTCGGTTCGTTGCTTTCCATATCCTGGGCGATAGCCTCATCGGAGCGTGAGTCATTTTTGGCCCCGTAAACTACGTTGAGCTCTTTCTCGGTATCGGCCGGATCCGGGAGCGAGGGCAGTCCTGGCGGGACTTTATCGATAGTGGCCATGGCCAACTCCTCCTCCACTTCCCCGTATCGGTAGGCCGGCGCCTCCTCACCCTCAAGCGGCTCCTCAGTGAGCCCGATATACGCCTGGGCTGGCTCCTCCACCTTCTCGCCCTGGAGTTTCTTCTCCAGCCGGGTCATTTCCGACTGCATGGCTCCCATGCGGTCTTTGTGGGCGAAGGTGCCCTCGGCCTGGGTATGGTAGTTCTTGAGGTTGGTTTCGGCGCGGTCCAGTTCCTTGCGGCGTTGCTCCAGTTCGTCCGGTATGGCCGAGATCTTATTGTCGATCCGGGAGAGCACCCCGGATTCGGTCAAATCACTGTAGGGTATATCTTTAAGGGTATAGTTCAGCCCCACCTCCGGGTTGCTGGCCATAATTTTATAGCCGACGGACTCCCCCTGGTTCATGGCGCTAAAGGTAAAGCCTCTGTATTTACCGATGGGGGTAGCCCTATTTGCCACAGGCAAGGCGGCGAGTGTCTGCACTAATGCCTTGCCCGCCTCCGGGCGCTCGGCATAGTTTTTACCCTGTACCGTGAAAGTAAAACTGTTATCCTGGGTAGTTTTAACCAGGCCGGCGTCGGTATCCATTTTACCTATGGACTCCTTTAAGCCGGAGATCTCATGGGGAAGGGCCCGCAACTGCGCCTTGGCCCGTACCCGGGCATCGGTATGAGAGGCTTCAAGCATCTGCAATCGGGCCACGTCGTTCTTCAATTGCACCATTTTCATTACATCGGGGTTGCCGGTGGCCACGGCTTTGGCCTCCCCCGCGCTCATGGTGAAGCTGTCCACGTCCTCGATTTCCCGGGGGGGATTGTCCCGGCGCATGATGGACTTAATGGCCTTCGATTTACTTTCAATCGCTTGCCACATATAGGCGTCGAAACTGCGCTCGGTGACATAGGTGTAAATCTTCACCCCGGGCCCGGGATCGATTACGGTCCCGTTTTCGTTGAACTTCGGGCCATATACCCGGTTCCCCTGTCGGATGATCCGCCCCTCCCGTTGTTCGATATCACGCGGTCTCCAGGGGGCATCCATATGATGTAAAGCGGCCGCCCGCTCCTGTATATTGACGCCGGCGCCCATTTTGCCGGTAGATCCGATGAGCACCCGCACCTCTCCTTTATTTACCTTCTCATACAACCGCCGGCGTTGCTCGTTGGTCTTGCAATCGTGAATAAAGGCTATATCCGCCGCCGGGATACCCGCCGCCAGGAGATTGTCCTTGAGTACGCCGTAGACATTCCGCAATACTCGCGCTTCCTCGGTGGTTTCATCCTCTCCGGATTCCTCGGTTTCCTTTTTAGGAGCCTCTTTGGCCTTGGGGGTGCCGATATCCAGGAAGACAAGCTGTGTCCCCTTATCCTCCATCGAATCGCGGTAGATCCGGGCCACGTTTTTGGATACCGCCGCGATTTTACCCTCAGGATGGGCCGGCGCACCCGGGTCGACCATCCGCATATCGAGTGAGGCCATCCGGGCGTCATTGGCTATTTTGAGCATATTGTCATCCCTCGGATCCTTGCCGGAGAGCTCGTCCGCCCGCTTTGCCAGGGTAGCCATATAGTTGAGTAACACCTCATCGGGCGGTATTTTGATAACTGTCCGCTTTTGCTTCCCCTCATCGTCCACCACCCGGGGCCTCAGTTTCATAATGTTGGGCACTTCCTCGGCCACTCGGATATCGGCGACGTTCTGCCACAGGGCGGACAATTCGCTCATATTCTTGAACTTGGCGAACCGGCTGGTTAACCGATAATCACCGGTGGGGGTCTGCTCCAGGGACTCCGTGGTTTCACCAAAGGTCTTGGCCCACGAATCAAAGTGCTGTAACCCCTTGGCGTCCAGCATATCGTTTTGCAAATAGCGCATCATGGTATACATCTCGGCAATGGTATTAGCGATCGGTGTGCCCGTCGCAAACACCACCCCGTTTCCGCCGTTATCCTGCAAGTATCGGGTTTTTTGATACATGTCCCAGGCGCGATCCGAGTTGGTGTTGGGCAATCCCTTGATGCGGCCCATCCGAGTCGAAAAGGCCAGGTTCTTATACATATCGGCCTCATCCACGAAGATCTGATCCACGCCCAAATCCTCAAAGCACATGGTCTTATCGGTGACGGCCCCCACCTTGGCCTGGGCCGTCTCCAATTTCGCCTCGGCCCGCACCAGGGCCTTTTGCAGATCCTTGTGGGTGCGGGACTTCCGGCCGTAACCGGGCGCACTGGCTTCCTCCTCCTCTAAGGCGTCCCGGATCATCCCGATTTCGTCATGGAGGAACTTAACCGCCGTCTCGGGGCGTACCGGGATCCTTCGAAACTGGGAATCGGAGAGTATCACCGCATCCCAATCGCCGGTGGCCACCCGGGAGACGAACTCTTGCCGGTTGGCCGGGGAGAAATCGCTCTCCTCCGGGAAAAGGATATTGGCATAGGGGTAGATATCCTGGAACTCCCTTTTGAATTGGGAGTGTATGGCTTTGGGCACCACATACATATTTTTTCGGGCCAGGCCCAACCGTTTCAACTCCATGCCGGCGCCCACCATCACCGCCGTCTTACCAAACCCCACCTCATGGGCCAGCAGGGCGGTTCTATCCTGGGAAACGCGCCAAATGGCATCCTTTATATGGGGGTGAATCTTTCGGGCCCATGCCTCTCTCATCCCGGGGAGATCCATGTGGCTACCGTCGAAGGTTCGGGGGCGGTATGAATTGAAAATAGTATTGTACTGTTTAGCCAGGCGTTCCGCCCGCTCATCATCCATCCAGACCCACGACTTAAACTCGTTCTGAATGGCGTTGGCCTTTTCCTGGGCGGCCACGGTTTCCTTATCATTGCGGACTGACTTGTCATCGCTGGTGCGGTCCTTTACCTCGATGGCCTTCCCATTCAGTAAACGCTTGATGATCTCCGGTGCGCCCATCCTCTCGGTGCCCCATTCGGAGAATGATTTGGAACGAGGGGCGAATGGCAGGTTCTCCACCACCCACTCGCCGGTGGCCGGCACATAATTAAAATAGTTATGGCGGTAGCTATTGGCATCCAGCAACTCGTCAATAAAATCGTTCACATCCGAGGCCGGGATCCAGGGGGCCCCTAAGCCCACACTGATCTGGCTCGGCGGTAAATCGGGGGGCTGTATCGCCTTCAAGGCCTCCACATTCTTACGGTAGACCGGTTTGGCGCTGGCCGCCGCCTGGGCAATCTGCAACTTATCCCTGACATCACCGGTCAGATACTCGTCGGCCGTCTCCCACCCGCCGATGGGGTTCTTGAATATCCGGTGTTTTTCGGCCAGGCTACTGCGTACCTGGGCGTCAGTTTGGCCCAACAATTCCGCCATACGGTTGAAATCCAGGCGCCCGGTCTCGTTCATGGAGACGATGGCCGCGTCGGTATCATCGTTGACGGTGCGCTCCTTCATGCCGTGGATGGTTCGGCCGGAGAATAGGGGCATCTTGATCTCGTTGGCTTTCTCCTGGCTCACCTTCGAAAGGCCCCTCAGTGCCTTGGACGGGTGTTCCCGGTCGTCCCGCTCCAGTGCTAATAGAAAGGGCCCGTCGGGATCGCCCTTCAGTAGGGCTCTGTTCTTATTGGCATTCAACGGTCCTTTAGAGGTAACGAAGGTGTCATACTCCCGATTCAAGGTTTCCTGGGCATTGACGAGATCGGTATCGGGCTCGGCGTTGACCTGGATCTCAATAACCTTACGGGCCGCATCCCGAATAGCCAGCATGGCCTTAACCTTGTCCTGGTCGACGGTAGGCAGATTTGCCGGCACCAGATGCCCGTCCCTTTTAATCCAAATGGCGCCATCCTCGCCAATCACCCGGGATCCTTCATAGGCATTTATGCCGCTCGGGGTGGGCACCGCCCGCGGTTGAGTGAGGGGGATATCTTTGATGACGCTCGGCGGGAGGCGTTTAATCCCCGCCGTCAAACCGGACTGTAACGGCTTATCAGGATCCGAGGTAACAGTGTAAGTATCATCGCGATACATACCCTGCCCCAGGGTTTGGAGGCCCATAACCATCTCGGGGTGCTCGGCAAAATACGCATTGATCTGCTTGTTGTCGGCGTACCCCCGTCGGTTGCGGATCTCCATCACCCGGGTATCCACCCAGGAGTTATCGCCCGGCGGTTCGCCCGGCAGACGCTTACGCATAAAGATCAAATCAGTCACCACTTTGGTATCGGGAAAGGCGTCCTCGGGCAAACGGATCGCCCCCAACAGATCGGCCTTTTCGGCCAGCATCTCGCGTATGGGCTTAGCGGTGGGGGCATCGAGCGTATAATGTGAGGTGACGAAGGCCAGCACTCCACCCGGCTTCAGTTTGTCCAGGGTTTTGGCAAAGAAGTAGTTGTGTATCTGCCGGGTAAGCGGCCGGCGCCCCTTGGTGAAGGCCGGATCCGAGACGGCATAGTTTCCGAAAGGCACATTGGATATGGCGACATCAAACGAGTCGTTAGGAAGTGGGGCCTGTTGGTAGCCCATCACGTAAACGGCGGTCTCGGGATAGGTTTGCTTCAGCATCCGGCCGGTGAGATCGTCCAACTCCACGGCGGTACGCTTGGACCGGGCCGCCAGTTCAATCGGCTGGAAGCCCAGGAATCGCCCCGAGCCGGCCGAGGGCTCCAGGACTTTGGGGTGGTCGATATCGTTTACTCCTAACCGCTCCAATGCATCCCAGGTAGCTTTGATAACCTGGGGGCTGGTGTAGTAGGCGTTAAGCCGGGAGCGTTCGATGGCTTCATATTCGGGCTCGGTGGTGATCGCCTTTAAAATTTCCCCGCGGCGTTTCCAGGGGGCATCATCCCGGGAGTTGTAGCGCCGGAAGGCATCATTAAAGGCACTGTCACCAAAACCGGAATAACGGGCCAGTACGCTTTGCTCGTCCGGGGTGGCCGGCCGGTCCTCCGCCTCAACTCGTTTGAGGGTGCGGATGGCCTCCAGATTGGCCTCAAATCGCACCACGGCGCCGGCATTGTGCCCAATGTCACTATCGGCATCCAGGATAATGTCTTTGGGCTCCGAGGTGGCCATGGCCCCGGGGATCAGGGGCTCGGGCGGGGCTAATCGCTGTCCGATTCCAGGATCACTAACCGGATGGCGCGGTTCCACGCCCGGACCTCCCACTCGCCGCTCACCATCAGGTTTTCGGCGTATCTGATCGCCGTTTCCACCTTGCGCTCCAGTTCGGCCTGCAGCGTCCCGGCTCGTTTCAACTGATAATATTCCGCCGATCGGCTGGTTCGAAGGAACTCCCGGGCTTGCTCCCTCAAGTTGCTCCGCTCCGGTGGGGAGAATTTCTCCTCTGAGTACGTTACCATGGTGGTCTTTCTCCTTTATATATTTAGTGGTCATCGTAACACCTTCCCTCTCTTCTTCCCTTTTGTTTTTGGGCCCTTGTGTTTACCTTTAATCACTTTGGGATCTCGCTTAAAGCTGATCAATTTCCCCTTGCTCACCTTGATATCCATGATGCCCATATCCGCCGTCATGTTGGCGGGAACATCCCCGAATCTCTGCATTATGGTCTCCGATGGCGTCCCTTTGATACGCCTGGCCCCTGGGGGTGGGGCCTTGGATACGGTCATGCGGGGCTTTTCTCCATCACCTAACGCCGGGTGCAAAGTACGCCACACAATCCCCTGTTGCCACGTCACCGATCCCGGCGCTGCCCTTTTTTGTGTCTTCTCCTTTTTCTTAGCCTCGGGATCATCCGGCGGCCAGGCCTTCGGTTTGGGTTTGGTCGGGTCCGACGGTTTGGGTGGTTTGGGATCCGGCGTTCGCGGTGGCTTAGGCTTCGGCGCCGTCTCGGGATAGGGTTTAGGTTCCGCCCTGGGATAGGGTTTAGGCTCCGGCCTCGGCTGAGGCTTCGGCTGTGGTTTGGGTTGAGGCTTCGGCTGTGGTTTGGGTTGTGGTTTGGGTTGAGGCTTCGGCTGTGGTTTGGGTTGCGGTTTGGGCTGAGGCTTCGGCTGTGGTTTGGGTTGAGGCTTCGGCTGAGGCTTCGGCTGAGGACTCGGTTGAGGTTGAGGACTCGGCCTCGGTTGCGGTTGTGGTTTGGGCGAAATCAACGGGAAGGTCTGCAAACCGGGCATCTCCACCGTGGTCGTGGCGGGTTTGGCTCGCATACTTAGTGAGGCGGTGGCATCAGGGCTAACCGCCCACAGGAGATCCTCCTGGGCATCCGCCAGGGCAGACGACTTAGTGGCCACCTTGGCTTTGGCTATCCGTTGGCGGTAATCCGCTAACGCCTGTCTTTTTGCCTCGGCTTTCTGGCCGGACTGTGCCTTGATCGCCGCTAATTCCTTTTCATAGTCTTTTTTGATCTTCTCCAGGGTCCGCTGAAACTCCTTCTCATTGATTTCCCTCAAGGTTTGTTCCAGGAGTTTGGATATCGGCTCGGCCTCGGCCAGTTTGACCATGGTTTTGAGTTTCCGCTTGGCGGCCGCCTCCCGCTTTAACTCCGCCTGGAGGAGCTCCTCCTCCGATTTGGGGGGCTTACTTTTACGGCGCGGTTTGCGCCGTAACTGGCTGGCGTCCTCGGTTAAACTCGCCTCCCGTTCCAACCACTTCTTATAGGCATCATAATTAGCATCCCACTTTTGTTTATGTTTGCCGGCTATATCCTCGGCCAGGCTAAGGATATCATCGGCGTTAGCCTCGATAAACTCGGTCTGTTTGACCAGGAGATCATTAGTTTTCCCCTCCGGGAGTTGTTTAATGGCATCCCCGAGCTCCCGGCTGGCCTGTTTCAATAGCTTGGGATCCCGGGTGGTTATGGCTTTGTAGAACTTGTCCACCAGCAGGGGATCATCCGTCATGGCCAACAGGGAACCCATAGAGTCCTTCAAACCCTGGGGGCTGGTTATCTTCCTAATAGATAGGGCCGTGGTGGCGGGATCCGGTGGCGGCCCGGGGCCCTTACCCCCACGATTGGGGTTCTTGTAGATCTCATAGGTGCCGGTTTCATAGGCTCGGGCCCGCTCCTCGATCAGTCTTTGGCGCTTCTTGAGGAGCCCCTCCATCACATCATCGGGGGTACCTTGGGACCGGAGTCGGGCGATATGGTCCTCCACCCGCGAGAGCTCCTGGGTGAGGGGCCCGGTGGTGCTATCGCTCGGTAATCCCTTTTTCCCCTGAGGCTTGCCGGCTACCCGGCGCACCCGCGCCTCCGTAACCAGCATCTCCAGTTCCCTGATCTCCTCCGCCAGATAGAGATCCTCACTCCCGGTGTTGCGTCTAAATTCCTTCAGATTGTCCAGTTCCTTCTCTAGCGAGGAGAGTTTGGTCTTTTGGAGCCGGTTGGACAACCGCCAGGAGCCATAAGAGGCTCGGGTACTCTCCGAAACGTCCTGGAGGAGTTTGTTGAATTCCCGGGACAACTGGGGATCATCCCACAGTTGAGGGTTATCATCGAGGGCCTTGGCAAACGCTTTGCCGGCGTCGTCAAGCTGGCCCCCTACTTGCGAGTTGTGAAGATAAGCCTTAGAGATCTCCTGGTCCAGTTGCCCCTTGGGGATTCGCTCCGCCTCAAACTTGGTTAGCTCGGTGCGCTTGCTCAAAGCGGTGGTTTTGGCGTCGGCGATGGTAGACGGTTCCGGTCCCCCACCACGGGGGGACTTGGCTTGTTCCAGCCGCCTTACTTTGAGCTCATCCACCCGGGCCAGGCTGTCCAGGTAATCCGCCTGGAGGCCGGCCGTCCGCTCGTATGAAGCCACTAAATCATCGGGGACACCGGATTTTCTAAGGGAGCTGACGGTGGCCTTCATGGAGTTGCGGGCGTTGCGGGTCAAGGATCCCGCCCGGGCCGTTCCGGCAAAAATGGTTTTACCGGCCGCCGCCGCCAGGGAGGCCACGGCCGTCATATCCAGGATCACACTGGCCGTTCGCCATTGCGGGCTCATCTTGTCCCAGTTGCGGATGGTCCCATATATAGGGATAAGGGAGAGGAAGAACTCCCCGGGATCTGCGTCCAGGGCCTCCAGGCTCCCCAATACCGTTTTAACCACCGGATCGTTTTCAAAGGCCACTTTACCCTGTTGCTTGTTGCTGTACCTATCCAGGACCGCCTCTTTCTCATTGGTGGTAAGATCTGCCCACTCCTTCTCCCCTAAACGCTTAGCATGTTGGCTCGGCCATACTTTCCCGTGTTTAAAATGTGGCTTTTCGTCGTTTGGCTCCATCTTGGTGTCGTGGATTAAATTGGCCTGGCGAAAATCCTGGGTCTCCAGGAAATCCTTTTCCAACTCCGTATAAGTCGCGGCTCTTAGATCCGTTTTGGTTTGGGGTACATGGGTTTCCGATTCGTAGTAGAGCGGTTGTCCCTTCTCCTGGCCCGTATAGACGGCCTTCTCCGGGATCACCCCCTCTTTCTTAAGGATATCGAAGCGCTCCTCCGGCCCCGCCGTCGCATAGGCCACCGCATCCTTGGATAATTGCCGGTCAAAGCCGAGGTCGATCATGTGGCTCACCGCCTGGGCCTTAGTTTTTCCCGCCGTTATGAGATCCTCGGCCAGGAGATCCGTCCGATATCCGGTGATTAGATCTACCCCTTTAGGGGCCTGGGTATGTATCGGGGCCGGTGCGGTCTCCTGGTAGCGCTTGAGCTCATCGGCCTTGTTGACGGACGCTATCTCCGCTTTGGTGCCGGTGGCCCGGATCTGAGAGACCACGCTCTCCCAGGGGATCCGTTGGGCCAGTTTGTCGATCCGATGCTCTGCCTCGGCCAGATGCACCTTTTCCCAATCGATATACCCGCCGCCGTAGTTGTCTGCCGCCATGAACTCCCGGCGGAACTCCGGGGTATTTTGGTAGTAATCGCCCGTCACCGGGTCCTTGACGTGGCGGGCTTCCCACTCCCACTCCTCTTGCTGGATCCGGCCCTTTTCCGACTCCACCCAATCCGCGTTTTCTTTTTTAGTGGCAGTATAGGCACCTTCCCCAAACATGGAATCGATCACCTTTTTACTTACGCCGGACTCTATGGCAGAGTGGAGATCATATTGATTTTCGCCCACCCGGTATTGCTTCATGGCTTCCTCGGTCAGGATCGTATAACGGGCTTCCTCGTAGGCCTCTTGACCGAAACGGGCCACGATATCCGCCGGCTTTACTGTTTTGGACTTCACCGCCGCCACGAGGTCGTAGCCACCTTCTCCTTTGAACTCGGCCAGGCCGGCATCGACCCCTTCCCAATGCTTTATATCCCCGGTGATTCCCTGGAGGGTCTCTTTCCCGAACATGGCCTCGATGGTTTTGGAGTCAACGCCGCCCCGAACGGCGGCCTCCACGTCATACTTGCCACTCTTTAGCCGATAAGTATCCATCTCGTTTTCAGCCTGGGCCCAATCCTTCGCCGCCTGGTAGGTTTCTTTGCCGAAAGAGGAAATCAACTCTTGGGAGGTTACCCCGGCCCGCACCGCGGCGGCCACATCATAGGTATTATCCTTCTGCTTGAAACTGTCCAGTGTGGGGGTGGAAACTGGATTGAAGTGGGTGGTGGTGTAGTCTTGGCTGGTGGAGAAATCGCTGAGAGGGCGATCTTTCACTTCCTGGAGAGCGGCGCTTTCGTATGGATCCAAGCCAGCCGCTTCGGCTTGTTCATAGGCTTCCTTTATGGCAATGTATTTATGCCCGGCCTGGGCCTGAGTTTCCCCGGTGACCTCGCCGTAGGTGCCGGCGCCGAACGTCTGATCAATGACCGCCCGGCTGGCCCCGGCGTCCAGGAACGCTTGAACATGCTTATTGTTGTCCCCTACCTTCGATGTTAGTGGCATGATGACCCTCCTCCCTCACTTAATACCTCACGTTACCCGTTATTATTTGCCAAAACGCCTTAAACAGTAATATCACCGACAGAATGCCCACCGGTAACCCATAGGCCATATCCGCATCCCAAAAATTCGGCGTCAAAAGCCCGGCACAGGCCGAGGCGGCAATATACAGGAATAACTCCCGCCGCCAGAAGGCCAGCGCCGTGAGCATAGCTAATAGTAATACTTCCCCTATCTCCATCTCATTCCGCCTTTTTCCTTTTATGAGCGTAACTTTTGAGTGCCGTCCGCCCTTCGGTTTCGGTTTCCGGGGCTGGAGACATATCCGTAGCCTGGGCGCCGCCGCCATCCCCTTCTCCGGTGAGATCCACCTCGATGGTAGGTTTTTTGTACTTCACGTTGACCTGGTTTTCCCATGCACTGATGATATTGCCGGAATCGTAGTAGTCCCACATCGGCTCCGCCAGGAAACGTCCGTAGAATACCTGGGGGTTGTTCTCGGCATCATAGGCCTGGCCGGTGAGGACACCGCTCAGATCCCGCGCCTTAATCTCAATCAATTGGCCCCGTTCCAAGCCCTTCTCCCTAAAAGCGGGGTAGAAATACATATCCATACAGGAGACTAGAATATCCGTTTGCCACCGGATTCGGTTATCGGCCCAACGGAAATTCTGGAGGGTGTAATAGATCGATACCCGCCGTTTGCGAATCTGTTGCATGAACTTATGGAACATCTTGGATCCGTTCCGTTGAAAATCCAGGGCGTCAAAGAGGAGATTGATCTCGTCAATGGAAACGATGTAATCCCACATTTGGTCGATTGTGGACACCAGGCGAATATAGTCCAGTTCCTCCGATTGCACCCGGACCTTTTTCCCCGCTGAGTTCCACACCTCGCCAGCAATGGGGAGATTGCTTTTGCACCGAAGGCCGTTGCCCATATCCAATGTATCCAGCAAGGTCAACAGTAACGATTTACCCCCACCCCTGGGGCCATCGATGCCGAGAACCAGACTCATACCGGGGGCAAAAGCTTCTGCTATGAAAGAGGGAGACATCGGCGTTTCGTTTTCCGGCCGTATCTCCCCAAACTGGTATGGTTCGTCTCGCTGACTGTCTAAATATTCCAGGTTATTACGTGTCGTCATTATTTTGCTTGGCGGATCTCAAATCCCTTCTTTTCCCCTTCTTTGAGGATCCACTCAGTCCTCCCAGTACCTCGGGAGCGATCACCTGGGTCTCTCCCATGAGGGCGAATGAGGTGGAGCGGCCATCAACGGAGCATAGGGCAGTACAAAGTCGCTTGAGATCTTCAATCCCGCGTTTGAATTTGTACTTTTCGCATTTAGAGGCCAGTAACACCGCATCGATGGCTTGCTCGTTATTCTTGAACACCGTGGCCTTGAGGGCATCCATAAGATCGGTGGCCGGCTTGATGAAGACCTCACCACTCCTAGACCCGCCCGGCATCATGTGTAAGAGGCTTTGGGCGGCTATTTTGGGTGATTGTTTCCCGTTCGCGCCGGGATTATGTGTAAGTTGATCAGGCATAGGTTTATCCCCCGCGTAGGTTTTCCAGGATGAGATAAATGAAAAAGAGGAGTACCCCCACTAAGCCAAACATCAACGCGGTGTTGACCTTCTCCATCCAGGGTTTAGTTTGGGTATAAACGCGCCGGACACAGGACCAATCCAGGGCATCGTACAACTCGGCCGGCGTCCGTATATCGTGGTTTTTGGAGATAGAATACTGTTGCGGGTGCCAGGCTGTTAGCGCGGCTCCATTGAATTGTTGGCCTATGGATATGGCACGATCCTTATAAGAGAACCAATCCCCGAAGGGCGCCTCGGTCCCATCCTTTTCCTCGGTAACTTTGCGGCACTCGATTCGACGGCCCTTAAAAACCAGGGTATTCCAGCCGGGTTCAATGGCTAGGGCGATCGCCTTAGCCTTGTCGGATCCGCTACCGGTGGCCGGTGTGGTATTCTTTTTCCCTCGGAAACTTAATCTCATAAATGCAACGCTCCACTATTGAGTAGTCCGGCGACGACCAAAACAACGGTGAGGAGGGTAAAGATCAGCACCACAAACTTGACCAGGGCCATAAGGGTGTTCTTTTTTTCTTCGGCCCGGGCGTTTTGCATCTCGTCGTCGTAACATTCCTCGATGATGAGATCGATGGCATCACTCATCCATTTCTCCTCACCTTCGATATGCTGAGGGGCGCAACTCACCTCCGTGAGTACCTGTACCCACTCGGAGAGAAATTCCCGCCGATGTTGATTACCTATACCCCATGCCATGCGGGCGTCTTCGTCGATCAGAAAATGGCCCTTTTTGGTCAATACCACCCTCTCCACACTCCCATCGGCAGAAACTAAGAGATTCGGCATCTCTGCTTTTGTGTTGACTCGACCCTTTTTTAAAATCGACATTGGACCTCCCGCATGACATGGGGTTATTTAGTGTTAAGCCCGGTAAATTGGTGTGCGCTTCACGGCTTTGGCCTTTCTGCGCTTGATTCTGGCGCCCATACCAGCACCGCTCCAGATCGACGCTCCACTCCCAAAAAGCAATCCTACGAAGATGATGAGTGGGGCAATAGCTACCACGCTTGATAACCCGGAGTAAGTGGCGATATTGGCATCTGTCAGTATCGTCGCGGCTCCGTCCAGTACCACCGGAAAGATGATCATAGCAATGGCGATTCCTACGATTCCTAAAACGACTTTGAAATTCACGGCAAACCTCCTTTTTAAGACTGTTGGTTTTTATACCTGGGGCCGATATAAAACCAAGATTGGGTTAACTCCAGTTAACCTTTCATTGAGCGATAACCTGACACCATACCAGCGCCACCGCCAAAAAGCAGACCCACGAATATGATCAGTGGCGCAATGTTGGCAACTGAGCTCAGGCCGGTGAACAACGCGATGTTAGAGTGCCCGGTTATGGACGAAACCCCGTCGAGAACGATGGGGAACATCACAAACGCGATAGCGATGGAAACCAGGCCTAACACCATTTTCCAAATACCAGAATTCTGCATCCTCACACCTCCTTCTAAGATGGCCAACCGACACGCCCCTGCTTGCCGTTGGCGGTGGCTACAAACCCAATCTCAATATTGTTGATGGGTCAAGGAATTAGCTTTTGAATTTGCGATAACCGGATACCATGCTGAGGCCACCACCAAATATCAAGGAAACGAATACGAGTAGTGGCGCAATGAGGGCTACATTTTCCATCCCGGAATACGTGTCGACCGCGTTATAGTCGTAAGTCGTGGCCAATGTACGGGTGCCGGTTGCAGTCAATCCACTAACCGTGAGGCTCCCCGAAGCGGACACATAGCTGAGGGCGACCGGTGTGTCGGTGCCGCTACTGGACGTGATGGTTGTCACATTCCCAGTTGAGTTGCCGTAAAGATCCTGGGAAAGGGTGACTACCCCTACATAACTCGGTGTTCCGCTGGTGGCCACCGATGTGCTGGTGTCTATTTGTGCGTCAGTAACAATGTCGCGCGTTCCATCCAGTATCAAAGGGAACATCACAAACGCGATAGCGATAGCGACTAAGCCTAACACCATTCTCCAGACGCCTTGTTGATTCTTCATCTCCCACCTCCTTCCTAAATATGGCTAAGTCCCTAATCCTTAAAGTGTTTGTAGCCGGCATATCCCGCCATTAACGCGGTGATGATGATCCCCATAAAGATGAACATGGGGGAGAAGTCCACCATTTCTCCCAGGCCGGTGTACTCATCGGTGGCACTGTATTCATAGGTCACGGTTAGAGTACGGGTGCCGCTTGCAGTCAGTCCTCCCACGGTAAGGGCCCGGGTAGCTAAGACATAGGTGCTCGCCGCCGGATTATCAGTGCCGAGCGTTGAGGTGATAGTGGTGATGTTGGCGATGTTGGCGTCGTATAGAGCCCGGTTTAAGGTCACATCGTCCGTTGTCTCTCCACTCCCTGTAACCGAGGCCAGGGAGTCCACTTGTACGTCGGTTCTTATTTCATGTGCTGAATCCATCATCATGGGGAAGAACGAAAAGCAGATGATAATCCCCAGGATGGCCAACACTCCTTTAAAAGGTCCCATAATCCACCCCTCTCCTGTTTTGTAGTCAACGATAACCGAGGTTAGAGGGGGGAACTGTAAAGAATTCTTTACAGTTTTTGAGAGCCATACTATCTAATATAGGGAAATGACCATTTCGCACTCGTAAGAGAGGTGTTATAGTGACCAAAATGGTTGAGCCGATCTTTAAAGAAGTGCTCCCTATCCCGGAGGTAAAGATAGACGAAGCGGCCCAGGCGGCTTGGACTATCCTTGCAGAGTGGTTTGACTACCGGACCTTCAGAGATGATCTGGACTATCTGCATAAAGACTGCCGGATCCCGATGGTTAAGATTGCTGATGAGGTCGGAGTCAATCGGTTAATGCTTTACCATTGGAGGAGAGGGGATTGGGCTCCTCGGAACCCTTACCCTATGGTGGTGGTGAGAATATGGGCAACCAAGATGAAAGAAGCCAGAGCCGAGCAAGAGGCCTTAGTAGGAAAACCTTCCTATTCGGTCCACTGATCGCCATCCTGGCGGTTTTCCTCTGGATCCCCGCTCCGGCCCTGGCGGCGGAGCCTCCAGATGATCTGGATATCGATGATGTGATCGTCACTCGGAATTTAGCTGAGAGTGGCGACATGCTTTTCACCGTCCATTACGAAATCGCCTGGGACGATGAGGCGGATATCCCCAACGATCGCGCCGATGAGACTTTCATGCTCCAATTACTCACCTCGGACCAAATCGAAACGCTGGCCGCCACCGCTCCCTATCCTTTCTTTAACTCCGGCTATGGGGAGAGTGTAAGTTCTTTCTATTTCAGCGCGGCCCGGGTAGTTGAGCTTGGGATAGTATGGGAGGAACCTTATGTGGTACGCATCACCAGTGTGCCGGACTTCTGTACCCCTACGGCCACCGACGATTGGACTTTATCGGGGGACGACTATTGCGAAGATATCACCCAGGCCGATAATCAGGAGTGGTTGGGGGATTGGATACTGGACGCCGCCCAGGACTTGGAGAGCGACTGGGGTGCCTCGGCGGCCCTTACCACGGTGAGCACCACCACTGTATTAAGTGAAGACGGGGAGCAGTATTTCTGCCGGGTAATCAAGGGCCTTCGAACTCTATGCCCGGATATCTTCATCGCTACCTGGGCCGAAATAATCTTCGAGGAGGAGACCTGGGGGCAAGGTCAAGAGCAAGTATATAAGGACCAATGGGACGGGACGTTCATGGAAGATGCTTTGGACGGTTTAGAGGAACTATTCGGATCCGTTAATATTGTTATGAATTTCGTGTGTATCGGTGGCATATTAGGCTTAATGGTGGCCAGTTTCGGGATGTTCCAAAAGGCCGGCCCGGGTTTAACCATCGGGCTAATGGCCCTCCCTTTTGCCGCCCGGATGGGCTTTTTTGAGATCGTCTTGATGGGATTTATCGCCTTTGTTTTCATTCTCTATATCGTCAATGCACTTGTGTTAAAGAGGGCCGGCTAATGAAATACCGTATGTTGATAATCCCTGTGATCTTTTCGTTCCTCTTGGTGTTTGGGCTTTCTCTCGCCGTGGCCCTGGATGATTACAACTACTCAATGAGGATCGATTTAGAGAATACCGGATCCACGGAGATCTCCGGGCCCTTTACTTTTGAGATCGACGCCGAGACGTTGGTTAATGGGCACTATATCCAGGCCGACGCTGATGATGTGATAATCTCCACCGCGAGCGGGACCGAGAACCTGTGTGCCATGGCCCTGGCCAGTGGGACGGCCTCATGGCGCCTCATGCCCCTGTCTATCCCGGCTTATGCGTCAGAGGTCCGCACCCTGTATTTCGGGGATACGACGGCCACCAGGGACCAACGGTGGATCTCCAGCAGTTCGGACACTTGCACCGTCTCAGACGATAACACCCTCGATTTCGACACCGAGGAGTTTCTCCTCCAGGCCGAACTCTTTCTCTCTGGCACCCCTTCAGCAGAACAACCCATTATCGCCAAGGATGGTAATTATGAGTTGGTTGTCACCGGCTCTCCTAATTTTGTTTTTCGGGTCTGGGCCAGTGGCACCTCCAGTGAGGTTTCCATTCCGGCCACTGTTGGCCAGGATCTCACCCTCCAGGCATGGATAGTGGATGATTACATGAGTATCTCGGATGGATCCTCTATTGACGGTATCACCTCGCCCGGGAGTTTATCCGTCAATAGCAACGATCTGGACCTATCCGATTATATTGGGACAATAAATAATGCTCTCATTGCGGTGAAATGATGTTTAAATTGAGTTTGGTTAAAGCCCTATTATTCCTTTTAATGGTAGTAGTGGTGTTGGGCCTCAACCCTGTCATGGCTCAACCGGAATTGGAAGGGGAAAAGATAACCACCCCCATCGTAACTAAAGTAACCGACGAAACTAAGCAGTTAAAAGACCCCAACACAAGGGCTACACTTCAGAAACAAGGGATAGATCCCGATTATGTGGAATTGATAGCCGATTACGGGGAAGCGGTCGGCCCAAAACCGGGTAACGCTTACAGCCAGACGTACAATGACCGTATTACCGGGCTTAATGTGGTGGTTACATCGCAATTACCCGCCATTGATGCGTTTGGCAATACGGTCAAGGCTGGTTGGATACAAAACGGCAACACCTATATATCAGATGAGAATTTATTTACCTGTACCGTTGCCGGATTGCGTACCACGGTTATGGCTGAATCAAACCAGCCGAACGGGATTAAAAGCGGTCAGGCTATGGCGTTCGAGCCCACTTTGAGCGTGGGCGGAGTAGGGGTTGCCCCTCTATCTGCAACCCCGGAACTGTTGGCCACGGACCCGGTTAATGGTACCCAAACCCTTAACACCTTGGAATGGGATTACGGCATCTGTAAACGGCAGTTGCGTTTAATTGAGGGGAGTATACTTGGAAGCTGGGTATTCGATCAGGTTCCAAAGGGTGATGTGTTAATCCAATACAACCAGGTTGGCAGTTTCAACCTTAGATTGGGGCCGTATGAACTAAGCCCGGACGAGGAATATATAACCGTTGAGGATTTCCAAAAAGAGCTAGCCCTTCATGGCCTGCCCATTATTATTGGGGATTCCTTGACGTTTTACCCGGATGCGAACCCCGAAACTACCAGCGTTGACGGGCAAACACAGAGCCAGAGCCGTGCATATGGCTGGTCCGCCTTAATTGCTTCGGATGGCAACGGGTCTGACGACAGCTGCACTAATGGTTCTATTCAAATTGGTGGCCACCAAACACCATCGGTGTATTCAAGTCTCTGGCGACCTATTTTCCTCTTTGATACATCGGCGATCCCGGATGACGCTACTATTGAGAGTGCGGTTTTGTCGCTTTACGGAAACAGTAAAGGCAATCACGTATCTATGGCGGCGACTTTCAATCTATTCGCCGTTGACCCATCAAGCAATACCGCGCTGATTGATTCGGATTTCACCCGGGCCAACTGGACTCCCGGCGTCCCGCTTGCGACTGAAATTACGTATGACAATTATGACGTTAGTGGCTACAATGACTTCACGCTTAACGCCGAGGGTATTGAGGCCATAGACAAAACGGGGGTTAGCAAATTCGGGGGCATGGAAGCCGCCTTCGACGCTACTGGCATCAAACCCCCTGAGTTGGACGGAGTACAAGCCATGTGGATGGCTTTTTACTATTCGGAATATGGAGAGGGTTACAAACCCAAGCTAGTGGTTGTTTGCGCCGCTGGTGAGGCAACGGTAACCACCGGTGCCGCCACCAATATAACTTCCAGCGGGTTTACCGGGCATGGAACCATAACGGATATTGGCACCGGTACACCAACCCAGCGAGGTGTATGCTGGGCTACTTCCGGCACCCCCACAACCGCCGATGATACCGACTACGAAACGGGCACATTCGGTATCGGTGCTTTTTCTCGATCCGTTACCGGTTTGGATTCGGGGACTGTTTACCATTACCGCGCCTATGCGGTCAATGTGTCCGGCACCGGTTACGGCGCCACGGAATTATTTTGCACGGTGCCGGTGCTAGGGGACTTTCCCACAACTGTGTTAGATCTGGAATACGAGCCGGACCAAATCAGCGGCACCCCCTCATATACAATAGAGGATCAAAGCGGCAATGATAACGACGCCACCTATAGCCTGGGCGCCAATCCCGGGGATCTTGATATCTCCCTGGGAACCCTGCAAGCGGCCTGCCCTGCGGAGTATGACGCCGATGACTCCGGCCCTGGATCTTGGGTTTTTGTGGGTACACCCCCGGCCGAGCCGGATGACTTCTATATGGACTCTGAGCTCTTTGACCAGTTACCAGGAGCCGAGGCGATCAACACCCTCCTGGAGGAGAGCGATATCCCCCTGAGTCTGTTTTGGTTTACGATGATCTACGCCCTGATTATAGTTGTTGGTTTTGCGATTTATGCCAAGACCAAACACCAGTTTGGATTGGTGGTAGCGGCTTGGATGGTGATATTCTTTTCCGGCGGGATGGGGATGTTGGATTGGTGGTTGGTGGCTATTTGTGTTATTTACGGGATTGGGATGTTGATTGCCGAGAGGGATTATCAATTTGTGTAGTGGGGCAAGGATATGAGTATACGGTGGTTAATGGGTTTGGGGTTTATCTACATTTTGTCTCAATACGTCTGTCTGATAATTGAGGGCCTCTATATCGGTTCGGCGGAAGTGGATACAATCAATAACATGACCGGGTTTAACATCCTGGAGAGCCAGGGGGTCTTGGGGATCCCGATTCTCAGTTGGCAGTTTTTCGCCAACCTCCCCACCATGATAGCCTGGGATTACTCCTTTTTATCCGGGGGGTATGCCATATTCAGGCTGATTATGCTGTCGGTATCAATCGGTATTGTGTGGGGTTTGATTCAGACCTTTGGGCCCGCCGCGCAAGGTATTTTAACGTCTGCCTTTAGGTTTTTGCGGTGAAGGTCTCCCGCAACTGGCTAATGGTCGGATCCTCGGTTATCCACTCCTCCCATAGACTCCAATTGACATAGGCCAGGCCTTCATATTCTCTCCGGGGGGCATTGTCACAGTAATAGGCTACGATTATTCCCTCATGGGCCATACTCTGGAGCATATAGCGAAGACTTTGATTCCCTTTGTATTCCACCATGCCGTCGGTCACCATGGTTAACAGGGAAGGGTTGTTGAAGTCCCCGGGCTCAATTGGCACCTCCAGTTTATTAAATGCCTCAATGATCCTCTGTTTCTCCGGGTTCGCTATGCTCCGCAACTTCGGGTCCTGGCTGGTAGCTAACATAAGAAATGGATGCGGTTGTTTCATTCATCACACCTCCCCACTATGGCCACTCCCTCATTAGTAAAGGCCACCTTTAAATCCTCCCGGTCTATCTCCTCCAGGGATATTTCGGATCTCGGGAAAATAAAATAGTCCGCCTGGTGTTTATCCATGGCTCCCAGGATGAGATCCGGTTCCGCGTACACCCCGCCAATACCCTCAGAATTGGCCGGCCCTCCCTGTGACACCGGGGCCCGCTCCCCGATATCCCGGATCCAATAGCCATAATCCCAATGATTGAGCACCACGGCGTCCGACGGGGTCTCATTTCGAAGATAGGCCAGCGCTTGGGTCCAATCGTCGCCCGGTGCCATCCCCTTAAAATCCCCGAGTTTGTAGCTAAATATCATACTGGAGCCGGTGAGGAAGATAAAACAAGCCGCGAGGATGGCCAGGAGCGCCCGTTTTGCCTCTAATGGGAACGTCTTACCCTGTAACCCTTCGGCCAAAGTGGCCAGGGCGAGTCCCGCTAACATGCATGCCGGTGGAATAGTAAACACTAAGCACCGGCTGGCCAGGATGGAGGCGAGCCCTGCCACCGCAAACCATCCCACACAAAAAAGGGGGCCCTCGGCCCGCTGTTTGATGGCTATTATCGCGCCGGCAACAATAGGTAACATAAAAAGTCCCCACCAGGCGATTAACGCCGGTAAATCTATGCTATGGAGCTCCGCCATTCCTTGCGATTTGTCGGACCATGGAGAGGCAATATTTAAAGTGTTGCTGGTTTGTTGGGCGAGATCTCCCTCCCTAGTGATTGACAGAAAGGCGCTCACCACCACCAGGAGGATAAACGCTTTCCAGGGGAGATTCCTCCAGGAACGAAGCATCCCCACACCTAACATCCCGCCGGCGATGCTTCCTAATAAAACCCATCGCCCGATATACACCCACTCCCACACAATAACCTCTCCAATGATTGCGGCCACCATCCCCGCCAGGACCCAATGTTTATCCTTGAATAGCCAAAAGCCCAGGGCGCCGGCGGTTATGAGTAATACGCTGAGGCCGTCCCGATCCACAAATCCGGCGGCGGTGATGCAAATACTATGGGGGAGAAGTGCCCAGGCAAAGGCACTAGCGATACCGACGCGCCGGCTGTGGATCCGGGAACCGGACCAATAGATACCCAAGACCCCCAATATCCCTAAGAGTATCGGGAGGGTTCGACACGCCAGGGATAAAGGTAATATCTTGGATATCCAGGCGAGGGGATAGACTAAACCTTGATGAAACCAGGGGAGATCCTCTCCGTCTATGACTCGCTCGGTGAGGTGATGGAAGTAGTAAGAATCGGTTGAGAGGATATAATAATGGTCTCCTGGGACCATGTGGAGGCATCGAGCTATTATACCCAGGGCTATAATGCCGATCAGGGCGAGGGCTATATTCAGTTTAAGGCCCAATAATCCTTTCAACTCAATCTCCTCCTAATCCAACCGCAACGGATTGATAGTTCGTCGCTACTCAGGTAAATTGCCGGGATATGGTGCCTCTCGCCCCTCTCTTTCCAGTTGTTCTTGTTGGTCATATCCCATAATCCAAAACCCGCCTAATCCCCAATCCCCCTGCTTATACGGACAGTCATCTTTAGATTTGCCACAAGTGCGGGCAACCTTTCCCTTTTCCATTGCCCTTTGTGCCGCCTTCCATCTTTTTGATGCGCTCATATATGATATTCCCCTCGATTAAACCCTTCGTCATCTTCAATAAATCCACCGTCCCCCCCATCCCAGAGACCGGACATGTCCGCAAGTATCAATGGTCCTTTACTGTCATCGTCTCTGTATCTCAAAGTTCCTCCACCCATACCACCGAAAACCTCTAAGCCTAGCTGGTTGGCATCCTTAACGGCCCTTTCTAGCCTTTGTGCAACAGCCGCTACTTTCTTTGGGTCGGTCCCTGCCTTTCTACATTCGTCATCATATAGAATCATCTCAACACTCCTTGATAGTCCGTTACGCCTGAACCCTATCAAGTAGATAGCACCCGGAAATATCGTTAAGCCATACAACGGCGGTATGACCGGACAATATTTCGGCGGGATGTTTTACCGTCGTTTCTACCTTTTCGCCCAAGTCTTTGATTACAGTAACGGGCGACCCGACAGGATGCTTTTCGTTAAAAACATCACACTTACTTTGCATTACTTCTTGAAAATCACTACACATTTTCCTAACCTCCAATATTGATAGTCCGTTACGCCTTGGTCTAATGCTGAATTAACCCAACGCTTTAACGTGTGGATTTGTCGTACAGTGATATTCCCCACACAATAGCAAATAAACACCATTCAAATCCATACGTATATTCATCACAATCACACTCCCAGAAATCTCGCATTCTAAAGCCTTTGCATTCAAAGTCCATCGCATTAGTGTATCCGTCGTATGGATTTTCAGGGTTCAATACTCCCTCTTTTATCTCTTTCCATATATCCCTAAAATCATGCTTCCTATCGGGGTAGTCACGGCACCAATCCCTGAACCATTCTGTAACGATAGAGTTAAACTTATCGCAAGAAAACTCTTTTATTCCACCATTCTTGTCTTGAGCCAATACTTTTTCTGCCCAATACCCACGATTGATAAATAGTTTTCTGTTCGGGTAATGTTTTTTATATTCATCGGTGTATCTGAAGAAACCAAACATATCATCGATTCTGCTAAAAACATAAGTGCCACAATCACCACTGATACACAGATGACCTGGCCACGTTATCAAGTCGAATCCATAACAAATTGTCCCTGGCTTGCGAAATCTAATGTGCCGATCCACCCCATCATCACGTATTATTTTCATCTCATGTTCAGCGACATCTTTTAAAAATTTATCTGCTGTACAGTCGTATTCCATCATCCCTCCAGAATTGATAGTTCGTTAGGGTTTCTCATAGATTAACTTGTATCTTCCCGGCTCTAACCTCAATCTTGCCTCGTAAATACTCAAATTATTTTGGGGCCCAGCAAGGTAGGCTACCAAATCTTTTGCTTGTTGCTCGTTTATGATGTCCTCAATGATTACAATTTTTAATTGCATCACCTAACCCCCCGTGTTGATAGTCCGTTCGGATTCAAGCTAAATCCGTTCCGGTTGGCTCACCCATATCTAGTGTTTTTGACCTTGAATAACACTGGCATGATTCATCACATAATACATCTGAGGGGTCTACTCCTAAGTCTTCCCATTCAATTGCACAATCATCGGGTTCAATAAAGTTTTCACAATCATCAATCACCCCATGTTCGGCCTGAGCCTTCAGTTTTAGTGCCAACTGTGCCAATTCCCCCGCCGCATCATATATTGTAATATTCAATCCATCTAAAACAGTGCGAATGATAATATCAGCCTTCCCTAGCCATTCATCACGTTGTTCTTGTGTTGCCCCATCCCATTCACCCTCAATAACCTCAAGTGGCACAAAGAAATCCCATGCGGCGAGTTGTTTTGCTACCTGTTTGCTTAACTTTGATTCTTCTTCATTATGGTTTGCCATCATTTCCTCCAATTTGATAGTTCGTTCCTACTCGGTCTGTATGCGGTCTATCTCTGCCGCTATCAATGCCCCTGCAATAACAAGTTGGCGTAACCGTGGATGCGTTCCCCTCTTATCCCATGCTTTATAACGCGCTGGCGGTCCATCAGAATAACGATAATATGTATCCCACCACGGCCACGGGTCAAATGTTTGAGGTTTACATTCCGCGTTGAACCCTACAAATACTTGCTCCCTGCCTAGTGCATAACAAGCGGCGGCCATTGCCAATTCGCCTTGGGTGTGTTGCACGTCGTGTTCGCTGTCCCATCCCTCTTTTTCTATTTGGCGTTTTCGTTCTTCCGCTATTAATTCGGCACCGTTCATGTTCCTAACCTCCAATATTGATAGTCCGTTTTTACAACTTCGTTGTTTTATACCTATGATCAACGATTTTCCTTGCCACAAGACAGCAAACTATCAACCATACCCGTTCTTCAAGGCATAATACGATTTCCTTCGCCGGTATGTTGCTATGGATATCTACCGGAACGAGATTATCCCAACCAATATCCCCACCATACAGTGTGGCCTTACCGGTACCATAATCACACTGGAATACCCATTGCTCCCGATGCACATTTTCAAAATAACTTGTGTATGATTGTTCAATTTTTAGATTAGGCGGATCGCCGCTATCAGTGCCATGATTATTTTTAATGGTTAAAACGGTTGCGCTCATCTTTTCCTCCAATTATTGATATTTTTTTATCAGGATCCGGTGTAGGTATTTCTGTCTATACTGCAGGAAAGATATTCACGCTCATCTTCTCCCATCACTCCCAACAGTTGCCGCAACATTTTAAGGCGCTCTGGCTTAGGCCAATGCAGTAGCCGCTTCTTTGTCCTGGCTATGCGCCGGTTGATATCTTGCCGGTTGTTGGCATCCGCTCCAAGATATCGGTCATCATGCAATATTTCCGGCTCTGGATAGTTCATGTAGATATGCTCCAACCGTGGGTCCCCGCTCCTGGTAACAGAGGTGTAACTCGTGAACCGCCAATCTTCCAACTCATCGGTATACATCATATTCGGATAGGTACTGATCATCACCTGGCAATTCAATGATTTAAGGATATCCAGTAGCTCGTGATGCTCCGCGTCTGTCATCTCATAGGTATACCGGCACCGATCAGGGCAACTCCGTGTGCTGAGTGGATACGGTGGATCACAGTATATAAATGTATCGGGTGTGTTAACGCCTATACTCGAGCGAAGAAAGTCCAGCGCACTGGTTTGAATTACATAGATATCCTCAAGGCATTTCTGCCTACAGGGTACCTGGATATCCTCCCGGCGTTTTTGCCTATAAGCGATCGAAAATTCCTCCAATGCCTTCGCATCAAGATCGATCCCGATGTTTACTGTGGCGGGGCGTTTGAGTATCATGATGGCACCGCCACCCAAGAATGCCTCAATATATCTCTCATGAGGTGGTATCTGGTTGATGATGGTTTGATAAACTCCGTCCTGTGCCTTGCCACCAAAATATGTCATTAATTTACCTCGATCTCCTCCCGTCATTTCTGCCTATAAGCGATCGATTGATTGGTTTCTTTTTTGGTTTTCCCTTAGTCTCTCTTTCCACTTCTCGGGGATTAGGGCCCGGCCCAAGCCCATCACCACCAACCGGACAGGGGCAAACACGATATCCGTTACCCGGCGGGGTAAAACCGTCAATACTCCACTACCAATAAGAAGCCATCCTATGGTGGTATCTTTGGGAAAGGGCACCTCAATGGGCCCGGTTTCGGTGTGTAGATCCAGGGAAAACGTCACCCCAAAAAGGAATATTCCACCCAATATCACCCAGTGTGATAGCTTATACAGCTTCCTTGTCGTTATGTTTGCTATATGCCTCACCATCGATGGCGGGGTATAAGCCACTTCCAGTTCTTCGTAGCAATCACAAGCATCCGGTTTTTGCTTCATTTCACAACTTAGGCAAAGGTATGTGCAGTCTTCGCAATTGTCCTGGTATTGTTGCCGGGTTGTGCCTAATTCGGCGGTTCCTTCTATTACGGCGCCTATAATTTCTTCGTGCATTTCGCAACCACATTTACGGATAATTCGTTATGGCTTCTCTCCAGGGTAATTCGTTGCTTTCCTTGCCATCCAGGAGACGCCCGGCTTTAGCTTTGGTCACCTTTATGGAAACCGGGTTTTCAACTCCCTGATCCGGCCAGATGTACCACATGGGATCGTCTTTGTGGCGTATTCTCGATTCAACGTCTCGCGTGACCGGATACCACTCCCCCCATTGCTTAAAGAAGAATGGAATCCCTAGCTGTTTGCAGTCATCCCGTATTTTTCTAGCCCAATCCGGTTGCATCGGCCTGGCCCCGGTTCCCGATTCTCCGCCCAGTATAACGAGGTCTATCAGTTCGCCCGGGAAAGATATCTCTTTGGGGTTGATTCTGCTCATTCCTTCACTGATCTCACCATCCACATCAAATAGATCGACGGGCCCCAACATAGGCTCTATGGATACAAAGTGGTGTGCCGCCGGTGTCTCAAGGAGTAAGGGAATTCTCTCATCGGCGGCGCGTTGGTTTTCGGCGGTGGTTCCAAGCCAGATGTTATCGTTGTCTCGGAATACTCGCCAGGGGAATATACCCACACTCTCGTCTGATGTGGACATTTCAAAGGCGAACTCTTTAGCTAGTTCTGGCCTTTTGGTTAGGATTAGAAAAGTGTGTTGTGGGCATTTCTCCATGACTTCGAAAGCCCTCATTACATCTTCCCAATCGATACTGATATGAAATAGGTCACTCCAGATCGCATAGACGGTCGGAATTTTGCGCTTGAGAGGAATATCCAGCCGGTCCTCCCGGAAAGTAACACTTCCTGGTTCTATTCCCCTCAACCGGTGAGGCCTATCAAGCCAGCAGTTATCACATGCCTCAGAAACCGGAGTACACCCATCGACCAGTGACCATGCCCGATCCCAGTATTTGCCGGGTTTCGGTTCCTTCATCTTTAGTCCCCTAATCCCTGGATCCGTTGCATTTCTATTTTGAGTTTTCGCATTTCTGCCTCTTGCTCCCGATAAAGCTTCAATGATTGTCTTAGCCCCTCATTATCAGCTTCCAGCGCCCTAATCCGTCCCAGGGCTTCATCATATTTACCTAATATGGACCGCCCCTCAGCGATTAATCCCTTAAACTCCTCCGTGGGAGGTTCCAAGTCGATGAGGTGGAGATCTATCTCTAAGGGTTCCATCTCTGTGCCCATGGTTTTCTCTGCCCTGTTTTCCAGTTCTTCATATAGTTTCTTGGGCACCAATAGGTTCGGGACACCGCCACTATCTCTAATAATGCATCTGGACTTGACCAATACCTCTATTAATTGCGGGTCCATCCCCACCTTCTGCCCGAACTCAACGGCATTCATAATGATGGTTTCGTTGCTTATTGGTTGGATACCTTTCTTTTTAAGATGACTCAATAACCGTCCGATGGTGGATTGGGAGATTCGGGTGTTGTAGATGAGTTTTAATATTTGAGAACACACCTCGTAAGAGTACTGACATTCGCACATTTCCATTAAGAGCGAGTTAAAGTGAGCGGGTATTGTTTTGGTTCCCCATAGTTGACTGTTTTGCATAACGCCTCCCTTTGCTATTATTTACCTAACCATTGAAGTATTCGGCCCGGTTGAAATAGTCAATTGGATTCTTTAGTATCCCTCCCCGCCAGGGGTCTCCCGCACGAGGGACAAGGATCCTTCAGTGTTTTAGTGTCCCGCTCAAAATCAGCGCGGCAGTACGGGCCGTGGCCGTCATTACAGTGATATTCCAGCTGGTCAATCGTAGTATCTAACATAGGCTCTAATCCAAATGGAAGAAGTGGAGGATGGCGTAAACGATACTATCCACCCACCAAAAGAAACCCTCGGTTCCCTTTGTTTCCCGCGCCCCTTTGCGTCGTCGCATCATATCCTCCCCTGGGATGAGTTATCCCTCGTCAACCGGGCCGATCTGTTGGAGCGCCTCGGGATCCAGCGTTTCTAATTTCCACTCCGATACTAGGTCATCGGAGACTTTTTTGAGGCCTTTACTAAAGCGTTTCATGATCACCAGTATATAAATTGTCACCCCCACCAGCACCGGGACACCGACGAAAAGGCCCGCCAGCTCCATCAGTATCACTCCCAACATCAGACCAATAAAGCCGGCCCCAAACTTGACCTCCACGTGCGTTTCTTTTGTATGTCTTTCCCGGGCCACCGCCCGGATCTCTTCCTTAGTGAATTCCATTGGCCAGTTCCTCCTCGATTTGCTTTAATTGGTCCATCACCTCTTGGTTGTCCAAGCGCAATTCGTGGGCCTTATAGCAGCCCCCACAGACCACCGTGCCCTCTTTTTTCCCTTCCCCGCATAAAGGGCACGTCAAAAGGTTACGGATGTTGGTATGGTCCTTCATGAGCACATTGGTCCCCACTTGCGCCCTCATAGGTGTAACCCGCCCCATAGCCGCCGCATCCAGGCGGGAATCACGCTCGGCCGGTCAGGTTTTACGGTTGGGGTTTTCTCGGCGGCCGCCCGGGCCCGGGCTATCTCCTTGGTGCGTCGGTTCGTCGATTGTTGGTCCCTCTTTTTCCGCTTCCGTTCTTTTGTTGTAGACTTCTTCATTTTCGCGTTGCTCCTTTTCCGATTTGAGGCACTTAATCAACTCCCCTAATTTTTTAGAGGGCTCCGAGATCCGACCCCAGGCACAATCGTAGATGGCCAACACCCCTTTATTGATTCCCTCCAGGAGCTCCAGGGCCTCGCCCAGGTAGAGGCTGGTTTTAGGGTAGACCCCGTTGCGTTTCCGGGGCCGGTTAATTGGGTTAGAGCATTTCTTCATCATTACCTCTCCGCGCTATCCACTTGACGACCACTCCAAACGAGCCAATGGCCACGGCCGATATCACTAGCCCCATCATCAATCCCACCGGCGTCGCCCACCAGCACAGGATGAAAACGGCCACCGCCAGGGTGGCGATGAATGACGCCAAGACCATTTGCAGGAAATCCCCGTCGATAACCACCTCTCGCTTTGGCTCCATATCCATATCTCACCTCACTTCTTTTTCGGATTGAAAAAATAAAGTACCTTCGTTAAGTAAGACTCCTGGCGGTATCCCGCCGTCACCATACAGGGGAGGCAGTAGACCACCCCTTTGCGCTTGTGGACAATCTCGGTCTTCTGTTTGCACCGGCTACAGGTCTTCACTCTTTGATTTTCCCCTCTAGACTTCTTCTCATTTCATCGAACTCGGACTCCTGAATTATGGGCCGGTTTGTGTCGGTGTAATCCCCTACTTCCCCCACTAGCCACTCATGTTTAATATCCGGCAGGAAAAAGGTACTCACCATTCCCTCATTCCCCTCCGGCTCTATCGATTGAAAGGTCTTCACCAGCCAGCCGCCCCACAGCGGCAACCGGGTCACCGCCGCCCCGTCAACGCTCGGCCTTACCGCCTCCCATTCCGGCCACCGGGTGCGTTGCTCCGCCCAGTGCTTCTCCGTTTTGAGGCGGTAGTCCAGTAGTTCCTTGGTGTGGAGCTCATACCCCTCGGTAGTCTCGATATCCCAACAAGTATCCTTGTCCCAATTCTTTTTAAGGGTTTCGATTTCCTCCGGGGTACGTCTCTGCTTCACCCAGCAGTCATGACAAAAACCAAGCCTTTCAATAACTTCCCCTGGAAAGGATCCCCTACATTCCGGGCAAACTAAAATCATATTCATCTCCTCCCTACTGAATTCGCTGATAGGCCCCTTTGCGGTGGAACACCCCCAGGGCGAAGTTGACGGCCATGCCGGCGCCCAGGGTGAACGAAAAACGGCAAGCCAGGGGGATATCCGGCAACGTCCAGGCCAGTATCATCAGGGAGAAGGCCGTCATCAGGACGATTACCTTTAGTAAGAGTGATAGATATTCCATCGTTTCCTCCTTTTTTAGTTTTGTCCCCAAATGCCCGTGGCTATCCCGGGCATGATCAACCATAGTAAAACCAACTCTAAACCGATCACTCCCCAGGCGATGGGGCCCGGGATTTTGAGGTACATTTTTTCCATTTTTTAAGTCCTTAATTTTTTCGGGGGGTATGTTAAATGGTGGTTACAGTGGTAACGTGGTTACAGCCCGTAGCTGGCTTGATCGTATCCCCCAACTGGTTACAGCCCCTTTGCCGTGGTGGTTACAGTGGTTACAAAATATAAACGAGTGGCAACAACTGGTTACAAAATTAAAGCTACCAAAAAAGAAGGTGGTTACTAACTGGTTACAAAATTTAAGACTAAGAAAGTTTATTAATAGGTTCAACCCTTCATCTTGTAACCACTGTAACCACCAAGTAACCTTGCCGGCTAAAATATTAGGCTTCATCCCGCACCTTAATTGCCTCTTTTTTGAGTTGGACCACCCTTTTTACTTCGGATTGTAAACCGGACCCCACCCGCACCGTGTTTTGATGCCTCCCGGCCTGGCAGACAGTTAACCCGAGCCGGCGCAGATCGGCCCACACCGCCTCCGGTTTAAAGGTGAACGAAACCCCCGCGCCGTTACACTCCTTATGGATTTTGATGTAGAGGGCCGAGGGGAGGAGATAATAGTAATCCTCGTCGTACCACCCCACGAACTTCTGGCCAGGTTTTGGATCTGACCCCGGCATATCATCCTTGTAGACAACGAACACCTCGTGTGTATCCATGAGCGACTCCAAGGCATCCAGGAAGCGGGCCGCCGCCCGTTGGGTGTTGACCACCGCCCCCTGGCGCAGGGCTAAAGTGGTCAGGACCTTCCAGCCGTGGGCCATCCGTTCCGCCTTGTTCTCCGGGGTGATAGCCCCCACCTCCAGGGCAAAACTCAACCCGAGATCCAGGCCGGCGTACAGCCAGGCCACCGCCGCCGGTAACCGAAGGTGATTGCCTTCCGCCAGGGCCCTGTCCCGCCATAGTTCGAATTGGGCCGGTAAGTCTTCCTTGATCCGCCCCCAATTGGTCTGTAGCCAGAGGATGTAATGGGCCATGGCATAGGCATAATTCCGGGACTCCTTTTGGGCCAGGGAGAGTTGTGCCACCTCGGTATCGGTCTTCTCCAGATCCAGCACAAAGAGCCGGGCCGCGTGAGACTCTCCCCCGGGCACTTGCTCCCCACTGGAGATCGCCATTCCCCGGGGATAATAAGTGTCCCGCGCGGTGGCGTCGGACCGCAACCGGCCCCGGCCGGACTTGTTCCCCTGTCCCCGCACCACCATCTCCGCTTTGGAGTCCATTTCCTTCTGGCCCGCCGGCGTCGGCGCCGGGTGCCAGTCGTCGATCACCAAGGGCATATCCTTTAACGTAAACATGGTCAGCTCCAGGCGGTTGGCCGTGTCTCGCCATGATGCCGGCAAATTCAAATAATCGAACTCCCCGAAATGGCACAGGGCCAGGGCGGTGAGTACACTTTTAAAGGATCCCGAGGATCCCTGGAGCCACAGGGTAAAGGCGGGGTTGAGGAGCTCGGCCAGGGGCGACAGGTACATGGTCGCCCACAGGGGCACCATCACCTCATCCCGGCCAAAATCCATAAACCGGACGCTGGCCCGGGCGGCATCGATGGGGGCCACGGCGCTTGGATCTTGAGGTAACTGGTATTTAGCCAGGTTTCCCCCCAAGGTGACCTCAATGCCCTCTCGCCCCACGGCGCCGGAGCCGGAGAGGAAAAACCGTTCCCCGTTCAATTCCCGCCAGCCGGTATGAGTGAACACCCGCCGGGGCTCCACCCCGTTCATGGTGCTCTGGATCATGTAACGCAAATGGTCTTTGGTGGTGGATCCGGGATTGATTAAAGCGCGGGCCCCCCATTTGGGCGTCACCCAGGACAGGGTGTTGAAGGTCTCCACCGGGATCTCCACCGGCGGCAGGGGGATGCCGGTACGCAGTTGCCCCGATAAATTAAAATACCGCACCTCTCCCAGGCCGTCGTCCCGGATGACCTCCTCATCGATGGCGGCCACGAAGTTACACAACGGGGCCTTATGTTTGACCCCGTTGTTGTCTTTGATGACACAGTATTGCCCCTCATGGATGCAATAGAGTTGGCTATGGAAGGCCATGGGCTCGGTGTCTTCCTCGGGCATATCATCCGTGGCCAGGGCCAGTAAATCATCCAGGGTGTGGCCCTCGGCCAGGTAGTCATCCACCCCGGTTTTGGCCCCGTCATCACCCATGGGGAGATTGATGATCTGAATCTGTCCCCCTCGGCGCTTGACATGCTCCGCCAGGCGTTCCAGGGCCTTGCGTACCTGGTGGTTGGTGGCCGCGTCGGCGTCGAAGGCCAGATAAACCCGGCGATCCTTCCAGGCGACATAATCAAAATCGGCCAGCAGTACCGTGGCGCCGAACTCATTGCGCCCCTTGAACCCCCAAACGCCATTGAGAGACAGGGCACAGGCGCCGCGAGAGGCCAGGGCGTCGATCTTCTTGGCGCCCTCGGTAATCCATAAAGGAATCCCGGGGTTGCCGATATCCTTCTGGCACCGGGGGGGCATATCCAGCCGCAAAGAGCTTTTACCGGGGGTCTCGTATTTAACGGGTTTGTCTTTGGCGCCGGTGCGGGGATTATCGGGCCGGTATTGAGATCCCGCCGGCAGTCCGTCCGGGCCATAGGTGGGGATGAGGATCCCCGGGGCCCGTCGTTGCGCCGGCGCGTAGCCCGCCGCTTTGAGGGGGGCCTTGCCAAAAATACTGATATAGCCCCGGTCCAGGATCACATCGAGGGAGATACCGGAGCCCAGTAAATGCTCCAGATGCTCATCCAGGAGAGCCGGGGCCTGTTTAGACATTCCGGCCATTATTCCTCCCAGGCTATATCGCTATCGTTTTCCGGTTCGGGGGTTTCCTGTGGTTCGGGGGGGGTGATGATATCCAGGTATCCATTTTGGGTGACGGCTATCGAGGTTAAGGCCACGCTAATCACTTCGGAATAATGGATTAGAGCCCCCAGCCGCTGGTCTAAACTGGTACAGAATTCGGCCTTCATGATTTCCGCCAGGGCCGCCGAGGCGTCATAGCACTGCTCATTATCCTCATCCCACAGGCGGCAGTCCGCCGTCACGCACTCCAGGCCGACATTATTACGGTGACAGTTCATTCGTCCCCTCCGTTTCGTTTAGGTTCCGGGATATAGGCGTCCACTTTCCCTTTTTAGGTTTGGCCCCGCAGATGAGGCACTTTTCGCCATCCCTTAACACTAGATAGCGATACACCCAGTTCTTGACGTTCTTTTGCAGTCGGTTAGGCATCTTAGGTCCCGTTCTGCTTTTTGGGGCGCCCGGATAATTCGCCCTGTCGTTTTACCCTGCATTCATCACATAAAGTTTTGCGTTGCCCTTGCTCCATTTCAAACTGATTACCACATAGTCGGCACTGATTGAGAATCGTTATATTTTCCACTGCACCACCTTCTAGTTTTGTCAACACAATACCATAAGAAATTAGTGTTGTCAATTGATTATTGATGTATTCGATAAAGAATTCTCTATTCATACATATGTATTGACAATACATTAAAATAGTGATATAATCCTTAAACTAAAAGGTGAAAGGGGGTGATAATTGTGGAAGGTACGATTGATTTGGGCTATAACCTGAAAGAAGGCTTATTTCGTTCCCGAAAGAGCGCAAGGCAGTTGGCTAAAACGCTAGGGGTTCATGAAGGTACATTACTCAATTGGCTTAATAATAGGACGCAGCCCGATGCTTTGTTTTTATGGGAAATAGCCAACCTGTTAGATCAGGATATCAGGAGTTTTTATGATCCTGAAAAATACCCGTTCAAGAGGAAACCAAAAGTGGGTTTTAGACAAAGGCGACGTGGCGCATCGAGCCACACGGATGAACTTGGATGCTTAGTGGGTTAAGATGTTGATTAAGGCGACGGGCAAAACCGAGGGCGGATTCGAATTGGGTAGTGTGGAGGCGACGGGCGGATTCGAACCGCCGAATAGAGGTTTTGCAGACCTCCGCCTTAGCCACTTGGCCACGTCGCCTTATTGTCCCTCTGGAGCGGGAGACGAGACTTGAACTCGCGACCTCCTCCTTGGGAGGGAGGCGCTCTACCACTGAGCTACTCCCGCACTATGTAGTTGGTGCCGAGGGCGAGATTTGAACTCGCACGGGCTTGCGCCCACCACCCCCTCAAGATGGCGTGTCTACCGATTCCACCACCTCGGCAATTTCTGGCAGGGGTGGCAGGATTCGAACCCACGGCCTGCGGTTTTGGAGACCGCCGCTCTAGCCAACTGAGCTACACCCCTTCGAACTACAGTATTTGATTATACTATATTTGGGCAAGCTGTAGTACCCCCTATTCGATCCTAAGTGATCCCAATTAGAATTTCATACATCTTTCATACCAAGCTTTTCCTTATAGCCAGACCCGTAGAATTCTCTATCACAAACCAACCAATTGTCGAGCTTCGTCCCCGTATGCGCCTGTTGGTTAGTCCCCCCTTACTTGGTTTCAATGAAAATTTAGTTTACCTTTCCTTGACACCAAATTTGGCCGGTGCTAAAGTAAGGCAAAAAGTTGAGTAGTGATATGAATGATGATAGAGAAGGACTGGTTCAGGTTCTAACCGGTAATGGTAGAGGAAAAACAACTTCGGCTTTAGGCACTGCCTTGCGTGCTTCAGGGCAGGGATTCAAAATACACATTATCCACTTCATGAAGGGTATCTATCCGTACGGTGAGCAGAAGGCTCTGGCTCAGATTGATAACATCACTGTTTCCAGATTCGGAAAGCTTGATTTCGTTGATCCCAACAACGTCCAGGATGATGAGCGTGAAGAAGCCTACAAAGCATTAAAGGCCGGCAGAGAAGCTATGCTGAGCGGCAATTACGATATGGTTATCCTCGATGAAGTCAACATTGCTTCCGGATGGGGATTGGTACCGGTTGAGAAAGTACTTGAGTTGATCAACGAAAAGCCAAAGGGTGTGGAGTTGATCCTAACCGGACGTTACGCGGATCAGAGACTCATTGATGCTGCCGATTTGGTCACCGAGATGGTTGAAGTGAAGCATCCCTACCAACAGGGAATCGAGGCACGAAAAGGGTGCGAGTATTGATCCAAACTAAGGCTCCCAATTTGCCACACTCAGTCAAGTCGACTGAAAACAAAAAGGGGCACACTTGTAGTGCCCCTTTTTTACTTGCATAAAATCCTATTAATCGTCAAAATCACCTTCCGGGCCTTTATCGGTTTTAATGGCCGATCCCTTTTCAACAATTTTATTTTCCGTCCATTCTGCCGAATCTTCGATTTTGCTCCCTTTACTGCCCAGGTCATATGAACCGGCTTTCAAGATAGCTTCTATCGCCAAGGGCGCCGTGTCCTTTGCATTAAAAACATTAACCAGCAAATCATAGACGAAATCTTCAACCCTCTTTATCATTCGCTCCCGTGTTTCACGAGGTTGGCTCAAAAGTCTGTTTTCAAACGGGAGATTGAGCTTTTTGTAATCTCCTTTTTTCAGCCCTTTCGAGTCAGCATAAGCCGTTATTTCCGACCACACCTCTTCCGTCATCCCTTCATTCTTCAATTTGATGAATTGATCATTGGAATCTAAAATAGCGTTACCATAGTCATTCACTTCCATTCCCCAGGAAAGCATCTGAAGGGCAGTAGCTACATTAGCTTTAGTTGTTCTTGTTTTTGAAGCGATGTCCCTGAGCCGCGCTGAGCTATTTCCGGATGTTCCATGTTGCGCGCCCGATATTTTGTACGGAGTCAACGCATCGTGAATGCTGGCGGTTAGATCGACTTGAATACCCTCATCGCTGGCTTCAATCCCATGAGTTGTCCCGTTATTCAGGGCAATCCAATCGGGGAAGATATCACTCGCATTGAGTCCCTGTATAAGGAATAAAGCCTCTTCCACGGTTGAAAGTCCGGATTTCCCCTTGATTTCGCCCACTTCAGTTTCGTATCCCGCCCATTTGGGGATCAATGAATTCAATTGGATATTTGCCAAAACGTTCTGGGCATCAGGAAGATGAGACGCATCGATAGCAATCGAAGTTACGCCTGCTTCGAACAAAGTCGGGATTTCCGTTTTTGCCTGCTCGATATCCTTTTCGTTTTTAATCCCATAGTGATCCGCATGGATTGCTACGGGAACTGTGATTCCCATTTCATTACAAGCAGCATCTACCTGGCGAGCCATATTCCAGAGGCTGACGTCACAATAGGCATTCGCGCCGCCTTCTGATTTTGCTATTTCAATGATAATTGCGGCATTCGCCTTTTGAGCCGCTCTGAGAACTCCGCGAATAACAAAATTACTTCTGCCATTGGCAGCTATCGTCATTGCTTCGCCCTTGGCAAGCATGGCTCTATCGATAGCCTTACCGCTCACCAGCAAAGCTCTGGAGTATGGGAATAATTTCACCACATTAGGAGGACGCCCGATTTCAAGTGCTTTTAAATATTCTACGGCAAAGTCTTGCTTCTGAGACATTTTATTCCCCTTTTCTTTTAGATGTTGCTACTCGTCACTTGTCATTATTAACAGGGGTTGCATCCAAAAACTATGGAAATGTGGACGTAGCCTACTTTTGTTATAGAATTTTTCAACATTGACGACCTTTTTGGAACTGGTAACGACGTCAATTGGTACGTTATCATAGCGTCCTTTTTTCAAAACAACAAGACGGCCATGGATTCCTTCAAAAATCAGATCTAGTGCCAGACTGCCGTACGCGGTTGGAACAATTGAATCGAGGGCATCGGGCGCGCCTCCACGAACCAAATATCCCAATTTCTGGTTAAGAATGTTTACCGTTCTTCCATTGTTGAATTGGGGCGAAAGTTCTTTTAGTTTTGCTGAAACCAGATCGCCAATTCCGCCAAGTTTGGCATGCCCATAAGCGTCTTTGACGTGATCGGTGTAAACCATTTCCTCACCTTCAAAAGTCGCCCCCTCAGATATCAAGACCGTAGAATAGTTGCTTGAATTCTTACGCCGGTCTTCAGCCATCACTTCTGCCAAATTTTCTATTTTGAATTTGTACTCCGGTATAACACACCGGGTTGCCGCCCCAGCCATCGTTGGCAGCATAGCAGTGAAACCGGCATAGCGTCCAAATACTTCAAGAACCAAAAATCTCTCATGTGATCCTGCCGATGTGCGCAAACTGTCGGTCATAGATATTGTTCTGGTGATGCATGTACTGAAACCAATGCAATAGTCTGTTCCCGGAACGTCATTATCCATCGTTTTGGGAATGGCGTTTAGTTTCACTCCCAGGTTATGCAGGTGAACGGCATAACTGAGGGTATCATCACCGCCTATAGGAATAAGACTGTCAATACCCAGATAATCCAAATTTTTCAACACTTCGGGCGTCAAGTCATTCAGCTCATCATTGTACTTGTCCTGTAAATGTTCCGGCACGTCTGGTGCTGCGACACGTCCGGGATGCGTACGAGAGCTATGCAGGAATGTACCGCCTGTTCTCCCTGCCTGATTGACGATATCTTCGGTAAGGATTCTGTAGTGATCGTGATTATCAACCTGATCATCGCGAACGATCCCAATGAGTCCGGCCCATCCTCGACGAATACCAATGACCTGATAACCTGACCTAATCGCCCTGACGGTAATTGCCCGAATCGCCGGATTCAGGCCCGGGACATCGCCTCCGCCAGTGAGAATTCCAATAGTTCCCATTTTTGTTTTGATATTCACCACTGTAATACCTCCGGCTTCATCGCCTGATCTATATTCAGCAAACCCTTTGTTCTGAATTGCCCTAAGGGAATATTATTCTATTGTCACTGAAAATTCAATTAGTATATTTTGTTTTTGGATTTTATAGTAACACTAAAACGACAGCCAACGTGTATCAAAACACCACTTCACAGCTGTTTATGAGGAATAATGGGACATGACAGAAGCTGTAAATATATCTTGCATTGAAATTACCATAGTGCTACAGTCGAGCCACGGTCATTTCTTTTTGGTACGTTTACGGATCGTTCAGGTTTTGACCAGCATTAACTGGAAAGAGCTCACAGCCACAAAAGAGACTATCTTCCACACGCTAGGCAAAGTCTTAAGGCTCGGGTCCAGGTTTCGGATTCTAGCCAAAAGGAGGGGATGAATGATTACACTAAGGAAGCTCTGAATAAGTGGTGACTTCGGGGGTCTGGGGGTGTCCCCCAGGTATAAAAGTCCCCCCAAGACTGAGGGATACGGGGGGTTGATCAGAGGTTCCCTAACTGTCATTAAGGCGAATATCGGAGGCTATGTAGGCCATTCCAGCATGCATCCGGAGCTGATCGCTAAGGGGCAAGAAAACCTGGGAAAGTCCAAAACCAAGGGGGGGGGGCCCACTGACTTCCACGTCACCCGCTGTGGCGACGACCTCCAGCTTATCCTGACCCACTAACAAGGAAAGGGTATTGATCGCGTCCACAAACTGGCTTGGGATACCTTCATGGATTGCACCGCAATAGCTAGGGAATTGAAGCTCCACGGAGCAGGGCAGGATATGCTCAGCGATGCTTTCTACGGAAATGCAAAAGGCATGGGACCTGGATCATCGGAGATGGAGTTTGAGAAACGAGGGTCCGCGCCAATCCTGATCTTCATGGCGGATAAGACCTTATCATGTGCCTGGAATATGCCTCTGTACAAAACTTTTGCTGATCCTTTTAACACCATAGGTCTGGTTATATCGGAAAGGATGATCCTGTGCTCATCGTTCGTTCTCAGGGATCGTTCCCGGCTGTCGGCGAAGTGTTTGAACCGTTCGAGTTTCCACAGTCGGTTCAAGGATGGATGAGAGGGTCACACTTTGGCCCGCTCATGCCATGCTCAGTGGCACAGTCAAATCTTGCTGCGGACTACCTCCGCAGCCATGGACCTTTCGAGCCGCATCGTCTGCCTCTTGAGGAAATGGATTATACCACAATGCCAAAGGTAATGAAAAAGCTTAGGGGCCGATGCTCTCCCATTGGCTAATGTTAAACGTCAATACAAACTAAAATACTATAGGTGTGGTTTGCAAACCACACCTGTTTCTATATATACTGAATTCAGGAGTGACAATTGAAAAAGATACTGCTGGCAACCAACAATCAGGGCAAGCTCCAAGAACTGAGATCCCTAATTTCCGGTAAATCATGGGAATTCACTACTCCAGCTGAACAGGGAATACATATGTCGGTTAATGAGACCGGCGTTACCTTTGAAGCAAACGCTGTCCTCAAAGCTAAAGCCTATGCCAAAGCTGCTGATCTAATTACCCTGGCAGACGATTCGGGATTAGAAGTCAATGCGCTGAACGGCGAACCAGGGGTTTTTTCGGCACGCTATGGCGGACCGGACGCGACCGATAAAGAGAGAAATGAATACCTCCTCTCCAATCTTTCAGAAGTCCCATGGGAGAATAGGAAAGCCAGATTCAGGTGCGTTATCGCCATTATCTTTCCGGATGGTGAACTTGTCCTGTGCAAAGGCGATTGCCCGGGAATGATCGCTTTCGAACCGAAAGGGGAAAACGGTTTTGGTTATGATCCTATTTTCTGGCTACCGTCATTCAACAAGACAATGGCCGAGCTTGCCATTGATGAAAAGAACGAAATAAGTCATCGCGGGAAGGCTGCGCGTCAGGCTCAGTTGTTTCTGACCGATGTTTTAGAGAAACTGCAAGAATGACAGGTGTTTCTGATTCCTTTGATCGCCCCATTAACTATCTGCGCATCTCAGTTACCGATAGATGTAATCTGCGCTGCTCTTACTGCATGCCACTGGAAGGGATCGAAACACTCAATCATGACGATATACTGCGTTACGAAGAAATACTCAATGTGGCCAAAGCAGCAGCCGAAGTAGGGATCAGCAAAGTGCGACTGACCGGCGGGGAACCTCTGGTACGAGCCAGGTTGAGTAGTTTAATCAAGATGCTGGCAGAGGTAAAAGGAATCGACGACCTCTCCTTGACCACTAATGGTGTCCTGCTGGATCAATTGGCAACGGAACTCAAAGAAGCGGGCCTCAACCGAGTAAATGTAAGCCTGGATTCCCTTATTCCAAAGAAATTTAAACAGATCACCCGGGTGGGCAAACTCGAAGATGTACTCGGAGGAATCGCTTCTGCAAAGGCGTCGGGACTTAGCCCAATAAAGATCAACATGGTTGTCATGCGTGGTGTCAACGATAATGAAATAGTTGATTTCGCTCGTAAAACAGTAGATGATGGATGGCATGTTCGATTTATTGAGTTCATGCCGGTTGGGGAAGATCAACAGGAGGGGCGAGAACGATTTATCTCGATTGCCGAGATTGTTGAGCATATTGAATCTTTGGGGCATCTTGAACCTCACAAACTTGACGGTAATGGTCCGGCAAAATATTTTTGTTTACCCGGAGCTAGCGGCACGATCGGTTTTATCAGTCCGGTGAGCGAGCATTTCTGCTTCCAGTGCAACCGGCTGCGGCTTACGGCAGATGGCAAACTGCGCCCCTGCCTCCTTTCCGATGATGAGATTAATTTACGCGAACCATTAAGGCAGGGAGCTTCGACAGATGATCTTAAGAAACTGATCAGACAAGCTATAGACTCCAAACCGGAATGTCACAATCTTAAAACAGGCATAACTGCTAAAAACAGGAGTATGTGCCAGATTGGGGGATGAGTTATGATCAATATTTATACGGACGGCGCGTGTTCTGGTAATCCCGGTCCCGGTGGATGGGCAGCCATTATCGTGGATGGCGAAAAGAGGCAGGAGGTCAAAGGGGGAGCCGAAAACACGACCAATAATCGTATGGAGCTTTCTGCAGCTATTGAGGGATTGGCACAATTGCCCGGTGATTCGGAGGTAACCGTTCATAGTGATAGCCTCTACCTCGTTAACACGATGACCAAGAATTGGAAGCGTAATGTCAATCACGATCTATGGGAAAAGCTGGATAAACTGGTGGCTAAACGCCAGGTAACATGGGTCTGGGTTAAAGGGCATGATGGCCATCCTGAAAACGAACAGGCTGACAAGTTGGCTGTGGAGATGATACCACCGGTTGGTAAAAGGCCAACTCACTTCGATACCGCGGGCCAGGTTCACATGGTGGATGTCTCAGACAAAGAAATCACTGAACGAATGGCCATAGCTAAAGGCACCGTCAAAATGGAAGCTGAAACCCTGCGTTTGATCGAAACAGGACAAGCAGCCAAAGGCGACGTGCTGGCGCTGGCGCAGATTGCAGGCATCATGGCAGCTAAAAAAACCCCCGATCTCATTCCTCTTTGTCACCCCCTGCAACTCACCAAAGTGGAAGTAGAGTTCGAGACCAACAGTAAATCAAGCGAAATCAATATTACCGCCACGGTAAAGGCTACTGAGAAAACCGGAGTGGAAATGGAAGCGCTTACCGCCGTAGCTGTAAGCGCTCTGACAATTTACGATATGTGCAAAGCAGTGGATCGAGGGATGATAATTGAAAACATTCGGCTGATCGAGAAAACAGGAGGCAAGAGCGGAACTATTACTCTCTTATGAAAGTGTCATTCTGAGAGAGCAAATCGATCGAAGAATCTCATTGACTGATAGATTCTTCACTGAGTTCACAATTACCTCTTTTTACGGAACAGATAGATGAAGATAGCCAAGACAATCGCCGAGTTGAAAGAATCGCGAAGACAATTGCAGGGATCGGTAGGCTTCGTCCCTACTATGGGATTCCTTCATGAAGGACACCTTTCTCTGGTAAGACAGGCACGAGCAGAAAATGCGAGCGTGATTGCCAGCATTTTTGTTAATCCCACTCAGTTCGGGCCAAATGACGACTTCTCAGCCTATCCTCGTGATACCGAACGGGATCTTGCCTTACTGAAAAAAGAGAGTACAGATATTGTTTTCATGCCCGAACCGCCGGAAATGTATCCTCCCAATGCCAGATCATGGGTGGTAGTGGACGGGCTCACCGATGGATTGGAAGGGGGATCACGTCCAGGCCATTTCCGTGGAGTGACTACAATCGTCACAAAGCTATTCAATATCGTCGAACCGACCCGGTCCTACTTCGGCCAAAAAGATGTCCAACAGGCTTTGGTAATTCAAAAAATGGCCCAGGATTTGAACATGAATCTGGAAGTCATCATCTGTCCCACTGTAAGAGAGACCGATGGGCTGGCAATGAGCAGCCGAAACGTATATCTCGTTCCCGAGGAACGTCAGGCCGCATTGGTCCTGTTCCAATCATTGAATCTTGCGCAACAGCTCTATTCCAATGGAGAGAGAAGCGCGGAACGAATTCGACGTGAAATGATTACACTGATCGAACACGAACCGAGAGCTGAAATCGACTATGTTAGCATCGCCGATACTGCCACGCTGAAAGAACTGGACAAGATCGGAGAAAAAGCCCTGGTATCCCTGGCAGTAAAAGTCGGTAAGCCTCGATTGCTGGATAATATTGTTCTGGGAGAATTGATTTGAGAATTCTGGTAACCAATGATGACAGCGTCTACGGTGACGGCCTGTGGGCACTGGTTGAAGCACTCACAGAGGTCGGAGAGGTGATCGTCGCAGCGCCAGATCGAGAACAGAGTGCGGTTGGGACATCGGTCACCCTGCATCACCCATTGCGCATGAAGAAGGCGGAACCCCGAATAAGCGGAGTTGAGACCTATTCAGTAGAAGGCACCCCTGCTGACAGTGTAATACTCGGCTTGCAACTGGTGGCTGCAGATGGGGTAGATCTGGTTATGTCGGGGATCAACGAAGGCGTCAACATGGGAAATGATGTCTATATCTCCGGAACTCTAGGAGCTGCCATTCAAGGGTATTTTTACGATGTTCCGGCGATCGCCATCTCTACCGCCGTCTACAATACCAACGTGCGTTTTGAGGCGGCTGCTATGATGGGAAAGCTGCTGGCACAAAAGATAAAAGATAAGTTGCTGCACCCCAGATCATTGCTGAATGTGAATGTTCCATATTTATCGATTGATAGAATTGAAGGTGTAGAGTTAACACGCCCCGGGCGTAGAACATACCGGGATGCGATTCAGAAGGGTAATGATGGCAAACGAGACTATTACTGGATCGTGCGGGGTGATCCGGTATGGGAAGAAAAAGAAGGAACCGATATCTGGGCTATCCGAAACAAGAAAATATCCATTACGCCCCTCCCGCTCAATCTGCCGGGATCGAATCGAAAGAGCGCCCTGGAAGATGTTTGTTCGTCACTTATTGATGATTTAAACTCATCTCACAAATGAGGCAAGCGGGCCTCAACTTGACACTCAAAACACGGTTTGTTACCATCAAATGGCTGTGGGGGTATAGCTCAATTGGGAGAGCGCGGCGTTCGCAATGCCGAGGTTGGGGGTTCGAGTCCCCCTATCTCCACCAAACCCCAACCAAAAATTATGACCAAGTAAACCGGGTGGCCGCCCTGGTATCGTTTTTGCGGTATCGGGGAGGAAAGTCCGAGCTCCACCGGGCAAGGTGCTGGGTAATACCCAGGGGGGGCGACCCTCGGAAAGTGCCACAGAAACTACACCGCCTCGATATTTCGGGGTAAGGGTGAAAAGGTGAGGTAAGAGCTCACCGCGCTGGTGGTGACATCAGTGGCGGGCAAACCCCATCTGGAGCAAGGCCGAATAGGAGGACTAAAGGCGCCCGGCCTGTCCTCGGGTAGGCTGCACGACCCCGCCGGTAACGTCGGGGCTAGATAGATGGTCACCACTCCGATTTGTCGGAGTACAGAACTCGGCTTACAGGTTTACTTGGTCATTTTTATTAAACAGTAATGCCCCTGTTTTGCGGCGTATGACTAAGGAAAAACAATGAAAAACATAGCAGTGATTGTAGTCGATATGCTCAAGGATAACGTATATACGGAATCTCATTCCGGTATGGGAGTACAGGCCAGGGGAATTATACCCAATATTCAGCGCTTGTTAAGAATCGCCCGCGAAAAGGGGATGCCCGTTGTCTTTGCCAATGATGCTTTTCTGCCCAGCGATTTTATTTTCCGCGAAACCGGTGTCAAACCGCATGCCATAATGGGCACTGAGGGGGCACGTGTAATTGACGAATTCGGACCGGAGGAATCTGACATCATATTGGAAAAACGCCGCTTCAGCGCTTTTCTAGGCACCAACCTGGATGTGTCACTCAGGGAGACGGGAGTCGATACCATAGTGGTGACCGGAATCGGTACCCCTATTTGCGTGTTAACTACGGCATTGGATGGTGTGGCCCACGATTTCAAAGTAATTATGCTGGAAGACTGTTGTGCGGCGTTCAGACCGGAAGATCATGAAGCGATCGTTAGCGTATATCGATCATGCCTGAGGAGACCATTGTCTCAGGTAATCACGCTGGATGATTTCCTTTCAACGCTAACTGCTGATAACTAGGGTATCAGCGACCTCTCTCCTGTCTGCGCCAGTTCTTCACTAACGTCAGTTAAGAATCTGTCATCAGAGAATTTCCTGGCCATCAAAGCAGCAAGATCGCCTGTCCGGCAGCTATAGCCCCATTCATTATCGTACCATGCTATCACCTTAACCATGTTTCCTTCGATAACCATGGTACTGAGGCTATCCACAATTGAGCTAGCGGGATTCGATTTGAAGTCAACACTCACCAGCGGTTCATCACAGAAGGACAATATTCCCTGTAACGATCCTTCCGATGCTGTTCTGAAGCTGCAATTAATTTCCTCGACACTAACCACTTTCTCCAGATCAGCCACCAAATCTACTACTGACACAGTGCTCGTCGGTACCCGGAATGCCATTCCATGTATCTTCCCGCTCAGATCAGGGATTACTTGGGTCACCGCTTTAGCGGCGCCGGTAGTTGTAGGAATGATGCTCATCGAAGCGGTACGAGCACGTCTCAAGTCTCTGTGATACGTATCTAGTATCCTTTGGTCATTAGTGAAAGCATGTATAGTAGACATCAGCGCTTTTGTTATCCCGAATTTTTCGTGCAAAACCTTCACCACAGGTGCAATGCAGTTTGTGGTACAAGAGGCATTTGACACGACATGGTGTTTGGCCGTATCATACTGGTCTTCATTAACACCAAATACCACAGTAAGGTCTTCATTTTTGGCAGGAGCTGAAATGATAACCTTCTTGGCACCGCCGTTCAAATGACCTTGGGCTTTGGTGGCATCCGTAAAGAACCCCGTCGCTTCTATTACGATATCAACACCGCAATCATTCCATGGAATTCTACTGGGATCTCGTTCAGCTGTCATTACGACTTTCTTGCCATTAATTATTATGGTCTCGCCACTCGCTTCTACGGTTCCCTGAAAGCGTCCGTAGTTCGAGTCGTATTTCAGGAGATGGGCATTCGTTTCGGTATCGGCAAGATCATTGATTGCTACTACTTCCAGATCAGTAGCATGATATTGCACTATTGATTTAAGAACCTGTCTTCCAATTCGTCCAAAGCCATTGATCCCAATTCTAGCCGCCATTCTAACCACACTCCTTCCAACCAGACCTATCCAGATATCATGGTAGCATCGGTCTACGGAACTGGAAACGGCATAGACACCAAGTTTTGTGGGGGCTCACACCAAAAGAAAAGGGATGCACCGTAATCAAAGTGGTACATCCCTTTCAAAATCGGGGCTTACTCAACTAAAAATAGACTTTTACAATCCCCTTCGAACCATAAGCGCGGCTAAATCGCTGGCCCGGCAACTATATCCCCATTCGTTGTCATACCACGAAAGAATCTTGACCATTTTACCGGAAATGACCATGGTACTCAACGAGTCCACAATCGAACTAGCAGGATTCTCCTTGAAATCAACGCTGACCAGGGGTTCATCACAAAAGGCAAGTATCCCTTTCAACTGGCCTTGCGATGCCGATTTCAATGCTTCGTTCACCTCTGCCGCGGTTACTTCCCGTTCTAAATTAACTACCAGATCCACCACAGACACGGTGCTGGTGGGCACGCGGAACGCCATTCCATGAATCCGTCCCTGCAACTCCGGGATCACCTGTGTAACTGCTTTGGCTGCACCGGTAGTTGTAGGAATGATGCTCATAGCCGCTGTACGGGCGCGTCGCAAATCAGCATGGGCCATATCTAGAATTCGCTGGTCGTTGGTATAAGCATGAATAGTAGACATCAACCCGGATGCAAAGCCAAAACGCTCATGAATGATTTTTACAACCGGGGCAATGCAATTGGTGGTACACGATGCGTTGGAGACAATACGATGTTTTGCCGGATCGTATTTGTCATCATTTACTCCAAGGACAACGGTAAGATCTTCATTTTTGGCAGGTGCAGAGATAATCACTTTCTTCGCCCCGCCATTCAAATGAGCCGCTGCTTTGGTGGCATCGGTAAAGAGGCCGGTGGATTCCACCACAATATCAACCCCAAAATCCCTCCAGGGAATATTGCCAGGGTCTCTCTCCGCTAATATTTTGATTGGTTTCCCATCCACAATGATGGAATCTTCGGTAGACTCCACAGTACCAGGATAGTGACCATAGTTCGAATCATACTTCAGCAAATGAGCATTCGTTTTTGCGTTGGTTAGGTCATTTACAGCCACAACATCAAGTTCATCTCGGTGGTAACTGTTTATCGCCCTAACAACCTGCCGTCCGATTCGTCCAAATCCATTGATTCCTACTCTGGTGGTCATGTCACAACTCCTTTGGGGAATTTGGCTGGCTTATGATACCAGATTGTTGCTGAATGTCAAGAAAGTGTGGATAATAATACAACACTAATTCTTGACAGACCTGTTCTAAGGAAACAACATATGGAACAACCGTTATCCTCAAAAGCTCTCGAAGCAAACCTGGCAGAGACTCGTGCGGAAGATATCACCATCCCACCTGAACACCAGCGTTTTGTCGATCTGTCTGAATCTCACTGGGGTGTTCATCAGAAGACCCGCGATTTCATGTTGGAATACCATCACCCTTATTCCAACCGTCGATTTGTGATCGAACGCTGGCGAGAAATCGTACTCCGCGATTTCTGGTTTTATAACTCACTTGATAGTGCCGATGAGGCTTTCTCGATTTTGATTGATATTTCACGTAATCTTCTCAAATCAGACCTGAGCGATGAACTCAGCGAAGCCATTATAGAGACATTGCTGGAATTTACCGACAAATTGTCTGTAGAAGAGACGGTCAGGAATTCAGTTATTCATCAATGCCTCGACGTTCTACAAGAGAGTCTGGCAACCAGGGAACTGAACGTAATCCATAACTCTCGATATTTTAAGCGATATCTGGCAAATACGGCCCAACTACCCGAGTTTTCTCAACAAGTGTTTGAGCTAACTAAAACCGTTCTATCTAAGTCTTTGGATTCCTGGGAATCAACTTCACATGTCGAAGATTGGTTCGAAGAAAAAATGGACCTCTTCGGACGTGACTACACTCAGACCGTTTCTCTTGTTGGAGAACCGTTTTTCCGAGAAACCCGGGCCCAAATCACCCATGCAGAGGAATGGCAACACCTAACCGATATCCCATCCTTCGATGGAATCGCCAATTATTTCCATCAGACTTCCAATCAGCTTGATACTGCTTTAGAAAGAATCTACTTCATTGTGTACCTCCTGAAATTACCTGGTATGAACCTTCTGAAAGACAGTCTGCTATGGGATATTAATCGATTACTTGGAAACGTGCACAACGAACTCGATATAGACCAGATAGTAGCGTTCGCAGGAAACCTGTTGAATCTGTTTGAAGAGTTGAAAACTGAGCACACAGCCACAGTACTCGATTGCTTGCTGACACTAGGAAAAGAGGTTATTGATACTCACGATCAGAAGATTGTCGACATGCTCCAAGATGAGCTTGTCCACTTTGGTTTCATCACTCCCGGAGAGATATCAATAACCCCCGATTGGCAAGTGCAAGCAGATATTAATCATGTTAAAAACATTCGCGTCTGGATGGAGTTGATCGGGCATGCTCCGCCCATGATGAATGACCTATTGTCCGCTCTTATTGTGAATCTGAGGTTGGGGAGCATCTTCACAGCCGATACAGACCTGTTCCAGCGCGATGTCACTAAACTGCTTAATTCAAACATAGCCCCAGTGTACAAACAAGTCAAAGAACTGGCACGTATCTTCCCTGTCTATTTCAGTGAAATCGGCGCTGAAGGTGAATTGCGGGATGTGACCACTGCAGTAGACGAGCAAGCCCATCGACGTGACAGGTTGATACATTTTCTGCGCAAACAAACCCATACGGAAAGTAACAGCACCCATATGGAACTAACCCGCCGAGTTATCCGATTCTGGTTCGACGGCAATATAAATCCATTGAGTGAACTGGTACCCGACGATGTCCTGCGATCCATCAATGGAGAGGGGGAATGGTTCACCCCTGTCCACGAAATAGTACAACAACTATGCCAACAGTGCAACCGCACCCCCGAACAGGTATTGGATTTGAGCTTTGATGAATTACGGAGTCGCCTTTCACGTATTTCACCATACGAAGAAAGAGATAAACAACGGGTAGAATTTCTGGTTAGAATATATGCGCTCCTAAGAGAAAAATATTCATTCGAAACAAGCGATATCGTAGCCACATTGAGAAGGCATCGCTTCTTTAGTGACGAAGATGTTGAAGAACTAGCCAAACTTCTGGTAAGTGATGATAAGGAAGCCGCACTGAAACGTGTTTACCATCTGATGGGTAATCTGAAAGACGTAATCATTAATCCTGAAAATAGTGAAGCGTCCGAGACTATTTACTACAAACGTCATGTCGCTGCGGGGATTCCATCGATGTACGGGGAATATCGCGAGCCAAAATTTGAAGCACTTGGACTTACATTTCGTTTGGAGAGAGTGGCATCTCGGCTTATAGATCAAATCATCGAAGATATGCAACGGGATTACATCACCACAAGTACACTACGCCAGATTTGCAATATCTTGTTTTTGTTTCAGGAAGGTCTGGAACTGGATGGGATTTCTCATTCAGGATTCAAATCAAACTTGCGGATGCTGGAATCCAGTTTCACGTCTGCCAGCTGCTCGCTCGATCAATATGTTAACATCTTTGAATTCCTCGAACAGAATGTGAAAGAGATTATTGATGAGTACTTCCTGAAACCCTATGACCAACCCTTGAGAGTAGTAGTCCCGCAGTTAATTGAAGATGCACGCGGCTTTTCCGAAGGACAAATACGACAAGAACTACACAAACGATCCGAAGAGTTCTACAGAGATATACTCTCCTCTGCATTTCTTATTCAGACTCTTGACAACTTCCTTTCCGGTATTATTGCTGCATTGCGCAGTACTGCAGATCATTTTCCCGGTGATCTCATTCATGACATCATGACTTACGATCCTAGTATCATTATCAGCTCATTATCCGAAAGCACCCCCAGTATGGATAACCAGATATTCCTAGGGGCCAAAGCCTTCTTTCTTAAGCAAATGAATAACTCCGGACTCCCGGTACCTGAAGGTTTCGTCCTGACTACAGAGTTGTTCCGTCACAAGGAAGCAATAATAAAGCACCCCCAGATCAATCGGGAGATTGACAAGCTCATCCGGAATAATATGGCAAAACTGGAACAAGCTACCGGAAAGCAGTTCGGTAATCCGGAAAATCCGCTGCTCCTTTCTGTTCGGGCTGGAACCGCTGTATCTATGCCTGGAGCAATGAGCACGTTCTTAAACGTGGGAATGAATGATGAAGTGGCAGAAGGATTGGCTCGACAACCAGGTTTCGGACGAACTGCCTGGGATTGCTATCGTCGTTTCTTGCAAAGCTGGGGAACGACCCATGGTATTAGTCGAGAGGAGTTCGACACTATCAATGCGAACTTCGAATCGAAATACAATGTAATGAGAAACATAGATTTCACCTCGGATCAGATGAAAGAAATCGCCCAGAAATACAAAAAGGTGTTACAAGAACACGATATTCGCATTCATGATGAACCATACAAGCAACTCCGGCGGGCAGTTCTCGATGTCCTAGATTCATGGTCATCAGAGCGAGCCATAGTTTACCGTCAACACCTGCAAATTGCAGACGAATGGGGAACTGCAGTGATTATTCAAAAAATGGTGCTCGGGAATTTTAGCACCAACTCCGGTACAGGGGTACTGTTTACTCACGATCCTTATGAAAACAAGCCGGGTATCAATATTTACGGCGATTACGCGCAATGCGGCCAAGGGGAAGATATCGTCACCGGGTGGCTCCATACGTTGCCAGTCACAGAATACCACTGCCAAAAATACCATTATGAATCCGGCAGTTCACTGGAAACAGCCTTCCCTGAGATATTTGACAAACTACTTGAGATATCAACACAGCTGGTAGAAGATCAACATCTCGGCCCTCAGGAAATAGAATTTACTTTTGAGGGCGAAAACGCTGATGATTTGTATATCCTCCAAACCCGTCGTCAAGATATCCAAAAACCTGCAAAGCGTGCGGTATTCCGGGTTACTCCCGATCAACTGGAGCTTGCTGGAAGAGGGATCGGGATCGGCGGTGGAGCCTTGAGTGGTATTCTCGCCTTCAATTCGGATGATTTAAGGCACTTTTTATTGCGGTACCCGGATTACAGTCGTATATTGGTCCGACCGGATACAGTACCGGATGACATCGGAATGATCTTCAACTGTGACGGATTGCTTACTGGGAAAGGTGGGGCGACTTCACATGCAGCTGTAACTGCGGCCAGGTTAGGGAAGGTTTGTGTAGTTGGATGCAAGGATTTGATGGTAAATGAATCAGAAAAAACGTGCACCATCAATGGGATAACATTTGGATCGGGGGACAAAATCTCAATAGACGGCCACCTGGGTAATATTTACAAGGGCAACTATCCCACCGAACTAGTTGAAGTGACCTGACACTTACAACCCATTCTTGATTAAATAGACAGCAACGTCAGCAGTACGGCTGGCATATCCCCATTCATTATCGTACCAGGCCAGAATCTTGACCATATTACCGCCAACAGACATCGTGCTGGGGCCATCTACAATAGCACTGGCAGGATTTCCTTTAAAATCGCTGCTGACCAGCGGCTCATCACAAAACTCAAGAATACCCGTCATCGAATTCTGTGATGCATCTCTCAAAGCTTTGTTTACATCCTCGATGGTAGCTTCATGCTCCAGACTGACCTCAAAATCAGTAAGTGACACAGTGCTAACCGGCACCCTGAAGGCTATACCCATTAGCTTTCCATCTAGTTCTGGTAGGACTCTGCCAGTTGCGGGACCTGCCCCGGTACTGGTGGGAATAATGTTCATAGCTGCGGATCTCCCGCGACGAGGATCTTTGTGAGAATTGTCCAGAAGCCTTTGATCCGTAGTATAGGCATGAATAGTAGATATAAATCCTTTTCGAATCCCGAACTTCTTATGTAACACTTTTGCCAGCGGTGCTACGCAGTTGGTAGTACACGAGGCATTGGAAATAATGTGATGGTTTTTCGGGTCGTACTCCTTTTCGTTGACACCGTAGACAATGGTAAAATCTTCATTATTCGCCCGGACAGGAGCTGTGATAATCACTTTCTTTGCTCCGCGATCCATATGCCCAACGGCCTTGGTACGGTCTCTGAATGGTCCTGCTGATTCTATTACAATCTCAACCCCGGAATCTTCCCATGGGATATCTTTGGGTTCGCGCCCAGCTGTGACTTTGACTTGTTTCCCATCGAGAATAAGAGCACCATCAACTGCCTCAACTGTACCTGTATAATGGCCATAATCAGAGTCATACTTGAGAAGACGGGCAATGGCCTCCGCATTCGCTGGGGTATTGATAGCAACTATATCGAGCTCATTGGGATGATATTTTTTGATGGCTCGTACGGTCTGTCGTCCGATCCGCCCGAAACCATTGATCCCAATGTTTGTTGCCATTTCCAAATCCCCCTTTGTTTTTACCGTCTTCTTTTCCGTCTTCATAATAGCAGATTGAATAAGGATTTCAAACCTAAACTACCAAATAATGAGGCCTATAGCTTGCGGTCGTCTCAACTTGGGGTAGATATCAAAGAATTGTGATGGGTTTTATTGGATCACACTTAATCATGCTTGGAGCCATCAGGCATAATCGTATTTGTCAGGTTGGCTCCTACGAGTACTGTTGCGTTCAGGTCTGCATATTTCAAGTCAGCCCCACTCAAGTCGGCCCCACTTAAATCACTGTGTCTCAGCATAGCCCAGCTCAAATCAGTTTGAGTCAAATTCGCTTGTCTTGCATGTGTGCCATTCATATTGGCTCCACCCAAGTCAGATCCGCTGAGATTGGCCTCGGTCAAATCCGTTCCTCTCAGATCGGTTCCCTTCAGATCAGCTCCCCGCAAATTAGCCCAGCTTAAATCGGTATTATTCAACTCTGCGCCCTTAAGATTTGCGCCTGCCAAATCTGCCCGGACCAGACTGGTTCCTGACAAATCAGCTCCACTCAGGTCAACACCAATAAGGTTTGCTTCTCTCAAATATGATTCTACCATGTAGGCTTCATTTAACGATGCTTCGTAGAGACTTGCCCCGTCCAACCTGGCAAATCGGAGATCAGCTTTGTCCAAGATAGCTTTCTCAAGATCGGTTTCTCTTAAATCCGCATGGTATAAATCCGCACCACGCAGATTAGCACGAAAAAGCTTTACACGTCGAAGGTCCTGATGCCGAAGATCAATCCCCTCTAAATTGGCATCGGTAAGGTCCGGGATTCCACGTTTCCAGAATCTGGGCCACTTCCTCCGCCGCTGCAAGGCAATGTAATCCATCACATCGGCAGTTTGAACCACATCACCAACCAACCTTAAACGCAACTCACGTACCTGGGTACTCCGTGATTTCCTGTTGACCAAAATCACGTTGGTCATGGCGCCTATCAAGGCCCCAATGAAACCAAATGCACCACCAATTAGAACACCTAACAACACATCCGACATATCATCGCCCCCTTTCTAGCACTTGGGCGTAATGTTACCACAACATAATTATAATACAATTTGCGCAGGTTACTACCCGGAACGCATTTCACAAGGGTAACTTTCACCGTTTTCAGCCTTTCTTAGCCAGCTCGGCTTCAATCTCCAATTTTCTTCTGTCAGCAATTGATATCCCGATCCATCCGATAGGATGCACACAACACCCTCCTGTTCTGCAAAACTCAGTGCGCTATCCTCAAAAGGCACGGATGATACCATCATCAGTCGATCAAACCAAAATTCCTGCTTTATCGTGTGAGCAGCCTCGAATACATCGACCGCCATCTTCACAAAATTGAAAATATCTTCTTGTACTATCTGGCCCCCTCCCTCACGACACTCAATCCATATCTCCAGGTCATTGCGAGAACTCTCCCCCTTGAGATGTCCCCACACATCGATCTCGTATGGGTCCGCAGCTGACAAGCCGTTCGCGAGATAACCAATGGTTGTTGTTTCAGCACTCAAATAATTCTCAGCCCAAGAGGCGACTTTCTGTTTAAACGCTAGCGAGGGCCCTTTTATTTCAGAAGCTGAATCCTGTCCTCCAAAAAACGTCTTCATGTCATCCAGCCATTCTATCAACCTGCGTCGACCTAGAACCTCAGCTACAAGCTCCAGGGCACCCGCCCCCCGATATAACAGACCCTCAAAATACTCAACATCAGCCTCTTTCGATTTGCTGGTTTTCTTACGGGAGGCCGGTTTTTCATTTTCAGGTATCGGGAGTTCTGCTTGTTCACCTTCAGCCATATTCGTTTTTGATTGAGGTTTAGGTAATCTACCGCCCCCAAGCAAGTCCCCCAGGATATCCGGCGTCTTTTTCCTATTTGCCATCTTTCATTACCCTCTGTGTGAGTATTTTGTAACCCTCCGCTCCTGGTGAGTTGGGACCATACTCAAATATCGTCTGCCCATAACCAGGCGACTCTGAAAGCTTTACGCTGTATTTAATCGGTTGACATAACAAGTCATCATAATGGACTTTCAGCTGATCCAATATCTCGTGACTCTTCTTTACCCTAAGATCATAGAATGTAGGTAATACATATTTCAACTGAAGTTCCTTGTGATATTTTTGGACACCATTCAAGCTATGCTGAAACTCCAATACCCCTTGCAAAGTTAATACTTCGGGGGAAACAGGAGTCAGTATTTCTTTGGCATAGAACAATACGTTGACACTCAAAATATCCAAACTCGGAGCCGTATCCAGAACCACAAAATCATACTTCCCTTCTATCGGTTCCAGTGCTTCCGTCAGCGCAAGTTCCCCTCCGAAGGTACGCCTGTCGATTTCTCTTTTTGCCCCTGCCAAAGATCTACCACCGGCTAGTAACCATAATCTTTCTCTCACAGGGGCAATCGTTTCTTCGATATCGGCCCGTTGCGTTAGCAATTCAGCTAACCCTGCTTCCGGCTCAACACCTAACGCACTGGCGACTTGTCCCTGGGTATCGGTGTCGATGAGTAGGACCGTTGAACCAGCAATAGCCAAGCCATGTGCCAGATTAATCGCAGTAGTGGTCTTGCCTACTCCCCCCTTGGATAGACATACGGCAATCCTGCGCATCGTATCGGTACCATTCTTTACATAATTCGTAACCACAGCTTTACCCCTCCCTCGATTGCCCCGGCAATTACACGTCTCCCTGGAATATTATTTTACATAACAACAGGCAAATACTCAAATTTCTTACAATTCTCGCATAAACTCGGGACGAAGCAGGGACTCATCTTCCGTTTTTAGGACATGACTCAGTTGTCCAAGCATTCGGTTTCTATCTTGAGGCAGCACACCACGTACTGCCAGGTAATTCGATGCATGCATCGAACTGAAAAAGCAATTAGTGAAGTCTGCATTCTCAATTATTGTTTTTAGTTCGTTAAGAGACTGAAGGGGCGAAATCAATTCAAATTTTCCCTGACACGACTCCTCGTAAAGGGGGGTTCCATGTACTAGTGTAAGAGTCAAAGCTCCGGCATATTCCGGATCTATTTCAGTGAGAATTCGTGCTGTTTCGTGAGCATGTCTTTCGCTTCCGGTAACTCCACCCAAACCAAGAAGCACAGTCACTGACAAGCTTATACCCGCTTCTTTCGCTCTACGAGTCCCCTCGACTATTTCATCGTGAGTTACTCCCTTGTTAACATGCTTGAGCACTTCATCATCCCCACTCTCGGGGCCCACATAGACAATATCAAGTTTGAGTTCTTTTAATACCTTTAATTCTTCAACGGATCTCCTCAGAAGATCCTGAGGAGTAGCATAGGCGGCGATTTTTTCCAGCCATGGGAATTTCACATTCAGATATTGAAGTACCTCTACCAGTTTTGGATACGGATAGACAAGAGCATCCCCATCTTGCAAGAATACGCGCTTTGTGGTTAGATGGGAAGCCACTTGATATACGACCGGATGTATATGCGGAAGACAAACGCCCTCTCTTAAATATAGGTCGAGCGCATCGATCTCTTCTTTTATTTCCTCCACATCCCTAACATGAAGTTGAGCGCCATTATAGCGACAAAAGGAACAGGAGTTGTTTGAACAACCCTGCGTCAGGGGAAGAAAATAGCTGCGTGCTTCACTTGGCGGACGGAATATCTGAGGCCTTTGGAAACTCATTGTGTTTCCTCTTACCGATTTACTACACCTTAAGTGGCATTGTAAACGGTTAAGCCGTATTTGTCGACCCTTTGCACCTTACTTTCCATAACGAGAGCTTTCAGGTATGCCAGGGTTTTGGTCGCGAACAATGCCTGTACCAAAACGGGTAAGGACTTCCACTGCACAGGACTTTCCGTCCAGTTTATAGTCTCCGAGATTCCATAGGCTGTTTTGGGTCCGTCGGATAACCCATTGATAATCTCTGAATGTACCCGGTTATGGTAGTACAGTGAACTATCAATCCTATCGGAGAAGTTATTAAAAATATATTCATGTGCAGGGAGTACAGCTTCAACATCCAAATGGCGTATGGCTTTCAACGAGTTTACATAATCTAGCAGCGGGTTTTCCGTACACTCTGTTTGTATTCCTACATGAGTAACTGTATCCGGCAAGATATGGTCGCCACACAACAGGACTCTATTCTCCGGTTCATACAAGCATATATGATCTTGATCATGGCCCGGAGTCCAGATAACTTCCAAACTGAATTGGCCAGTGGAAATGATATCCCCTGCGTCAAGGAAGGTATCCGGTAGCACCGGCGACACATGACCTATATAGTCAATGGACATAACCTCAACTGCGTCGGCATGATCTTGAGAACCCCCATTTATGAGATGCCAATCAGCCAGTTCTTTGATAAACGTTTCTTTCCCAAAATATCTGTGTACTATGGAGTCTTTGCCGCGTCGATGCAGCACCAGCTTTGTTCCGTACTTTTGTTTTAAAACACCTGCCAGACCATAGTGATCCGGATGAATATGGGTATAGATAACCAGCGAGATATCCTCAATCCGGATACCGATATTCCCTAACTGTCTGCTGAGTTCATCAAGGGCACTCAGATCATCCCATCCCGTATCAACTAGTACCCAGCCATCATTTCCCTTGAGAAGATACGTATTGATGTGTCCCGCAGGATTATTACGTAGCGGTAACTTGATTTGAAAAATACCAGGAAATATTTCCAATATATTGCCTTTGTACAGTAACAGTCTTTAGATAGCTTTATAGAAGGTTAGTGCCCCTTCTTGTATTCGCTCTATTTTCTCTTCAACCCGAAGCGCTTCGAGGTGTGCCAGCGACTCCGTAACGGCTATTCTTCTATCGATAGGGCCCAGTTCATCCCAAGTTATCTGGCCTTCCATCCATGTTATCAAGGACGAGATATCGTAGGCGTTTTTGGCTTCTCCTTGTATCTTTTCGATGATCTCCCGTTTCCGTTCCTCGTGGTGCGCCAACAGCTGCTCAATACGCTTCGGCAGGTCCGTAAAGATATCCTCGTGGGCCGGCAATCCCAAATCCATATCGATATCTTCAAGCAGCTTTAGCGATTGCAAATAGTCGCCAAGGGGGTTGCTGTCTACATTTGCGTGAATGGAGATATTGGGAGTAATCATTGGGAGAATATGATCGCCCGAAAACAGCAGCTTTTTCGTTGGTTCATACAGGCAAATGTGTCCGGGGGAATGTCCCGGAGTCCATATAATCTGCAGGTCAAAATGGCCAGTGTGGATTATTTCCCCATGTTTTAGCGCCCTATCCGGCACAGTGTTGAAAACATCGCTTATGGTGCCTTTAAACGTGTCATCAAATTCATTGAAATGATCATCGGGAACTCCGTTGCTACGCATCCACTCCTGCATGTTATTCATAATATCGCCGGACCACATATCACTCAGGTCTATAATATCCTTTTCCACTTCATGGAGCGCCAGATCTGCCCCCGAAAGCTGTTTCAGCCTGTAGGCCATACCGAAATGATCAGGATGAATATGTGTAACGATAATCAGATTGATATCTTTAAAATCAAGTCCTATCTCTTTTAGATGGTGACTGAAAGCCTCGAAAGCTTCCTCATCGTTCCATCCGGTATCAATCAGCACCCAGCCATCGGTACCTTCAATCAGATACGTATTGACATAACCAAGGGGATTGTCTTTCAACGGAGTCTTGATCTGGTAAATCCCTGGTATTATTTCCACGAAATACTCCTATGTTTTTCGGTTGGCGCTACATTTGGAGACTGAAGCAAACTGTACAGGATTATTTATGAAAGTAGATATCCGCCATCTACAACAACAATTTCGCCGGTCATGTAGTCGGCACATCTACTGGCCAAGAACAGTACCACCCGAGCAACCTCGTCAGGTTCTCCCATGCGACCAAGCGGCATCCTTTTACTTATATCCTCCGCCATCTGCTCCAAGGATTTGCCGGTTGCTTGCTGCATCTCCACACCAGTCTGGGCTGTGCCGGTGGTGATGATACCCCCGGGTGCCACAGCGTTTACCAGAATGCGATGCGGGGCTAACTCTAAAGCCATCGCTTTGGTAAGCATAATAACGCCCCCTTTAGAGGCATTGTAATGTGCCACTAATCCAGTGGGACGCATTCCATCTACGGAAGCCATGTTGATAATCTTTCCACCCTGGCCAGTTTTGATCATCACTTCAGCAATGGACTGAGCATACAAGAATGTCCCTTTCAGGTTAAGATCAAGAACTCTATCCCACAATGCTTCACTGATTTCCATAACGGGTGATACAGGATAAATCCCGGCATTGTTCACCAGTATATCGATTCTGCCAAAAGCATCGATCGTGGCTTGCGCTGTTTTTTTGGCATCAGATGAACTCGACGCATCAGCTTGTATCGCCTGTGCTTTTCCGCCATCGGCTTTAATCATTTCGACGGTTTGGTTACCAGCTTCAAGGTTAATATCAGTGATCATAACACTGGCCCCTGCTTCTGCAAGGCGCATTGAAATTGCCTGGCCTATACCTGTACCGCCACCAGTTACTATGGTACTTTTCCCACTCAAGTCAAATAGTTCCGAAATAGTCGCCATTGATCAGGTTGCCTCCAATAAGTTTTAAGATAGTAAGTATCCCCCATCTACGAGGAGAACACCACCTGTCATGTAGTCTGCAGCTGCGCTGGCCAGAAATAGAACTACCTTAGCTATATCGTCCGGCTCCCCCGGACGTACAAGCGGAATACGGCCTACAAAGCTTTTTCCAATCTGTTCGATCGTCAGACCATCCGCTATAGCGGCAGCACCCACGGCTTGGGTGCCGGGAGTCATGATACTGCCGGGAGCTACCGCATTTACCAGTATTTTATGAGGTGCCAACTCCAAGGCCAAAGCCTTAGTAAGCATGACCACTCCGCCTTTGGATGCGTTATAAGGAGTGGCATTGCCATTGGGATGGAAACCATCCACTGAAGCAAGATTGATGATCTTGCCTCCCTTGCCCGCATCGATCATCGCCTTGGCTGCCACTTGAGCATAAAGGAAGCTCCCTTTCAGATTGATATCGATCACCTTATCCCAGAGCGATTCCTCTACCCTCATGACCGGCAAGAGAGGGTAAATCCCGGCATTGTTGACAAGAATATCAACACTGCCAAACGCTTCCAGTGTTGATTGAATCACTTTTTTGGCATCATCGCCCTTGGATGCATCCGCCTGTATTGCCTGTGCCTTGCCCCCGCGCGACTTGATCTCATCAACCGTCGCGTTAGCGGTATCGAGATCCAAGTCAGCTATCGTTACAGCGGCGCCAGCTTCAGAAAATCGCAATGAAATTGCTTTTCCTATGCCCATTGCTCCGCCTGTCACTATGGCACTTTTCCCGCTCAGATCAAATAATTCAGCGATGGTTTGTGTCACTTTGCACCCCCTTTTTATACTTGGTTTCTAGTGGTAAGGTACACCCAATCGGGCTAGCTCATCCTTGGCCTTCATGAGCATAGTTTCATATTCTGGCTTAGGCTTTATTGTTACGATATCATACATATCGGAGAATGGCACTGCTGTGATCCATTCTTTTGGCTCATATTCGTCGACTTTTGCCAGAATATCCTTGATCAGTTTATTGGCTTTCTGAGGTTCCATTCCAGCAGTAACGTTCATCGCCTCACCAATCAGGCGAGCATCGATACCGGTAGCACCACCGATCCAGAGATATGACATTCCGCTTGCAGAGTTAAGGATGGCAATGACAGTGGCATGGACAAGCTGCGCTTCGGTATACCAGAACCCCATGGCAGGTGCTGCAACGCCGCCAATACATACCCGGATGTTCCTTTCCGAGGCACGAGCTGCGGCATTGTAGGCCCATAGACAAGCAGGTGTACCCCAGTTACCATCCATGTGGTTTGTGAAGAAACTGCAAAGAGAGCCTTTCGCATAGGACAGTTGCCCCAGCAGGTTTGCCACCATACTTACCGCTGTATCTGCGGCATCTCGGCAGAGCCCTCCAATCATAGACATGCTACTCTGCCAGGGCTGGATGCCTCGGTCCTGGCAGAATTGGGACAGAATTAACCGGGCCCAATCCAACTTCTGCTCAGGAATGATATGTACCCCAATCTGAGTATTATGTGCCTCTCGCAATCCCGGCCCGATCATAGCCATTGTTCCACCGATAGTGCTTACCGTAGCCAGAAGCCCGCAATGCATATCCGGCCTGCCAACGCGATCGAGAGTTTCTTTAATTTTCTTCTGCTCCCACTGCGCGACGTATATTTCACTTGGTGTACCGGCCTTAGGTTCGATATTCCCCAGTTTGGCAAGTCCGGGGCAGATACCTAATGCCTTCAATGATTCTTCCTGGGCGAATGACTGAATGAAAGCCCCAAACCACTCTTCTTCAGCGACACCGGCAGCTCCAGCGTAGAGTGTGGGCGGGCAAGCATCTGTACCGGTGCGATATTCAATTGTGACTTCGTCTTTACCCTTTCCGAAGGTATGCTTGCTGGGACTTTCGCGATATTCACGCGCAATTGTTTCAACCTCTTCCTTAGTAAACTTGATAACTCTCTCTGTCTCCAGATGATAGAGCCCAATTCCTGCCAGTAACTCTACACCAGCCTGAAAGACCGCATCTGCCGTAGCATCATCGACGATGAGTTCTTCCGGATTGTATTTGATACCATATTTGGCCACCAATTCCCGAAGTTTCATCGAGAACTCGAGATCGAATTCATCCGCCTTCATCACCGGACCATGTAAAGATCTATTCTGAAATTCAATAATGGGTATCATATAATACCCCCCCTTTAATAATTCTCATCATATAGTCTTTCAGATCTGACGTCCAGTATCATACCCGGCAGCGATAGCTGCCATTACAGTACCCTGACCTTCCTCGGTAACGCCCATTGCATCACCGATGATGTGAGTCTCAATCCCCTTTTTCTCAGCTATTTCAGCAGAGAACCTGTTAGGCCGCCTGGCACCAGCAAAAACGATCGTCTCAATCTCCGTTAATCGCACCTCCCCAGATTCGCTTATCACCCAAACATCGTCTTTCGGCCGAATCTCAACCCGTTCGACATTCCGCATTATCTTAACATTTTTGGTTTTCAATCGATTCTTGAGATAATTCCGATCCGCCTGGGCCATCTTTGGAGCGAGCTGCTTCCCTTGTTCAACCAAATGTACTTGCTTGTGGCGCTCTGTAAGATAATCGGCAATCTGTAGTCCAATATGGTCTCCGCCAATTATGAGGACTGTATCTCCGGTAAGTTGTTCTTCCTCGAGAAGTTCGTCTACCATCACGGGTTCGATAGTTTCAATATTCTCTAATCCATTCACGAACCCTTGCGGAACCAGCGGCAAGCTGCCGGCAGCCGCGATGACCACCTCGGGATTGATTTCATCAAGTATAGCTTCATCGACTTCGGTATTGAGTCGAACTTCTACACCTAATCGGTTAAGTTGTCTTTCATACCATGGGAGTATGTCACCAATCTCCTGCCGACTGGACATAGTGGCAGCCAGCTTGAGTTGCCCGCCCACCCAGCTCCTACTTTCGCATACTGTGACCTTATGTCCGGCAAAAGCAGCTCGTCGGGCAGCTTCCATTCCGGCAGGACCAGCACCAATGACCAAAACTTTTTTGGCCGATGCTTTCTTCTCACCCTCGATCTCTTTGATGAGATGTTCTCTACCAACACGCGGATTCACAGTGCAACTCGATTCGCTATATCTGAGGATGTTGTCGATGCATCCCAGGCAATCGGCGAGGCAGAAGCGTATGTCTGCAATATCTCCGTTTCGGGCCTTGGTGACAAAATCGGGATCGGCCAGATGGGCTCTCCCCATGGCCACCAGATCGGCTCTACCCGACTTGATAATCTCGTCGGCCATGACCGGACTCTTGACCCTTCCCACCGTTGCCACAGGGATGGAAACGTGCTGCTTCACTTCCTCGGCGAATCGAACCCGGTCTCCCTGCTCCACATACATCGGCGCGATCATGGCCGCTGCTGCCGTGACACCATAGTTGGAGCTACCACAGGTGATGTTGAGGTAAGCGGCTCCTGCATGCTCCAACATGGGAGCTAGGGTGCACAGGTCTTCCATGCCCCACAAGCCATCAGAGAAATAATCATCTCCGCTCAGCTTCACCCCAACTGGGATGTGTTCCCCGACTCTCCCCCGCACCTCCCGTATTATCTCCAGCAGAAATCGCGAACGGTTTTCAAGGCTGCCGCCGTATGCGTCCGTACGCCGATTGAAAAATGGGTCCAGAAAGGTGTGAATCAGGTAGCCATGTCCGGCATGTATTTCCAGAAAGTCAAACCCGGCTTTGACGGAGCGCATTGCCGCAGTGCCAAAAGCGTCAATGAACTCCCGGATGTCATCTCGGGTGGGTTCACGGATATCGAGCCCCAGGTCGGTCAGCCTGTGAATGGCTGTAGGCACGAAGGTCGGGCCGGGTAGCATCGTAAGCCCTCCGTGATTCAGTTGGCACCCAAACTTGACCTCGTATTGGTGCACCGCTTTAACCATCCGTTCCAACCCGCTCAAAACACTGTCATCCCATAAGTGGATCATTCTCATCGGACGAACGTCGCTGATCCTACCCGAAGGGTGGACAGAGCCCGCCCCTGTCACCATCATTCCCGGGCGGCTTCGAGCCCTTTCGGCAAGGAACTCGATCAGTTGATCAGTCGGGGCACCCTGCTCATCAGTGCCAAAGCCGACACCCATTGCGGAAATCATCAACCGGTTCTCGACCTCCATCGATCCTATTTGTATCGGCTGAAACAGGTGTTTGAGTTTGATCATCTCTCTTATCAACCGTAATAGGCGATTACCGCATAGATATGGGCCGGTTTGGCTAGCATCAGCTCTTTGGCGTGGTGCACGATTTTATATGGAGCTGCCGACGTCAAACCCTTCCCGTATGGCTCCTTTGATATACTCCACGCTGCTGCAGTCCCCTACCAGGTGAACCTGGCAGCCGAGGGCTTCGAGTCGCTCCGCCAGAGAACGATTCTCTTGAACACCCTTGGCAATGACCACCGTGTCAACAGGAAGTGTGGTCTTCTGACCATCTTGGGAAACACAGCTGATCTCCTTCTTTCCTATCGATTCGACCTGCGTTTGCGTCATCACCCTGACTTTGCTCTCATGAAGCTCGTTTACGGCATGCCATCGCTTAGGGATAGCCAGTTCAGTTGCCAGTCCTTTACCTTCTTCAATCAATGTGACATTTCGCTTGCGTTCATCCAAGAATACCGCAAGCTCAACACCAACAAGCCCGCCCCCGATGATGGCCACATTTTTTCCGACAGGCATCCATAGCTTGGTCAATTCCCTCACACGAGGCAGACTATTGGCAATCCCTGATTTCATACCTATACCCAGCATCGTTCTCTGCACCAGCGACAGTTTCTCTTGAATGACCTTCTTATCGCTACCGGTCATCATGGCTCTGAGGTCATCGCCGTCCAATACGTGAGGAAGGTCTACTCCATGTACATCGGGTCGCTTCCGTCCGGCGCCCACCGCCAGAACAACGACATCAGGCCTGATGTCGTTGACCACGTCGGGCGTTACTTCCGTATTCAAACGAACATCAATGGGCAGTTTTTTCGCCTGAATCGTTAACCAATCCAGCAGCTTTTCATTATCATCGCTAAGGATTGATGCGAAATAAAGCGTTCCGCCGAGCCGGTTGCTCTTCTCGCACAGGATAACATCATGCCCCCGTAATGCAGCAATCCGCGCCGACTCCATACCAGCCGGTCCTCCGCCTACAACCAGTACCCGTTTCCGAGACTCGGTTTTCTCAATCTTGGTATCATACTCTTTGCCTGCCACGGCATTCACTGCGCAGATAAGTGGTCTGTTCAGAAATATCTCCCCGACACAGTTGTAACAGCAGATGCAGGGACGGATATCCTCGGGATGAGCTGCGATGAGCTTCGACGGGAGTTCGGGGTCTGCGATTAATTGTCTTGCAATGCCGATGAAATCTGCCTTACCTTCCCGAATGATTCTATCCCCAACGTCCGGTTCGATCCTGCCTACAGCTATCACAGGCATTTGAGCACTTTTCCTTATCCCTTCAGCCAAATCAATGAACCCCCCTGGCTTTTGCACAAGGGGTGCCACTGTGAAAGCAGCCCCAATTTTAGGATTGCCGTACGCGCTCACATCAATAGCCTCGGCTCCCGCCGTTTTGGCCAGTACTGCCGTTTTCCGAGCGTCATCTTCAGTGATACCGCCATCAACAAGAATTTCCTTTCCATCCAGACGGCACCAAATCGGGAAATCATCTCCGACTCTGGCACGCACTGCCTTAATTACGTCAGTCAGCAAACGGGCTCTGTTTTCCAGCGATCCGCCATATTCGTCCTGACGCTTGTTCGTACTAGGGGAAATGAACGAAGAAATGATGTAGCCGTGACCGCCATGAATCTCGATACCGTCGAATCCGGATCTCTTGGCACGATCGGCGGCGTCAGCAAAACGCGCCACCAGGGTTTGTATTTCCTCGATGGTCATAGGATGGTAGGCCATCACGGCGCCCTCTTTCATGAAATCGGAGGACATAGCCATCAACTCGTCATGGGTGAGATTGTCCAGTATATCCCCAATGTCATTATTGTATTCCGAAGGGACCATCCTGGCCCTTCCGGCCGGGATATCCATTCGGGCAACTTTGCCGGCGTGCTGAAGCTGGAGCGCGACTTTGGCTCCATGGGCGTGGATTCGTTCCGTGAACTGTTTCATCGCTGGAATAAACTTGTCGTCCGAAACCGCTACCTGATTAGCGTTGCATTGACCTTCCGGGTATGCCACCGATGCCACGCCTACAATTATGAGACCGACACCGCCTCTGGCGCGTTCTTCGTAGAATTGCTGGAAGCGTTCTCCCATGAATCCGTCCAATTCGGGAAGATTTTCTCCCATAGGGGCCATGATGATCCGGTTTCGAATCTCCAGCGACCCGATACGCCCGGGCGATAACAGATGAGTTAGTGAGCCATGCTGTGCCATAATTTAATCTCCAGCTCCTTTATTAAGAACTTGTCGAGAACACCACGTAATCTACCGAGTGGCGAATCGACCCTGTTTCTCATATGTGGTTAGCCTTCCAGTTCTGAAACATCTTAACACGTTTTGTAATCCAGGTTTTAAATATCACGGGCAACTTTTGAACCTTCGGCAATTGCCTCCATCGCCTCTCGCGGCTCTTTGGCATCCCCGATCACATAAACCTCCGATACCTTATCCCGGATAGCGAGACTCAATTTGTCGACCGATTTGACTCCCCTTGCCAGAATAATTGCATCCGCCCCGGTGATGTCCTCCTGTTGGCCATTTCTCTGGATTCTCACACCGTCCTCAAGTATCGCTATAACTTTGGCCTTATTTATAATGTGAACACCTTTTTCTCGAAGTCGTTGCATTGTCATGGCCCTGATCTCGCGCACCAGCTTTAACCCGACCTCTTCTTTGCCGGTGATGATGGTAACGTCCGTTCGCCCGATTAACTGGTTGTCTCCCCGATTGGCCAGAAAATCGGCAACTTCGCAACCCACCACCCCTCCGCCCAGTACGATCACATTCCCTGCCTGGATAGTTACGTTACCCGCTAGTACATCATGCGCTGTAGGCAGACTTTTGCCTCCCGCAACTGCGAATCCGGGAACAAAGGCTTCTCCTCCTGTTGCGATTACAACCACGTCAGGCTTGAATTGATCGATGTTATCCGGGGTAACCTCTGTGTTCAATCTCAGATCGACCCCGGCCTTCTTAATCTGGATTTGAAGGTACTGAACCCACTTCGCCAGTTCTTGCTTCATCGGAGGGACGCTAGCCAGGTTGAGTTGTCCACCTACCTTGTTTTGCTTATCACAGAGGATGACCTGGTGTCCTCGCAATGCGGCAACACGCGCTGTTTCCAGCCCCCCCGGACCTGCTCCGATAATCAGTACTCTTTTGGGTGTGGGGGTGGTATTAAGCTGCAATTTACTTTCTCTGCCCACAGCCGGATTGATTACACAGGTGATGTTGCGCTCGTCCTGTTGCGCTCTGGAGCAGCCTACCCCGCAACCGGTACACGGCGCAATATCATCGAACTTGCCCTCCATCGCCTTATTCGGCAGTTCGGGATCAGCGAGAAGAGCCCTTCCCATGCCTATCAGGTCGGCCTCACTTCTGGCCAGAATATCCTCCGCAAAGCGTGGTTCATTGATTCTTCCCACAGCCATTACGGGAATATCAACAACTTCTTTCACCGCTCGTGAATAGGGTGTGTTTATTCCGAATGGAGTCCCGCTGGGAGGAACGATGCGCCATGACATTTGAGGGTAAGATCCGGCTGAGATATCAAAAGCGCTTATCCCGGCCCGGGCGAGTATGGGAGCGATGTATTGTGTCTCGCGAATATCTCGACCGCCAGCGTACAACTCATCCCCGGATATTCTTAAGAAAATGGGGAAATCATTGCCGACCTTCGCCCGAATTCTCTCAATCACCTGAAGTGGTAACTTCAATCGTCCCTCGATGGAGCCGCCATAAGTGTCGGTGCGTCTGTTTCGCAACGGAGAGATGAACGATCCCAGTAACATGTAGCTGTGAGCAGCATGCAACTCAAGGCCGTCGTAACCACCTTCGCGAGCTCGCCGGGCCGCTTCGGCAAATTGTCCTACAATAGTCTCAATTTCCTCTACGGTCAGTTCCCGGCAGTTTTGTTTATTGCTGTGACACAGCATCTGTGAGGGCCCCACAGGCTGGGTATCGCCGAAAAGCAGAGACACAGATTCCGGTCCGGGATGGGATATCTGTGGGATGATTTTGGCTCCGTGAGAATGAATGACATCGGTCAATTTTCGGATGCCGGGAATTTGTTTGTCGTCCCATAGACCGACGGTGGCCGGCACATAAGGATAATTTCCGTCGACGGTGGCAACCTCAGTGATGATCAAACCGACACCGCCACGAGCTCTTGCCTCGAGATAAGATGATAACTTTTCGGAAATAGTCCCATCGTGATTGGCCCATCCGGTGGCCATTGGAGCCATAACCAGTCGGTTTTTCAGCTCCACCGAACCGATCTGAATGGGACTGAATAACCTGGTCAATGAATTCACAATCTCTTGCCTTCTAATAACCGGTTTGATGATGGAATGTATTTCCGTTAAATTTCAATTGACATTGACCTCGCTGCGACCACAGAGAGGTCATAAACCTTAATCCCTTCGGCAACTCGCTCCAAGCTCTCCGCACACCGAGGGCAGGCGGTGACAATGGCCTCAGCACCTGACTCATTCGCCTCGACAATTCGATCACCAGCAATCCCACTGGCGAGATCCCTATCCATAGAACGCACCATGTCCGCTCCATTTCCGCAGCACCAGGCATTGCCTCTGTGCCGCAACATTTCAATCAATTCAACTCCAGGGATGCTCCGTAAAACCTCTCTCGGCGGATCGTACACTTGACAATATCGCCCTAACTGGCAGGGATCGTGATAGGTGATTTTACTTTCCCCGATTCCTTGTGTCAGTTCCAGCTTTCCAGACTTGATCAATTCTGCCAGAACCTCGCTCGTGTGGAGCACTTCAAAGGGTAATTCTCCCAAAAGAGCCGGATATTCAAGTTTAAATGATTTATAGCACTCGGCACATGCGGTGACCATCCGGCGGGCGCCACTTTCGCGGATCGATTCCACATTGTGCCTTGCCATTTCTTCTGCTATGTCGATCGATCCGTCATGAAATTGTACCACACCGCAGCACCACTCATCCTCTCCGAGATACGCCACATCAATTCCGGCCTTTTTCAAAATCGCCACTGTTGACCGGGCAATTTCAGGCTTGGGGTACGACGCATGACAGCCGGCAAAATAGACTGTATCTCCCCTCCGGGGAAGATCTAAATCGGAGGCCCATCGAGTTCTGCGCTCCTGTATAGCGCCAAACACGTTGTGCTTTTCGGAAACACGATTATCTATCTGCCTAAGGGGTTCTGGAGGACCGAGTCCAGCCGACACAATATCCTGCCGCATGGCCCGCCATATCGTCACCGGATCCAGCATGGGTTCGGCGTGACATATCCAGGAACAAAGCTTGCAGTCAGGATCAGTATACAGCAAGTTAATAAGCTCTTCATCGTATCCGAACCGGCCTTCCAGGATGCCCTGTGCAATCTTTATCTTTCCGCGAGCACAGTGATACTCAAAACCGCCCGTGTGCTCTCTGATTGGGCAAACACGATAGGCGATCAAAGTAGTGAAGACTTCATCCGAATATTTTTCACGGCAATAGCCACACTGGACGCATGAATATGCCATGTTTTTGATCTGTTCCAGTTTGGACTCATTTGTCATAGTTGTTCCTCCTATGGCCGAACAGGTCGACAAAACACTAGGGCAACTTGAATATGTGCGGATTCATGATATTGTTCGGGTCAAGGGATGCTTTCAGAGTGCGCAACATAGCGGAACACTCAGGCCGGAAATGATCAGCGGCTACATCGCACAAGTCCTTGCTGAGAACAATGACACTTCCTCCCTGACTGAGGAGCATATCAAGAGCGCCTTTTTGAACCTCCATGGCCTTTTGCCTGGCTTCTTCATCAGTCAGATTGACCATTCCATGATAGGATATGACATCACCATCCAACTGTGCAAAAAGAGAACTGTTAAAAATGGGGGATCTATGCTCCCATCCTGCCAGCTCCCTTTTCAACCATTCATAGCTAGCCTTTAAATTCTTTAACGATTCATCTCTGGGGAATAGTGATTCTATCATAAACCACATTCCGAATCCGTGAGCGGAATCATGCATCTGTGTAATATATGTGCGGACCATCCTCTCCGATGCCTCTGTCGGCCCTTTATTTGAAGGCGCTACCTCTTTCAGGATTCTGGAAATGGTCCCTAACTTTCGGTCCACCTCATCCTGAGTGAATCCCGTGACCCGGTAAATCAGCGCCCAATCCTGGCCTTCCGGTATAACCGGACCTGGTCCGAACATTGCCAATATGGCGCACAGTTTGGGCTCGTGATCATCGATGGCCGCCATCGCCCGATGGGCATCGTCCAAGAGCGCATAGTCGAAGGCAACGCTCCCAACAGCTTCATGGGGTTGCAGGTGGAAAAGCTGTAATGTTGCTTCCGTAACGATACCGAAAATGCCCATGCTACCGATAAAGAGCCCGGTCAGGTCGGGTCCGCTGGACACGCGGGAGTGATTCTTTGCCTGGGGATTGATCCCTGATCCTGTCTGGATGATGTCTCCGTTGGGTAGAACTACTTTCAATCCCCAGGTGAAAAGCCAGTCCATACCCTCACTGCTGAAATCCCTTCCCGCCGCACCGCCACTCTCGCCGCAGATCATACCGCCAACAGTGACTGAATCCGATGGGGAAAAGATGGTATGAACGCAGAATCCCTCCGCCCTCATCCTGGTTTCCAGTTCACTTCCGGTCATACCGGCCTCGACTGTTACCGTCTTGGTCACCGGATTGAAATCCAGTATACGTCTCATCCGGGTAATATCTATGCAGATGCTTTTGCCCGGTTCACCCTCTGGCCAGCCTCCATAACTGCATGCTCCACCCCTCGGCACAATGGATACCTTCTCCTGATTGGCCAATTTGACGATTCTGGAGACTTCTTCCGTAGTGCCGGGGCGCACTACTATTCCAGGCACCCTTGAAGGGTACTGGCTGGAGTTGTTCGAATAGGCAAACGTAGCGAAATCGCTATCGGAAACATATTTTGAACCAACAATCTCGGTAATAGCGGATAGAAGTTTGTGCGGCATCTTCAATTCACCTCCAATGGCTTCGCCTTCATCAATGGATCTGCTGATTAGTCTATTTCAATAGTTCAGCCAGTCTCTCACTGCTTACCGTACCTTCGGGCATATCCCAATCCCTGGCCATGTAGTATCCGGCAACTTCAGCGTCGAGTGCTTCACTTTCGAAAGGCAGTCGAGTTTCCCCATGGACACTCACCGATTCTGTCATAAACCGTTTCGGAATAGTGTCATCCTTCCTTCCGGCGCCTTCCCTGATATTGAAAGCTCTTCTCATATCAATACCGCGAGCGGCGGCTTGTAACAGTCCGGGACCGTCCATCTCGATACCGGTGGCAGCCGAATATACTTCTGCCCAGGTATCCATACCGAACATCTGGCTCCAGAAAGCGCATAATCCCAGGCATTCCAGCGCGAAAACATAGTTCTCACTGCACCGGGTCAGTTCCCCGGAATTAAAGCTGTCCATCGTGGGCAAGACACGTTTGATATCGGTCTCCGGTATTCCCTGATATCGAAGGGTGCCCTCTATTTTGTCAGGCGAGAGATGATGGATCTCATTTAAAGGAAGCGCCTGACCTATCGGGCTGGTGATGAGACTCCGTGTCCATGATGCAAAACCCGGACGGGGATCGGCCCCGGCCGTATCTATTTGCCCTTTGTACTGGACTGAATAGCCGTCCGCAACTGCACCAATGCGTTTCTGTGCCTCTAATGAGCCCTCGGCCAGAATGTCTCCGAATCCTTCCCGATGGGCAATCATATAGAGAAGGTCGTGGACCATTTTGGGTTGGTGCCAGTCCAGTTCCATCCCATCGGTGTCACTTCTATCGATAATCCCGTTCTGATAGAGTTCTATGGCCATCGAGATAAGACCGGCCGAACTGTAATCCATTCCTAACCGATTGCATAGCTCACTGCACTTGACGATCTCATCCCATCCCGCAAGACCGCATAGACCGCCGAATCCCCCGGTTGAAGGCCCGAAACAGCCCATAATCATACCTAATCCGGCGTACGGACCTTCCGGGATCGTTATAGAGTTCTTACAGCCAATGGGGCAGGAAAGGCAACTGATATTGCCGGACTGCGACACCAACTCCCATAGCTCCTTCATATGAAGGTTCGGAGTGTTTTCCGGATCGAGTATCTGCTGGCCGTTTTTGTAGGGCAGAGTCTTGTTTTTAGCGGTCAGCATGTCCTGGTAGATTGTCATGATGCCCAGCTTCTGAAAGGATTCCAGGCCGGGGGTGCCGGTAATTTGCCTCGTCACATTGTTCACCAGCTTCATGAATCGCTTGGGATCCGCAACGGTGACCCCTTTAGTGCCGGAGAGAACGATCGCTTTGAGATTCTTGGAGCCCATAACTGCCCCGAGACCCGTCTTGCCGAAAGCTGCTTTTTTATCGATCAGAATGGAGGAGGTCCTCACCTGATTCTCACCTGCCGGTCCGATGGTAGCGATTGTGCGTTGCCTTCCCAGTTGGTCTCGTATAGCCTCGGTAGTTTCCCAGGTATCTTTGCCCCAGAGATGGTCCGCTGGACTAATCCTCACATCATCTCCGATCTCCAGAATAACCGGCGCATCAGCTTTACCAGTGATGATCAGGTGATCGTATCCACAGTACTTCAACGCACCCATATGACCGGCTCCGGAAGACCCGATGTATCCGGAGAGTGGGGACTTTGAGGTGATGTTTGTGCGCGATGCCAAAGGGGTAAGCGTGCCGACCAGCGGCCCGGCTCCCAAAATCATGGATATCCGGGGTGATAATGCCGGGGTGTCGGCTTCGATCTGGTCGTATGCCAACCGGGCATTTAACCCGGATCCGCCAATGAACCGGACAACGAGATCCCGCGATAGCGGTGTCGATGAGATCTCACCGGAGCTTAAATCCACTTTCAGGATACTCCCTGAGTATCCACCCAGCTTACTCATTATGGCTCCCGTTTTTGTTCAGCGTGCCAAACTCGCAATATTTCACACATATTCCGCACTCATTGCATTCTTGCGTAAAAACGATATCAAATGTTTCATCGTTGATCCCCGGTGATATTTGAATCTTGGATTGAAAGGGATTGAAGGCTTTTTGACCTGAAGTGAAAAATGAACATGCCAGGGCGCATCGCAAACAACCGGTGCAACTATCTGCCTCTATGAATATTTGCATTCTGTATCCCTGGTTTCAAGTTCTGGTCAGGTGATATAAAAAGACATATTTTCCGGTACCCTGCCGGATCCACAATTGCTCTATCGTCAGTGTAAATGGGATAATGACAAAACACCTAAATTTCTCTGCCGACTCTTGCTCCCTCAGCAATCGCTTCCAGTGCTCGGCATGGCTTGCCGGCATCACCGACGACATATACTTCTTTCACTTTGTTCCTGATATGATCGCTTAGTGGGTCATAAGATCGCGCACCCATGGCTAGCACAATACGGTCTA
>Ga0233431_1000162_pt1 | contig 152076 bp, 157 predicted proteins | sample SI_118_April2016_FD_179867 | JGI IMG/M metagenome (GOLD analysis project Ga0233431, IMG submission 179867) | Seawater microbial communities from Saanich Inlet, British Columbia, Canada - SI_118_April2016_200_MG | ecosystem: Environmental > Aquatic > Marine > Inlet | place: Canada: British... | reverse complement strand
GATTCCCCTGCTGCTTCTGGCACCGCTTTTTATCTCTTGCACAACATTGGGACCGGATTTTAAAACACCTTCCGCCTCCGTTGAAGAAAAATGGAATGAGACCGCTGACCCGCAGATCAAAGCGGAAGCAGCGGATTACAGCACATGGTGGCATGTGTTAAACGATCCGGTGCTGGACAACCTCATTACCATGGCCTGCAAGCAAAACCTGTCGCTTCGGGTTGCAGGTCTCCGCATCCTGGAAGCCCGTGCCATCTTGGGAATCGCAGTGGGACTGCAATACCCCCAGGCTCAGAGTCTGAGTGGCGGCTATGCCTATCAAAAATCCAGCAAGAACGCGCCACCCCTCTCCGAATTGCCCGATACCATTCGGGACCAGGCTGATACCAGTGCTGATGTATTTCAAGCCGGCTTCAACGCGGCATGGGAGCTCGATTTCTGGGGAAAATTCCGTCGGGGGGTTGAAGCGGCCGATGCGGGCCTTGCGGCTTCCATTGCAAGCTACGACACGTTGCTGGTGCTCCTGACGGCTGAGGTCTCCGGCGCCTATGTGGTGATCCGAACGCTGGAACAACGCCTTGAATTTGCGAAAAGCAATGTGAAAATCCAGGAAAGAGGTCTTAGAATCGCCGAGGTTCTGTTTAAAGGCGGAGAAACTTCCGAACTGGACGTTCAGCAGGCGCGATCATTATTGCACAACACCCAGTCCACCATTCCGGTGCTGGAAATCAGCGTCCGGCAGGCGCAAAACGGTCTCTGCGTCCTCTTGGGTATTCCGCCGAGCGATCTTTCAAAACGCCTTAAAGGCCCGGGCACCATTCCGGGCGCGCCGTCTGAAGTGGCCGTCGGTATCCCCGCGGATCTGTTACGCCGCCGGCCGGACATTCGGCTTGCGGAATTCCAGGCGGCGGCCCAGGGAGCGCTCATCGGGGTTGCCGAAGCCGATCTTTACCCACATTTTGCGATCGGCGGATCCATCGGGTTTGCCGTGGGCAACAGCAACGGACTGTTCAACGGCGACAGTCTGGTGGGGTTTTTCACACCTTTTTCATTCCGTTGGGACATTTTCAACTATGGCCGCATCAAGAACAATGTTCGCGTTCAAGATGCGCGCTTTGAGCAGCTTTTGGTCACGTACCAGAACAAGGTGTTGGAAGCTGCCAGGGAAGTTGAAAACGGGCTGATAGGATTTATTCGAACCCAGCAGCAGGAGAAGTATCTCGACGACGCTGCCCGGGCAGCGGATAGAGCGACGAAAATCGCATTGCTGCAATATAAAGAGGGGCTCACCGACTATACACGGGTCCTGAACACCCAACAGCTTCTGGTGGCCCAACAGGATACTCTTGCATCCAGTCGCGGCGATATCATCCGTTACTTGATCGCCGTGTACAAGTCGCTGGGCGGCGGTTGGGAGTCCCGTGCGGGCAAGGATATTGTACCTGCCGAGACCCTGGACACCATGCGAAAAAGAACGGATTGGGGGGATTTGCTGGGGACCATTTCATTGCCTGCTGAGATGGAACAGCCGCCCACCGGGAAGGAGGTAGAACTGTTCAATAAGCCCATGTGGTGATGTTACAAAACCCATCTTTAAATCACGGGCGGATGTAAAGATCATGCCTGACACGAAAAGCTCCTGAAAACCGGTTGTGGCGGCGAGCTCGCGATATTCCATTTTACCTGGAGACCACAAAAGAAAACCGCAGATAACACAGATAGCACGGAAAGGCTCTCATTGTTGACACCTGTTACGACATAGGTTACGATAGCTGTAATGATAACATCGTTTAAACATAAAGGGCTAAAGAGGCTATTTGAAACAGGAGATATCTCCGGGATCAATCCACAGCACGCGGAGCGCCTGCGAAAAATTCTCGCACTTCTTGAGACATCCGAAACTATTGATGATATGGATTTGCCCGGTCTGAATTTGCACAAGCTAAAAGGCAAAAGAAAGAATACATCGGCTGTGGCGGTTAGCGGAAATTGGCGTATGACATTCAAGCTAAAAAATGGAGATGTTTTAGAAGTAAATTATGAAGATTATCATTAAAGGAGTTTGTTATGGGTATGCATAACCCACCTCATCCAGGTGAAATGATAAAGGAATTTTGTGTAGAGCCGCTCAATTTATCCGTTACCAAAGCAGCGGAATCTCTTGGCGTTACCAGGAAGACGTTTTCAATGCTGCTGAATGGGAAGTCAGGTATTAGTCCTGAAATGGCTTTGAGACTTTCAAAGGTTTTTGGTCGTACTCCCGAAGGATGGCTAAGGCTTCAACTTCAATTTGATTTGTGGAAGGCAAAACAAAATGTAGATATCGATAATCTTGAGCGGATAGCTGCATGATTATGGCCAAATTCTTGTTTTCAGAGAAGGTAAGTTTAACCATTTTAAAGATGACATCATTGACGTGAGCGCATGAAGGAGGATTTCTAATGGCTAAGCACAACTGTGAGAGCTGTAATTTCAGGGCAAAATATGACAATAATTCCAAATCATTTTTAGGCCGGATATGGAAATGGCACATTGGCTGGTGTCCCGGATGGAAAAAGTATATGACATCTCTTCCTACCGATGAAAGAACTACATTAGCTGAAGAATATGATTTAAAAAAATACAAATGATGCTGTTACGGATTGGAATTATTCATTTCAGCGATGTACTGTTTTGGCATGGGGTCCACTTCAATATTTCAAAATGCATCTTCAAAATCACGGGCGGATGTAAAGAACATGCCTGACACAAACAGCTCCTGAAAACGGGTTGTGGCGGCCAGCTCGCGATATTCCAATTTTGCGGCAATCCGCTCAGCCTCTTTTCTTTTGTTCTGATCCAGCAGCGCCAGGCAGGAACCATATCCGGCCGCATTGCCGACGCCTAAAACTTTCGCCGTCAGACATCCGGGGAAAAGATCAATGGTGCACGCATCCTTCGGGTCAATAAAGTTTCCGCCCGCGCCTGCCAGCAGGATTCGCTTTACCGCTTCACCTTCGAATTCCTCCATCAAGAGTGTTGCCCCCGCATGAACGGCGGATTTGGCCATCTGCAGTTCTGCCACATCCTTCCGGGTGATGACAATATCCTGATTTATAGCTGTCTCGGATGCCCGGATCAGAATAAATTCGCGGCCATCTTCTCCGTCACACAGACGAGGGTTTTGGAGCGCGTCGTCAAAATTCCCCCTTCCCAAAATAATCCCCGCCCGGACCATCTCAGCCACAGCTGAAATGATACCTGAACCGCATAACCCAATGGGCTTTTCATGATGAATCGTTTCCCATGTGACAGATAGGGTTTTCGAATCTATTTTCACCCGTTCAATGGCCCCGGGTGACGCCCGCATGCCCCATCGGATATGCCCGCCTTCAAAAGCGGGACCTGCCGCTGTGGAGCAGCAGAGCATCTTATTTTTGTTACCGAAAACAATTTCACCGTTGGTTCCTAGATCAATGAGGAGGGTGGGGATACTGCGTCTGTGGATGCCGGTGGCCAGAATACATGAAATGGTATCACTCCCCACGAATCCGGCCTTGAGGGGCAGAAGGTGGGCATAGGCCGAAGCGCCGATTTTAAGCCCCAGGTCCCTCGCCTTGAAATCCTGGCCTTCCTGAAGAACAGGTGCATAAGGGGCCATGGAAAGATAATGGGGATCGAGGCCCACAAACAGGTGATGCATGGCCGTGTTCCCCACCATGACGGCTTCCACAATCCGACCCGGATCAATTTGAGCCTCTGCGGCTGCTGAAGCAACCAATTCATTGAGGCACAAAACGATACTGGAGCGGAGCTTTTCGAGACCGTTCGAGTTTTCAACGCAGAAGGATATCCGGGTAATGACATCATCCCCAAAAGCAATCTGGGGATTTATGGATGCCTTAACCGAGCGCTTTTCCCCGGTCATTAAATCCATCAGAAAACAAACCACGGTGGTAGTGCCCACGTCAAAGGCCACTCCGAACAAGCCCCCTCCCCTTCCGGGACAAAGATCGATGATCTCATCTTTGCCCCTTACGGTCACAGCAACCCCTTTTCGCTTTGAACGTAACGCTTGAGGGAGTTTTCTTAACACAGAAGGATCCATGGCAGACCGGCGAATACCATGGGTTTTCTCAAGGGCAAGCATGAGCCTTTCCCGATCGTCGATCACAGGGCCCAATACGGGACAAGGGACTTCCACAAAAAATTGCCTGATGTTAGGGCGGATTCGGGAGGAAACGGTGTGCTTTGTATTGCGTGTCAGAATAACAGGGTCGGTGATCCGGCTCTCTGCCGGAATCGATACTACGGCATCATGGCGCAGCCGGGTTTCACAGGCCAGACGGTACCTTTTTTCGACCTTTCCGCCTAAAACGGCTTTTTCACGGTCTGAAGGCGGGGATAAAGGTCCATGGGTTTCTTGAATGATAACACAGCATTTGCCGCATTTTTTCTTTCCGCCACAGGTGGATTGCAAGGGGATGCGGGCATGTTGCGCCAATTGCAGGATGGTTTTCGAACCGTCTGTTCGAACGGTCGTTTCAAAGGGTGAGAATATGATTTTCGGCATTATTTCAAATCAGTATGTTCCTTGTTGAGTTTTTATTAGGCGGGTAGTAGATCCCTTGCCCACCCCGGTAAGAGCTCTGCTTTTGCTTCATGGTTTCCAGACTTCATCACAATGATTTGTTGAAACGGATCGTCCTTAGAGGAATTATCCAGGATTCTCGCTTCATCAACTATTGATAAAGCGGTTTTAATGTGTTTCATAGTTCTGGGTATCCGAGAGTGAATTTTTTCAGTTGGAACGCTATGCCCTCCCTCTGAGACACGTTGTTTGACTCTGGCTTCATTCAAGCTTGAATCAAATAAATGAATATATACAAGGATGATCTTATAGCCATTAGCCTTTGCTCGGGCAAGAAAATCAATCTTTGATTCATGAGAGAAAACCGTTTCAAAACAAAAAGAAACGCCTTGTGAAATCAAGTCTTCTCTGATTTTAGCGGCCACGGTTGCAGCGTGATAGCTCAAACCTTCCGGATTCTCCGAATCTATATCTTTAGCTATCAAATCTGCATTCACAAACTTGATACCGTATTTGGCAAGATACAGCTTGTAGAATGTAGACTTGCCTGCACCATTCCCGCCCGCTAACACCCAAAGTTGTCTTGGATTAGCCATTAGAGCGCCTTAAATTCACCGTTTTCAAATGAACCCGTTTGCCTTTTTCTTGTGATAGAATTCACTCGATCAAGATAACCAGGATGTTCAACGCTTGCCTCATAGTATATCCTGGCAGACGTTACATTTTCAGCAAGAAGTCCTTTGGTCCTATCGTTTTCAAGATCATCAAATATAACGTCTGAATCAATAGGAATCGATTGAACAGATGGGGTTACCTCCAATTTAATCGTTTTTATGCCTTGAGACACGGCAAAAGCATCTGTAATATTTAATTTAGATGAAATGGCTTTGCCTAATTTTGCCCAGTATTCAAGCTGTTTGGTCTTTGATCGATTCTGAATTCTGGCCTCACGCTCCGCTTGAAACGCCAAGTCCTGGTCTATTCTTAAAGATACAGTGGCCATCATAACCTCCTATCATCGATCTATTCATTGTCGACGCAATTAGCGCCAGAATGATGCATTCTGCTACAATAATAGTATTGGTTTCAGGTTATGTCAATGAAATTCATGCGTTGTTGAAGGGTATGGGCGTCAGGCCGTTTACTTGATTTCCAGCATATGCTTAATCTTCTTCACCCCGTCCGCCGCATCCCTGGCATGGGCGTCGGCACCGCAGGCTTTGACGAATTTAAGCGTCAGCGCGGCCCCGCCGCAGATGACCTTCACCTTGTCTGCAAGGTCGCTGTTCTTGATGGCCCCTATGGTCTCTTCCACATGAGGATCGCCCGTGGTCAACAGAGATGATAGCCCCACAACATGCGCGTTGTTCTCCCTTGCCGCTTCCACAAACTTTTGGGCCGGCACATTTTCCCCCAGGTCTATGACCCGGAATCCCGATGTTTCCAGCAGGAGTTTGGTCAGGTTTTTTCCGATGTCATGGAGGTCGCCAAAGACCGTTCCCAGAACAACAGTGCCCAGCCCCCCCGCATCATCCTCTCGCGCAAGCAGGGGTTTCACCAGATCCACGCATGCCTGCATGGATTTGGCCGCCATCATCATTTCGGGAACAAAGATTTCTTTTTTCTCGAATTTTTCTCCCACAATGTTCAGGCCCGGAATCAGGTAACGGTTGATAATGTTCTGGGGATCTGCGCCCTGGTCTAAGGCATTTTGGGTATACTCAACAGCTAATTTCCTTTTCCCTGAAATCACCGCCTCTTGGATCCGTTCAAGGTCCGCTGCGCCATCACTGGCTTTCTCGGCGGGCGCCTCACCGGCGGGCGTTGCCATGGTTCCGCCCTTACTTTTTTTCGCGGAAGCGGAAAGGTAATTCATGCAGAATTCATCCTTGCCCAGAAGAAGATCCACCAGCAGCGCAGCCCTACCCATGTCCCATACCGTGGGGTCTGCAATGGGGCAGGTCAAACCATTTATAACCGCCATGGCCAGAAAAATCGCGTTGATGGATGATCGTTCAGGAAGCCCGAAGGAGATATTAGATAACCCCAGTGTCTGGTTGACACCCAGTTCATCCCGTATCAGCTGAAGTGTCCGAAGGGTCTCAAGGCCTGCCTGATCATCGGCGCTGACAGCCATGGCCAGGGGGTCAATGATCACATCCTCCTTTGGTATCCCCGCCTCCTGCGCTTTATCCACGATCAATCGGGCAATTTCAAGGCGCTTTTCAGCCTGCTTGGGAATGCCGTTATCGTCCATGGTGAGCCCGATGACGGCCGCATTGTGGGCTTTGACCAGTGGCAGGATCCGCTCAAGCTTATGTGTTTCGCCATTGACCGAATTAACCAGGGCTTTCCCTTTATACACACTGAGACCGGCCTCCAAAGCCTTGGGAAGGGCCGAATCGATGCAGAGGGGTACGTCTGTCACATCCTGTATGGCCAAAATGGCCTTTTTCAACATTTTGGGTTCGTCGATACCCGAAACCCCCACGTTGACATCCAGTATATGAGCACCCGCTTCTACCTGCGAAATGGCTTCCGATCGAACCAGGTCTAGATTTCCTTCCTCAAGTGCCGCCCCCAACCGCTTCCGGCCCGTGGGATTGATGCGTTCTCCAATAATCACAAGGGGCCGTGAAGGCCCCATGACCACCGTTTTCGTGGCGCTTGAAACACTGCTTTCAACCGATGCGGCAACTTTTCGGGAACCATGGAAGATGTGATTGCCTGAAGTCATGGAAACATCCTTGTCAAGCCTGCCGTATTCAGCAGCCGTCTTTAACGCCGCCCTGACGTTTTCATCGGGGGTGCCGTAGGTCAATCCAACCGTATCGATGGAAAAGTTATGAAGGGGAGCGCCGGCATCTATCAAACCCCGAACCTCCGCCGCAATCTCTTCCGGCGTGCCGTTTTTCATCAACACGGGGCTGATGCGGGCATTGACCGCCACGTCCGGACCGCACACTTCACGGGTCCGCTTCACATCCGACCCGAAACCGATTTCGATAAATTCCAGATGGTGTACCATGGCATACCCCTCCAGCACCTCATCAACGGATCCGCAATGGTGAATCCCCACCGGATGGCAGGCATCCGCCACCTGGTTGTCGTATTCCAGCACATGGGACTCGTACGCTTTCAGTGAAATCTGTTCGGCCGTGCAGTTGGGGAATACGTAAAGCCTGGGGTCACACATGGGGGTTACATCCACCGCCCCGGTGCCGGTGGTTTCGTGGTTGAATTTGAAAAGCGCAATAATGCAATCTGTGCAAATCTGCATCAGGTGGCGGCACAGTTCGGGATTCTCGTAGAAGTCAAAATAGAGCCGGTCGCCGCGGATTTTAAGGGCCAGGTTCTGTACGCCCGTGGTATTGATGTCGCCTATTACGCTGCCGTATTCCTCTTTCAGATATTCAATCTGCCGGATCATCTCGGTCATGGGATAAGAATTGAAAATATCGGGCATCTCCAGTTTCATGATGTCATCTTCTGAAAGATTGAGCGGCATGGCCCAGGGGAGCGCGTCGTCTTTGTAGATGATCTCGCAGCCGAAGATTGACGGGAGCATCACCATCCCGAAAGTGATGAGGGGTTTGGGTTCCGGATCAGGATTCCCCAGACCCACATCCCCGAATCTCTCGTGGAGGCATTTTTCAATATTCATCCTTGTTTCGACCCTGGCTTCCGGATCAAAGTAGTATTCTTTTCCAAATGATATGCCGTAATGTTTATTAAACCAGTCCGGATAAAAACCGACGCCAAGGGTAATGTGTTGTTTTTCTGTCATAATATATCTTTCCTTCACTTAACTATGGTATCATACTGATCTATTCCTCAGGGAAATTGGGCTCGCGCCGCTCGATGGCCGCAGTGAATCCCTCTACCGCATCAGGCAGCAAAGCGCCGATGGCCATCATTTCCTTGGTATAATGATAGGCTTGGTCCTCAGTCATGTCGATCTGACCGTAGTAGACTTGTTTGGATACACCCAAGACCACGCGGCTGCCCTTGGCAATCTGCCGGGCAAAGGCCCAAGCCTCCTCTTCCAGCTTGTCGTCGGGCACCACCCGGTTGATCAGACCCATTTGCAGGGCTTCTTGCGCGGAGTAAAGGTTACCAGTGAATAACATTTCCAGACATTTCTTCTGGCCTACCGCCCGGCTGACCGCAACGGTGGGGGTGGAGCAATTGTAGCCGATCTTCAGGCCTGTCATGCCGAACTGGGCGCCGTTTTCCGCGGCAACTACCAAGTCGCAGGCAGCTGCCAGGTGGCAACCTCCGGCCATGGCGATGCCGTGCACCTGGGCAATGATCGGCATGGGCACCTGGCGCATGACGCTCATCATCTTGTATGAGGTCTGGAAAAGTGTGCGGATGGAGCTGGGAGTGCCGTCCAGCACCTCGGTGCGGTCGTGCCCCGAGCAGAACACTTTACCGTTACCCTTTATAATCACCACCTTGACCTCGCGACCGGCTCCCCAATTCTGAAGGCAGTCGGTGATCTCATCCTCCATATCCTTGCCCAGGCCGTTCATTTTGTCCGGACGGTTAAGGGTCAGTATGCCGATGCGGTCCTTGACCTCGTTTAGGATGTATGTATATGCCATCTTGCCTCCTTCAAAAGTATCCATGCGTTTTCCGCATGCTCAGGTGTTATACGCGCGCAGATCTAGGTTGGGAGTTTACATTTTTTGTTTTTAAACCGCCATCAAAATTAGAGGGGCACGCCATTTTCCTTGCTCACCGGGATCAAGACCTGATAATGTTGGGCGGATCGGTGCCCAACTCCATGCAGGCACACCAAAAGACCAAAGGGGGTTTCCTTTGCAAAACAAGCTTATTTCCATGCAGGAGGCGGTGACGTCCTACACCTGGGACGGGATGACCTATTGCCACGGGGCCGCCTTCCCGGTGGGTTCAGACTCAGTGGCCTTTGGTAAGGAGATGGTCAAACAGGGCAGAAAAGACCTGAACGTCATTTGCCACTGTGGCTCCAGCCAGGTTAACCTGCTGGCCGCGGTGGGGGCGGTACGGCGCTGCGAGGTGGGCTTTTCGGGCCTGGAGGTATATGGCTTTGCCAACGGCCTCAACCGTGCGGTGACCAGCGGTCAGACCATTATCGAGGATTATTCAAACGGAGCCATGGCTTTTCGGCTCTTTGGCGGGGCCATGAACTGGCCGTTCGTGCCGGCCACGGTGAACATCAGTAACGACCAGCAATGGTGCTCCGGCGACAGCCCCGACACCTATCCGGCAACCGAAAAGATTCCTACCATAACCGATCCCTTCACCGGCCGCACCCTGGGCGCCTTCCGCTCCCTGCGACCGGAGTTGGCTGCCATCCACGTGACCATGGCCGACATATACGGCAACGCCATCATGCTGGGGAGCGAGTGGAGCCGCTTTGAGATGTCCCGGGCGGCTGAAAAGGTGGTGCTGGTTGCAGACCAGATCGTGGACACCGACTGCATGCGCCAGTATCCCAACCTGGTGCGCATCATCGCCGAGGTGGTGGACGCGGTGGTGTACTGGCCCATGTGCTCCTGGCCCCAAGCCTCCTGTGGGCTGTACGACAGCGACGAGGAGCACATGTTCATGATGAACAAGGCCATGAAGACCGAGGCGGAAACCGTAAGCTACTGCAAAAAGTGGGTGCATGCCTACAACACCCCGCAGGAATACCTAGACCTGATCGGGCGGGAGAAAATCGAGATGATCAGCGCCACCGAAACCGGCTTTTTGATGGATCCCTACCGCAAATGGATCAAGAGCGAGGCGCAGATTAAGGAACTAATGGACCGGAAGGAGGGCTAAACCATGGAATATACCCAGCAAGAGTTCATGGCCATCGTTACCGGCCGCGAGATAAAAGACGGTCAGCTCATCATCCTGGGCGTTGGACTTTCCATGCTGGCCGGATACTTCGCCCAAAAAAACCACGCTCCAAACCTGATGCCCTTTACCGAGGGCGGGGTCTATGGCTCCACACCGGTGGGCGGCCTGCCCTGGGGTATCGAGTGCAACCGCATCAGCGCCAACGCCACCAGTTTCACCAACGCCATCGACGCCCTGGGCTTTCTGGTGGCCTCGGGCCGTTGTGACAACGCGGTGATCGGCGCGGCCCAGGTGGACAAGTACGGCAACGTCAACACCACCGGCATCTGGGAGGAACCGCCCTGGAAGCTAGGCAAGTACACCCCGCCCCGGGTGCGGTTGAACGGTTCGGGCGGAGCCAACGACATCTCCGTCGGGGCCAAGCACTATTTGATCATGGCCAGCCACGAGAAGCGCCGTTTCATCGAAAAGGTGGATTACATCTCCAGCCCGGGCTACCTGGACGGCGGCGACGCCCGTGAACGTGTCGGCTTCGTGGGAGGTGGCCCCTCGGCCATCATCTCCACCCTGGGCATCCTGCGGCCGGACCCGAAAAGCAAAGAGTTTTACCTGGAGGCCTATTACCCCTTCACGAACGTGGAGAAGATCAAGGAAAGCACCGGCTGGGACCTGAAGGTGAGCGACGAGGTGAAGATGGTGCCCGAGCCCAGCGAGCAGGAGCTGGCCAATCTTCGGTCGGTGGACACCACCGGCAGCTTACGCAAAAAGGGCTAGGTTGAGGAGTATCACCATGAACCACCATCCGACCAGCAAGGGCCATTTCCGCTGTGTGCTGACGCCGAAATCGGGCAAATTGGCCATTTGTGGATGGGCACTACGCTAACTTCAGGACGGGTTAATTTCCACTCTCTTAGGTTTGACGGTAAAGACCGGGCAGGGAGCGTTTCGAACCACCTTTTCAGCAACGCCTCCCATCAGGACCTGGGAAAGCCCACCCCTGCCATGGGTGCTCATCACGATCATGCTGGCGTTTTTCTTTTTCGCCGTTTCAACGATTTTTTTATGGGGAGTTCCCACTTCAACCAGGGTTTCCGTGTTCATGGTTTTGTAAAAATCTCCTATCAGACAAGCGGAGAAATCGTCAACCATCTGTTTGTCCTCCTGCTCAAGGACTAATTCCCACGGATTGCCCGGAACCTTGGTGATCGTTTCCGCTACCTTTTCAGTGATCACATGCAACACCAATATCCTGGTGTGAAACTCTTTGGCCAGAAAAGCGGCCCATACGAACGCTTCGCAGGAGTATTGAGAGAAATCCGTCGGCACGACAATCAGATCAATGGTCTCAATGTCCAGATAGAAGTCCTCATATTTTTCCCGCCAGTCGTACCCGAATTTCTTGTAGAAGTAGGGTTTGAGCCTGGCAAACCAAGCCCCCTGCTTTTCTCTGCCTTTACCACTTTCGACGGCACGCAAAATTTCCACCACATAGACGTCTATTTCAACGATCTTCTCCTTGGGCACAAATGCGTGGGCGCCATCCTCTATGGATTTCATGAGGTTGTCCGGGCTGAAAGCATGGGCCGTCAGCATCAAGGCAGGGACCTCTTTTTTGCGTGCGATTTCCAGGAGTTCATAACCCCTTACCCCCATAATGTCCAGAATGGCCACGTCATATGGGTTTTCGTCCAGGAGTTTTTGGGCGGTTTCAAAATCCAGGGCCGAATCAATTGTACATGGGCTCAGAATTTCTTCGAGAGTCTCAAGGACATCCGCTTCATCATCAACGATCAAAATCCGTTTTCCGTTCAGTTCGCTCATATCATTCATCTCCATCTCTCCTCATTATTCTGTGACCCGAAAAATTTCGATGGTTTGCTCGCAGACATTTTTCATTTCAAAAACCCCCCGTTGAACGACGTCAAAGTTATTTGAAATAGCATCCCAGCTGGCCAACGCGGTCAATGGTAAGATGTATGGAATCACCCGCCTCAACAGGAACCGGCGGGGCGGCTGCTCCGGTCAGAATTATTTCTCCTGCCTTCAAGGTAATGCCTAGTTGAGCAAGTTTATTGGCCAGCCAAGCCGCAGATTCCAAGGGGCTTCCCAGAACATTTACACCGGTTCCCGTAGAAACCAACTGCCCGTTTTTTTCCATCACGAAGCCGATGTAGCGTGGATCGAAATCCTTCAAAGGAACCAATAATCCACCAATGGCAAAAGCTGCTCCCGAACAGTTGTCGGCTACCAGATCCTGAACCTTGACGTTCCAGTCAATAATCCGTGTATCCATGATTTCCAGGGCTGCCGTTACCCCGGCAGTCGCCCTGACCACATCCAAAGCGGTGATCCCCGGACCGGCAAGGTCCTTTTCTAAAACAATGGCAAGTTCACCCTCTACCCTGGGTTGGTACAGTCGGGAAATCTGTATTCCTTCATCAATCTTCACCATCATGTCTTCAAAAAGATGCCCCAGGGCCGGTTCCGTAGCGCCGAAATTTTTCTGAGCGCCCTTGTTGGTCAGGCCAACTTTCTTCCCCACAATTCTGCGGCCATCGGCTGTACATTTTTCCACCATGGTGTGTTGAATACGGTATCCATCCTGGACAGTTATTGCCCCATGGGTTTTGATGACCGGATCAATCGGTACATTCTTTTCGGTGGCTTCCAAAAGATTCCGAGCTGCTCGATCAATTTCATTTTTGGTCATGAAAATATGGTTCTCCTTTCAGTCCAAGGGAAAAAATCCCGATTGGGGTTGCATTACCTACCCTTTGTTGGCGCCAACAATTTTTTGCTCAAATTTCTGTCGGAGCAGGTCTTCCCGAATGGGCGAAAAACATTCAAAAAAGACCGCCGGCTCATCGCCGTCATTTCTCTCCGCATGGGGTACGTTGGAAGGGATATGATAGACGTCGCCCTTTTTGACCACCATGTCGTCCCCATCAATGGTAAAAACGGCTTCCCCCTGGAGACAGATGCCGATCTGTTCATGGGGATGAATATGGACGTCAAACGGGGTTTTGGGCGCCCACGTCGTTATGAGGGTGGTCATATTCGCACCGTTTGCCACCACCTTTCCTTCGATGCCTTCATGAAGCGCCCAGCCTTCTATCTCGTCGGGATTGATTACAAATGCCATGAATTATATACCTCCTTTTTTTGGATTCCAGTTTCTTTATGCTACAGCCACAATGCGCCGGTTTGAGAGCCTCCCACCATTTTCCGATAAGCCGACAGAAGTCCGGGCGCCGGATGGTCCGGGCGCTCGGGGGGCTGTTGCCGGCGTTTCGCCAGTTCTTCATCCGAAATCAACAGCTGGATTCGATTTTCCGGAATATTGATTTCTATGGGATCTCCATCCCGGATATAGGCCAGCGGTCCGCCCTCCCAGGCTTCGGGAGAGATGTGGCCCACGCACGGTCCCCGGGTTGCCCCGGAGAAACGCCCGTCCGTGATCATGGCCACCGATGTATGAAGTCCCATGCCCACCAGCATGGCTGCGGGTATGGACAATTCCCGCATTCCCGGCCCTCCCTTGGGGCCCTCGTAGCGCACCACCAGAACCGACCCCGGCCGGACCTCCCTGTCCAAGAGGAAACGGCGCACGTCCTCCTCAGAGTCGAATACCACGGCAGGTCCTTTGTGGGTCAACATGGATGGATCAACACCTGTCTTCTTGACCACCGCCCCTTGGGGGGCCAGATTGCCGCGAAGGATACCAAAACAGCCGTCCGGGGCCAGGGGCCGATCCATCCTCCGAATGACCTCCCCGTCGGCATCGGGGGAGACCTCAAGAATCTCTTTCAAGGTACCACCGGTGGCCAGGGGAAGGTCCGTGTGAAGTTTTTCCCGGATCGTCTTGAGGATCGTCCGAACCCCTCCCGCCCGGTGGTAATCTTCCAGATTAAACTCCGAGGAGGGCTTGAATTTGGCCACCACCGGTGTGGAGGCCTGGATCCGGGAGAACTCATCCAGATCCAGACCGACGCCATCTATCCCGGTAGAGTCCGACGTGGCATCCATGAGGGAAGCCATGGCCATGAGGTGGAGGACGGCGTTGGTGGACCCCCCCGAGGCGGATACATACTTGATCCCGTTTTCCAGGTGTTTGGGCGTAAAAAGGCGATCAAAAGTACCCTCTTTCCGGGTCAGATGTACGATTTGTTCTCCCACGTCCCGGGCCTGTCGAATTTTTCGGGAGCTGAAGGAAAGCATGGTGGCGGATCCAAAGGGGGCCAGCCCCACCGCCTCCAGAAAACAACCCATGGTGTTTGCCGTCCCCATCATGGAACAGGTGCCCGGGGAGGCACAGATGCTCTCCTGCCATTCCCGAAAAGTCTCCTGGTCTATCTTTTCATCACGGCGCTTACCGATCGCCTCCTTCAAATCGGAGGTAACCACGGTGCGATCCCCCTGGGGACAGGGCAGCATGGCCCCGGCTGTAAGGAAAAGAGTGGGAAGATTGAGCCGCACTGCGGCCATGAGCATACCCGGAATAATTTTATCGCAGGATGCCAGCATGACGAGCCCCTGAAACCCGTGTGCCTTCACCATGGCCTCTACGGAAGCGCAGATGAGGTCACGCTGGGGCAGGATGTACCGCTGTCCGGGTCCCTGTGCCATGCCGTCACAGGGGGCAGGCACGTTGAACTCCCCGGGAGAACCCCCGGCAGCCCAGATACCTTCCTTTACACGACTGCCCAGATCCCTGAGGGGCAGGTGCCCCGGATTCACCTCGGTCCATGAATTCACCACGGCGATCTGTGGCTTTTTCAAATCGGAACTGCGATACCCCACCGAATGCATGAGGCCCCGGTAATAGGCCTCCGTAATATCTTCCGAACCGCCGCGAACTCCCGCCATCATACTGCCTCTTTTTTTCTTCTGAATTTCACGTCCAGGAGTCTTTCAAATACCTTCATCATGGCCCCTTTTCCCTGGTCCCCGAACCCTTCGGCCAAGGCCATCTGATAGGTGGTGGTACACGCCTGAACCATGGGCAACGGAATTTTGTGGTGGGCCGAAATCTCGGATGCGCTGATCATGTCTTTGTAGGCATGTTTGAGGGCGTACCCTTTGTCAAAGATGCCGTCCAGGGCCAGGGGCGCAAAAAATTCCGCTGCAAAACTGCGACCCGTTCCCGAGGTGATGACTTCGGTGACCTTTTCGGGATCAAGTCCCAGTTTAGCCGACATGGGCAGCATTTCCGCCACGGCCGCGCAACTGACGTTGAAAAGGAGTTGATTGATCAATTTGGTCAACTGTCCACTTCCGACACCTCCCATAACCAAAACTTTGTTGCTCATGACGTCCAGAACCGGTCTGATCCGGTCAAAAACCGCGTCATCACCGCCGAACATCACCGTCAGAGTCCCCTCTTTGGCCCGGGCTTCCATGCCGGAAACCGGGGCGTCCGCAAACCCGATGTTCCGCTTTTTCAGCCGTTTTTCAAAATCCAGGGTGGGGAGATAACCGGTTGTGCCGCAATCCACAACAAGAGATCCGGCCGAGGCCCCTTTGACAATCCCCGATGTTCCGAAAATTACCTTTTCCACCACGGCCGTGCTGGGCAGGCTCAGAAAGATCCAATCCGCCAGTGCCGCCAATTCTCCTGCCGTGGCTGCGGATTCCGCCCCCTGATCCGTCAGGAATTTCACGGCCTCCGGGTCCATATCCAGAACCGTCAGATCAAACCCGGCTTTCAGGATATTTCGCGCCATCCATTTTCCCATCTCTCCCAGGCCGATGAATCCAATTTTTGTCCCCATGGGTTTTTTTCTCCCCTCTATTCACCGGGCGTTTGAGAAAGGCCCAGCATGGCGCTTGGGTTGTCCTGGACCATGGTTTTAACATCTTTTTCGGAAAAACCGAAATTGAGCATGTCCTGAATATAGATACCCATCTGCTGGCACGGTACGGGGTTGAGCCACTGCCCGGCATCCGTACTCATAATGCTGTGCTCGGCACCCACGGCCCGTATCCCGGAAAAAAGGTCATCCCGGGTTATGGGGTGCCCCACCTGTCGGGTGGTGTCGTTGAACACATGCTCCAGCCAAGTGGCGCCCAGATCAAGGATCTCTTTCATATCCTCCACCGTATAGTTGACGAATGAGGCCAGAGGATGGGTCACCACGATTTTTTTGACCCCCCGTTTGGCAGCTTCCCGGACCACCACCTTGGCCTCCTCGATGGAGACGTGACCTGTGGCCAGGGAAGAATCGTTTTCGATGATCAGGTCGAAGATGGGATATAGTTCATCTTTGAGGGATCCGTCTTCTTGCAGAACATAGAGACCTTTAAGATCGCTGCCGATCTCACCGGCCAGGTTGGCCACGTGGCTCTTATTGGCTACGAACTTTCGGGAATGGAGCGTTGGCAGCCAAACGGTCTTGGCTCCCAGTTTGAGGGCCGCTCTCACCGCGTGTGGATTCAAGCCCCCAACGGAGAGGTTGAGCGCAATGCCTCCAAAGACGTTGAAACCGGTGGCATCCGTCGCCAGCCGGGCGCGACCCGCGGTCTCGGTAAAGTGGTTCTTGATAAGGATGGCCGCCATGCCCATCTCCTGGGCGTGCTGTGCCAATTCTATATCGTTGAGGATCCTGGGATACAGGTCCGGCGCCGAATGAATGTGGATATCGACGGCGCCGCACAAAAGATCCATGACCGGTTGTTTGAAACGGAGTTTCATGCTTTCCTCTCTTTCAAGCGGTTTTTCTTTAGAGCTAATGGCCGCATATTTTTTTTGGCATCGCTAAGATCATTTCCCCAGATTCAGCCCTTTGGGAAGCACCCATTTTCCGTAGGGAAAATGACCCACTGTCATGTCCGAACCGAATTTCTTGCCGGCTATTTCATAGGCCTCATGAAGGGAGGTAACCGCTTTAATCTTGACCAGGTCAAAATCGGGAATCCGCTCAGGTTCGGTCACCACGATAACTTCCTTTTTGGCCATGACCTCGATGATGGGCATCCAGAGGCACGCATGCCACAGGGCCTGTTTCCCGTAAAAAACATCTTCGTAGAGCCGGCGGATGGCCTCGGGTGTGGGCGGCATGTAGTCTTTGGCATAGGTGTAGTGGGCAAGGCCGCCGGGTATGGGTGTACAAACGATGATCAGTCCGTCGTCCCGAACGAAGTGATCCAGATTGGCAATGGGCCAGCAGGCGTGGGCAAACAGACGGTCCCCCGGAAAGCTGCCCGAGATGGCCACATCCAGCTGCCCTCCCGGTATGTTTTTGAGATCAAAGGCGTAATGATCATCATACTTTTTGACCGAAGCCCGATGGGCCGCATTGGTCTCCCCGGCGGTCAGATGAATCAATCCCATTTCCGGGTTAAAGACGGCCAAAAGAGACATGTCAAGACCCGACATGACGCAGGCCTCTTCAATATCTTCCCGCATCCGGTTTAAAGGCGGTTCGTACCCCACGGCGCAGGTGGGGCAGCTCATGAGCCTGTGATCCCACTCAATGGTTTCAAAAGAGCAGACCCCCGGAAGAATCATGCTTCCCCCGCCGCCGTATCCCCACAGGGTGGCCTGTGTCATGGTCACGGCCAGACTCAAATCAGCCTCAAGGAGACGTTTATGAACGCTGATGGGCGTTCCGTAGCTGGTGACGCCCACAAATTCGAAATCCCAGGTCTCACGGGCCTTGCTCTGATAGATAGGAATACCTGATGCAAGAATTTCCTCCCCGAACTTCCGCTCCAGTTCCGCTTCGTTCATCTCCCGCAGGAGACCGCTGGCAACCAGAATCGACACTTCTTTCCCTTCTTCCCGAAGTTTTTTCAGGATGGGCGGAAGGATTCTGTGGGCCGGGGTCAGTCTGGCAAAATTATCGGTGAGGATGACCACCTTTTTGGCCTTTTTGAGACTTTCCGAGAAAGGTGCTCCGGCAACCGGGTGGTCCAGCTCACGAAGAATGGCTTGATCAATATCTTCCATTTCTTCAGGGAAGGGGACATCGGTGTTCAGAGAGAGATTTTTGTCCTCAATCTCCAGTTCCAAAGATCCTTTTACGCCATAGGGCACATTGATTTTTGTCATTTTCGACTCCTTAATATCTGCCCTGAGGCAATCATCCGCCTGCCAGAGCCATAAGAAATGTGATCTCATCTCTGTCTTTGACGGAAGTTTTCAGCCCGTCCCGGGCCACGAGGCGCACTGCCGGGTCTTTGTTGATAAAGGCCTGCCATGCGGGGACCAATCGCCCTTCCGTGTCGTAGAGATGAAGATAAAAGGTCCTGCTGTCAAATTGCGTTAAAAGCCCGTCGATGACCCCCTGCAGGGTCTTGTCTTTCTTCAGGGTGAGACGAACCCGATCCCGCCCGGCCGTATTGCTGAGGGGAGGGAGCAGGCGAACGTTCACCTGTATGGTGCCTGGGTCGGTCATGCTTAGGCTCCCAGTTTGCCTCTTTTTTCCAAATCGTCGGCGATATCGTCTAGACCCAATCCTTCCAGACCAGCCCGGGTGGGGAGCCCGGTTTGCGGGTTGAACTTCCGCGCTTCATAATACTCGTCCAGAATCTTATCGAATTTGTCCCTTTCCACCACGGCGCCGCCGCTGGGACCGCCGCCCATAAGGGGTTCCTTGAAAAACCGCTCGGGGATAATATCATCGGCACGGGTCGCGCCACAACGGGTGTTGAAAGCCTTTTCAATATTCCAGGTCCGTTCCCCAACTTTAAGCATCTCTTGTTCCGAAAGATCCCTCCCGCTGCAGGCGTTATAAAGCCTGGTGGCGATATGGACGCCTTTTTTATAGAGGTATGGAAATGTGGCTGAACGATAAAAGGCGAACTTGCACAACCCCAGAATGTCCCCCAGAGTGACCAGGTCTTCACTGAACTTGAGCATCCGACCCTTGCCCTTCAGTCCTTTTGCGATATCGGCCGCTTCTTCGCTCCCCCACCATTCAAGGGCTTCCTCAGGGGTCATGATTTCCTCGATATAGGGATTCGAGCGAAGATGATCTCCGCCCCTTGTACTGGTGGCGTAGCTGACCGCCCTCACCGGCATACCCCTTGGGTCGCCGGCGGTCATCTCGCCTCCCTTCACATGGATGGCGAATTTCTCGCTCCCCTGCCCTATCTTTTCCGCTGCCCGTTTGGTCCCTTCCGCCAGGACATCGGCCAGGTCTCCCTCCCTGAGCGCGATTTTACGGGTCAGCTCCAGATAGGCTTCCACATTGCCGAACCGTAGATCCAGGCCGTCGGTGTCCTTTTCCGTCAGGATTCCCTTTTCAAAGCACTCCATGGCAAATGCAACGGTGTCTCCGGTCCCTTCAATATCCAAACCGTAGTGGTTGCAGATGTTGGACCAGGCAATGACCGATTCCGGGTCCTTGATGCCGCAGGTCATGGACCTTGCGATGGTCTCCCACTCCACCTTGGCCGTGGTGCCCGCAAAGGGACCGGAGGTCACCCTGTAATCACGGCGACAGCGCACCGGGCAGGCCACGCAAGCCCCGGCTTTGACCTGGTAGTCGCTTCGAAAGACCTCCGGGTCCAGTTTGTGCCAGTCATATTCACCATAACGCCAGTTCTCCGCGCCGTGTATCCCGAATTTGACCCGGTGCATCATAAAGCGACAGGTACCGTACCGGGTGGCAGGGGGGCAATAGGGGTCGACGGCAATGGTGTCCAGATAGTCTTGATACGCCGATTTTAAGGCGGGGATATCGGCCACTCCCACATCGCCGGTCCCCCGGGTAGCGATAGCCTTGAGATTCTTGGACCCCATGACCGCACCCAGGCCGCAACGGGCGCTGGTACCTTTGTCCGAACCGTTATGGAATACCGCCGCAAGGCGGACCATGTTTTCCCCGGCAGGACCTATTGAGACGGTACAGAGCTCGTGATCCTTCAACTCCCGGCAAAGCTCCGCGTGGGTCCTGGATGTAAAACTCCCCCAAAGCCTGCTCGCGTCACGAAGCTCGAACCGATCATCGTCGATAAATAGGTAAACCGGTTTTTCAGCCTTTCCTTGAATGATCAGGAGGTCATATCCCGCACGCTTCAATTCTCCGCCCCAGGTGGCGCCGGCGTGTCCATCCCCATGCATCCCGGTAAGCGGTGAACGGGTGCTCACGGTGGTCCGACTGGCTGAGGGCGCCCCGGTGCCATGGAGAGCGCCCGGGGAAAAAATGAGACGATTTTCCGGATCGAAAGGTTTAATCTCGGGAGGCACCTCATCGTAAAGGACTTTTGAGGCCACACCTCTGCCGCCCACAAATAGATCTGTTTGACGGGAGCCGAACTCTTCCGTGATGATAGACCCGTTGGTCAAATCCACTCTCAATATCTTTCCGGCATAACAATTCTTTTTTTTCGCCATGTTCTCTTATCCCCTTTTTTCCAGCTTCTTTTGAATGGGCTCTTCTCCGCCAGGCATATAACGTTGAAACTGGTCATCGGAGGCCAGAAGGGTCGCTAATCGACGCCGATTAACCTCACCCGCCTCCACGTCATCCACAAGGGCCAGGACGTTGGAAGGGCAGATGGACACACAAACCGGTTCCTCTCCGTTACAGAGGTCGCATTTAATCGCCTTATGGGTGACCGGATCCATGGTTATGATTCCATAGGGGCAGGCCCCGACACAGGCCCGGCAGCCAGTACATTTCTCTTCATCCACCACAACGATCTTGAGCTTCTCATGGTACGAAAGGGCTTCAAATTTACAGGAGGCCTGACAGGCCGGGTCCTGGCATTGCTGGCAGGTGACCGGAACATCAATGCCCGTGCCGAGCTCCACGATCCGGACTCTGGATCGGCGGGGGTTAAAGGAACCGTTTTTTGAAAGTGAGCACCAGAGCTCACAAAGCCGACAACCGCTGCAGATACCTGTTGCTTCCCAGGGACGGTTTGAATATACCACGCGTTTTTTCTTTGTCATAGATTTGTCTCCAAAAAAAATCGAACTGAGTCAAAACTCTCTCAATCAGTTTCCAATACCAAAGTTCACTCCAAATTAGTAATTCAAATTTTCAGTGTAGCAAAGCCGGGGCGCATCGTCTCATTTTCCACAGCCGGCCTTCTTGTAAAATTTTTCAAGGCTTTTTTGAAAGTCGGCGATATGCCTCCGCATGGAATTGGCCGCTTTCCTGGGTTCTCCATCCCTTATGGCTTCATAGATCTCATGGTGGCTTTTGACCGACCGACCCAGCAGACCGGGGATAATACTGATGGATTCCTGGGTCCATTGCTCCATAAAACCCCGTATGGTTGCCAAAAGATGAACCATAAATCGATTATGGCCGGCCTTGGCAATCAGGAAATGAAATGCGATATTCTTTTCCGCATATTCCGCGTCATCGCCTGCTTTATGCATCCGCACCATCTCATCCACCAAAATTCCCATTTCTTTGATCTGGGCCTTTGAGGCATTTTTGGCAGCCATTTCGGCCGCCCCAACCTCAATGAATCTTCTGGCCTGAATCAGTTCGATGGTGGCTTCGTTGTCCGACATGAGGGGCGGGATCAGGTGTTCGGAATAGAGAAAAGGTATTTTGGCCCGAATGACGGTTCCGTATTTGGGCCTTTGATCAATAACCCCCAGTTGATTCAGGGTTTGCAGGGCCTCCCGGAGGACCGTTCGACTGACCCCCAGTTGGGCGGCGAATTCATTCTGGTTCGGGAGTTTGTCGCCAAGCGACAGTTCGCCCCTTTCGATCATCTTTTTGATCTCTTCGATCACCAATTCGGATAATTTTTTTCTGTTGATGGATACCACAATAAATCCTGAATTTTGTATTATAACATTATCACAGGAATGAAGAAAATTCCTGAGGTTATAAAGCCGATGGATGAAAAACTGCAAAACATAGTGCTATTTGAAGTAGAATTAATCGGTTTTCAAAAAGCTTGCCCTACATCTTATGATAGTATTATATGACGATAAATAGGTTGTCAATAACAATTTTTGAGTGGTACATTTCCGGTGTCACATCTTGCGGTGACAGTCTCCAAAAACGTCATGATCGCATGGAGGGAGGTAAGGGCCTCGGTAAAAAAATAAATACAAAAAAAGATGGAAAGACGTTGTTAGGCCATGGTAAAAGCAAGCGGTATACAAGCTGATGTGATCGGAAATGATCCTGATCCGATTAAACCGATGTTGATGCAAAATAATGAGAAAGGATTAGAACTCATGAGTGACCTATTGGAAAGCACTGTTGCTTACTTTGAAAAAAAGGGCATGTTAATAAAGAGAAAGATTGCTGAAAAAGAGGCGAGCGAAGTTCTGCCGGAAGTGATTTGCCAGACCTTCGCACTCAATTAGAGCGATGATGTGAAAGGAGAGTTAGCATGAAAGAGACATTACAACCGGGAATCGAGCACGAGTTTACGTATAACATCACCAAATCGAAAACAGTTCCGGCCTTGTATCCGGAAGCGAGTGAACTTCAGGTGATGCCTGAAGTCTTTGCCACCGGCTATATGGTCGGGCTGATCGAATGGACCTGTATCCGGGCCCTAAACCCTCATCTTGAATGGCCGGAGGAACAAACAGTGGGTACCCATCTTGACCTAAGTCATATGGCGCCGACCCCTCCGGGTCTGAGCGTTACCGCTAAGGTCCGACTTTTGGAGGTGGATGGCAAGCGACTGGTATTTGAAGTTGAAGCCCATGACGGCATTGATCAGATTGCTCGCGGCAAGCACGAACGCTTTATCATTAATAAACGTAAGTTCGATGTCAAAATTGCGGAGAAGGCAAAGGGCAAAAACGAATAACGGGAGAGTGGATTCGGGCACACGACTGAAGTCGCGATGGAATCAGAAATGGTGAAAAACCGAGGACTGCTCACTTCATTTATTTTTTTGTCCATGTTTTTCCTCGGTGTGGGCATCACCATCATCGGTGCCGCTGCCCGAAACATCGGCCTGGACCCTTCACAGATAGGGCTGCTGATCGCAGTTCAAAATCTCGGGTTTATGGCGGCCCTCATGATTTCCGGCCCCCTTGCCGATACCCTTGATAAGACAAAGATCCTGCTCATCGGAAGCCTGCTTCTGTCCTTATCCTTTTTTGCCTTCTATTTGAAAGACACCTTCTCCCTGAATCTTATGGTCATGATCTTGATGGGTATGGGGATCGGAACCTACGAAGGTGTCACGGACCCCTTGCTTCTGGATATCCATCGGGGGAGAGAAGGGTTGTTCATCAGCATCAACCATTTCTTTGTCACCTTCGGATGCCTCATGATCACGGTGTACCTGCTTTTCCTTCAAATGAACTGGCGGCGCGCAATTTACCAGGCTGCGCTTGCCGTTTTTCTCCTTGCCGTCTGCTTCACGTTCTCGAGCCTTAAAACTGAAAAGAAGACGGCGGAACCATTCATCTTGCGACTTCGGTTTTTGATACGGCAAAAAGCAGTCCTGATCCTCTTTCTTGCCACGGTCTGTGCCAGCGGACTGGAAATGTGCCTCATCGGCATGATGACCACCTTTCTTATGGAACTGAGAAACCACTCACAGGTGACTTCCAAAGTCGGATTGATCCTGTTTTTGTCCGGAATCGGACTGGGGCGTCTTCTGGTTGGTTTTTTTACCAGAAGAGAGCGGATACTGGAACTGATCATGATGCTCTTTGGTCTGTCTACCCTCTTCCTGAGCGGGCTCCTTTTCGTTCAAACGGAATCGCTTACCTATGGGCTCATCGTTTTTTCAGGGATTGCCATTGCCGCCTTGTTCCCCCTCCTGATCGCCTATGGGGGAATTCTCTATAAAACAACCCCCGGCACCGTATTGGGAATCATCAAACTGGCCCTTCCCTTGGGGGGCATCCTTCTCCCTCTGGCCCTATCCTTTATCTCTGAACACGCCTCCCTGGAGATGTCCTTATGGATGTTCCCTGCCATTGCCTGCTCAGGGTTTTTGATTCTCTTCTTGAACAGAAATACGCTCAAAAGCAGATGACACAATTCAAAAAAACATCCAACGGATGGGTTCCCATCGTCGCTTCCTGCATGGTGGTCTTCTGGCCGGGGGCGTTTATTTTTGGCTTCCCGGGCATCATGGCGCCTTACTGGCAGGAATTATTCCAGGTTGGTCGGGGCGAAGTGGGAAGAACACATTTCTTTCTGCTGGCCGCCGTGGGCATCTTCATGGTGGTATCCGGACGTCTTCAGGAAAAGGTGAAATCCCGTAATCTGGTGCTCTTTGGTACTATTCTCTGTGGCGGGAGCATGTTCCTGCCGGGGTTCGCCAAGGGCATTTCCATAATCTACTTGTGGGCATTCCTGACCGGGACCTCCGCATCCTTTATCCTCATCCCTGCGCTGACCATCGCACAGCAATGGCTTCCGGAAAAACGGGGGCTTGCCTCGGGCCTGGTGAACATGGCGCTCGGCGTTTCCGCCGCTGTCGTATCCCCGCCCATCGCTCATTTGATGAATTCCATCGGTTATATTAAAACCACTCAACTCCTGGGATTTTGTGCCCTCCTGACAGGACTCGTGTCGATCCCTTTTCTGAGACGGCCCTCATCGGATTTTTCCGCTACTACGGCTGCGGCAAACCTCTCCAGGAGTGAACACCCACTTACCTTGAAACAAATTCTGTACTCCCGGAGTTTCTGGTCTCTCTGGCTAGCTTGGGGGTTCGCCGGCGCCGCCGGCATTGCGACCGTGATCTTGTCTACGACCTTCGGCCTGGCCAGGGGACTGTCCATGGAAAAGGCAGTCCTTATCCTGACTGCCTTTAACATGACCAACGGCGTCAGCCGGTTTATTGCCGGTTATCTTTCCGATGTCATCGGTCGGCGCCTGACCATGGGAATCACTTTTGTGATGGCCGGCGTGGCATATGGGTTGCTCCCCCATGTGACGGGATTAACGGCGTGGATCACCATCGCCACCGTGGTCGGGTTTTCTTTCGGGACGGTTTTTGCAGTTTCCGCCCCCCTCATTGTGGATTGCTTCGGCATAGAGCGGTTCGGCACAATATTCGGCATGGTCTTCACTGCTTATGCCTTCGTGGCCGGTCCACTGGGGCCCTGGCTGAGCGGTTACATCCTTGACCGGACATCGGGCGATTTCACGCTTGTGTTTTATTATCTGGCCACGCTTTGCTTCCTTGCCGCTTTTTTGGTGCGATATGTCACGCCACCGGCTCTGAACAAAAGAGAAATAATTTGAAACCAAAGGGGAAATGATTGCACAAACGTCAGCCTCGGATTCAACGCGGGCGTCTCTTGATGACCGCACCTTCCGCCGCGGAAGATGCCAGTCTTGAGTACAGTTCCAGATAACCCCTCTTGAATTTGGGTCCGAGTGGTTTCCAACCTTTGAATCTTTCTCTGATTTCTTCTTCAGGGACATGGAGGTGAAGGGTCCCTTTCTCCACGTCGATACTGATTTTATCCCCGTCCTTTACAATGGCGATGGGGCCGCCTTCAGCCGCCTCAGGGGAGATGTGACCCACAAAACAACCGTTGTTTGTGCCGGAGAAACGGCCATCGGTGATCAAGGCCGTGGATTTGTTCAGGCCCATGCCGTAGAGATATTTCATGGCCTTGTACATCTCCCTCATGCCGGGTCCCCCTTTGGGACCTTCATAACGGATGACCACCACTTCCCCTTCATGAATGCCTTTTTGAAGGATGGCTTCATTGGCCGCTTCCTCGGAATCAAACACCCTGGCCATTCCGGAAAACTGAAACAGGGCGGGATCGATGGCACCCGGCTTGCTGATTCCGGTATCGGGGGCCAGATTCCCTCTGAGAACGGCAACGCCCCCCATATTCCCGAATGGCTCTTCCAGGGGTTTGATGATTTCGCTGTTTTCGGGAAAAGGGTAAGTGTAGGATTCAAGATTTTCAGAGACGGTCCCCCCCGTACAGGTCATGACATCCCCGTGAAGTAACGGGCTCAGGCAATCCATGACCCGCGGGATGCCGCCGGCCTTCCAGAAATCCTCCATATCCCATTTGGCGGCAGGATTCACCTTTGCCACATGGGGGGTCGTTTTGTTGAATTTTTCAAATGTGCCCAAAATATTTATGTCCTCTTCCGCTTCGTAGGCAATAGCCGACAGGTGGAGGACTGCATTGGTAGACCCGCTGATACCCATACATACCCTGACGGCGTTTTCCAGGGATTTTTTGTTGATAACCTCCCTGGCGGAGATGCCCTTTTCCACCAGCTGGCAGATCGCGGCGCCCGTCGCCCTGGCCTCCCGCAGCCTGTCTGAATGGGTTGCCGGTATCAAAGCTCCTCCGGGAAGGGACATGCCCATGGCTTCCGTCAGACAGCACATGGTGTTGGCGGTACCCAAGAAAGCACAGGAACCGCATGAGGGGCAGGCCAGGTCTTCCAGAGCACTGAATTCTTCTTCCGCGATCTTGCCGGCCCGAAACATTCCCAGGGCCTCATCAATGGAGGTCAGGTCCGTTTTCCGACCGTCGAATTCCACCCCTCCCGCCATGGGTCCGCCATGGACCATGATGGCGGGGATGTCCAGACGGGCTGCAGCCATCAGCATACCCGGAACGATCTTATCACAGGAAGCCAGCAGGACAACGGCATCCAGACTGTGGGCCTGGACACAGATCTCCACGGAATTGGCAATAACCTCCCTTGAAGGGAGGATAAAGTGCATCCCATCATTGCCATTGGCCACTCCATCGCAGGCCCCTATGACGCCGAATTCAACAGGGGTGCCGCCTGCACGGTAGATTCCCCATTTGACGTGCTCACTCACCTGATTTAGGTTGAAATGGCCCGGTACCAGGGTATTCCACGAGTTGGCAATGCCGATCATGGGTCTGGACAAATCGTCGTTGGAGTATCCCATGCTCTTATAAAGTGACCGATACATGCTGTTTTCCACGCCGCGCAGGATCTTCGCACTTCTTAATCCTTTTTCTTCCATTCCATAAATCTCCTGTAAAATGGGTAGTGTGCCTGATATGACGGGCACTCTAATTTCATCTTTGAACAATAATTCACACGCGGGCCATTAGGACCCCACAAGCCGGCTCAAAAGGGCGATTTTTGCACTTTCTTCAAGGAGTTCCGCCATATTCTGGGCCTCAAGAAAATTTTTTCCCACCGCCATAATGCCATGCCCCGAAAGGAGCGCCGCCTTCACCGTCTTTTGGGAAAAGACCTCCCGGGCCATGCTTGCCAACTCATCGCTTCCCTCCTTGGCAAGACCAATGAGGGGAACCGTTCCCAATATCCTTTTTGCATGAACGGTCAAGAGGGGCACCTCTTTTCCAGCAACCGCATGGGCGGCGGCAAAGGGTGCGTGATAATGGACAATGCCCCCCACATCCTGCCTCACCTGATAGATGGAAAAATGTGAATTCCATTCCTTGGTGGGCTTTCCTTTCCCTTCCACTACCCGGCCGCTCCGGTCTAACAGCAGGATTCCCTCCTCCGTCAAATCGAAAAGGGAAATCCCACTGGGTTTCACAAGGAACACCCCATCATCCACTTGAATGCTCAGGTTGCCGCCGGTGGATACCTGCATACCCAACATGAAGGCTCTTTGGCAAACATGCTTGAACTGTTCTCTTTCCCGGGGAAATGAAAATGCTTCTTTCATGACTGACTCCCTCAAGGATAGACCGGTTGATCGCCCACTTTATTTCCGTGGGTTGTGAGGACATGATCCGCCCTGTTGATGATCCGTTCCATGCTATCGTAAAGTTCAAAGATATTGACGAATCGCCCCATGGGGGTGAAAGGTAAATTCCTGTGCGTATCCGGAAGCATGTTTTCGTCGGCAAAAACAGCATCCCCCGCAATCACATAGAGCCCTTTCGCGGTTTTCACCTCAACGGATTGATGTCCCGGACAATGTCCGGGCGTGGGAAAAATGGTAATGAAATCATTATATTCATATTCGCCTTCCAGAGTTTCGAACCGGGCATTTTCAAAGGGAGGGTTCAATCCGATCTTCTTGGAAGAATAGGATTTATAATAGAGTATGTGGGGGTCAAGGGCGAACGCCAGCTCTTTTTGGTGAACGTAGTTGCGTGCATTTTCAAAAAGGTTCATGTTGGCGCAATGATCCCAATGCAAATGCGTAAAAATGACGACATCAATCTCTTTGGGGTGAACCCCCAGTTCTTTGAGCCTGGCATCGATGGTAAACCCTTCAGGCTGATAGGAGCCGGGATGGTGCAAATTCGCTTCTTCCGTATGGCTCATACCTGTGTCCACCAGAATCTTTTCCTTCCCGTCGGTGATATAAAAGGCCCATGTGGGCACCTCCACCTCTTCCCCATACCCATTGCCACCTGTAATGTAGACGCCTTTGTCAAGGCGAATGTAGCCCGTATTCATAGGATAAATCTGAACTGCCATGGATTGCCTCCTTTTTTATTTGTTTATGATAGCATCCGGATCATCTGCTCCGCACCCTTCCTAACGAAAGGAACATCATTGATATGGGCGTTAACCTTAATGATTGGGATATCACTCCGGAGACTTTCTTCCAGAGTCCTGATAAAACTGCCATCAGCTTCAGGATTGTAAAATGGTTTTCCCTTTTGGTTGGGTTCGCAAAAACCTTTCAGGGGAATCATTACCCTTACCAAACCCTTGGATTTATTGAGTTTTCGCGAAAGGAATCCGGCCGCCCGAACCATCTCTTTTTCAGTTGCGCGAACCAGTGTGATATTCCGGTTGTGTATAAGGTCCCTCTCTTCAAAAGGAACCACTGTCGCTTTTCCTTTCAGCCCCTCCGCGATACCATTTGCCACGGAACCGCGATCAAATTCAGGATTGCATCCGCCGCAAAACTTGAGTCCTATTCTCAAAAAGGATCTTTTTACATCATTCGATGCCACAGAGTTTTTTCGCCGCCCTCTTTTTCTCTTCCATGTTCACCAGCCGGGAGATCATAATGCGCTGGGCCTGGGGAGAACCGGCGCCATGCATGGATTCGGTCAAATAGCCGACTGCCGCAGTTCCCAGGCAGACGTTTTCGATGAGCCTGAGAATACGAAGGCGATGTTCCGTGGGGGTATTGGGGTCGGCCTTGAAATATTTTTCCACCCATTTTGCGGTGTCCGGAGATCTCAGGTCTTTCTCGGAGGGCATGGTAACCATGAGGCCCCCGGCGATGTCTTGTGCCAACCTCGATATCTCGTAGGGGAACCGGGTGACATTGTGTTTGTGCACATTGGCAAGAAGGGTGTTAACCAGATATGTGCCGGATGGTTCCTTGTGCCCTTCCGATGCACAGGCGAGACATCCACAGAACAGCGTCTCGTTGAGATGATTCATCTCGATGATTTTGTCTTTAATGTGGGATGCCCTCTGGGCGCCGTTGTATTCAGCGGCTGTCTGGGCCGCGCCTATGAGCACATCGCCCACGCCCACCTTGCAGGCATAGCTCTGACGATGATAAGCGGCGAAGGCCTCTACCAATTGCCCCACATAGTCGTATTCCTTGTACATGAAAACCCGATCCCAAGGCACGAACACATCGTCAAAAATTACCAGAGCTTCATGCCCGCCGAACAGGAGGTTGCCTTGATCCATGTTTCCCCCTTCCAGCTTTCGGGTATCACAGGATTGACGCCCCATAATGTAGAGTATCCCTTCCGCATCGCTTGGAAGAGCGAAGGAAACAGCGTAGTCTTCGTCCTCTTTGCGCATGGAGATGGTGGGCATAACGATGATTTCATGGGAATTAACGGCCCCCGTCTGGTGGGCCTTGGCGCCCCTCACCACTATGCCGCCTTCTCTTTCTTCCACCACGTGGAGAAAATGATCGGGATCCGGTTGTCCATGGGGGGGAAGTCGCCTGTCCCCCTTGGGATCGGTCATGGCGCCATCGCATGTGAGGTCATTTTCCTGGACATACGCCAGATATTTCGAAAAGCGCTCATGGTAGCCGGTGCCGCATTCCTGATCGATATTGAAGGTGACGATAGACAGGGCGTTAAGGCTGTCCATGCCCACACATCTTTGAAAGCAGCATCCCGTATGGCGGCCCAGCAAACGCCCCATCTTGCTCTTTTTCACCAGATCCTTGGTATTTTGATGGATATGGGTAAACCGGTTGATCTTCCCCCCTGAAAGGTGTGAGGTAGCGACCATCAGGTCTTGATATTCCGGAAGATGGGCCAGTTCGTAGGTCTTTTTCACAGCATTCATGGAAGGTCGAATGATGGGATTGTCCACCACGTTCTCCACCCGTTCTCCGAACATATATACCACCAGGTTGAGTTTTCGCAGGCTTTCCTCATACTGTTCGGGCGTCATCATGGGCATGGGATGCTCCTTTTGAGATTCCGTTACTGTTCTAAAAAGTCACACGCAAAAACGCCGGTTTCACACATAAAGTGGACACCCGACGTCTTTGCGGAAAAAAGATCTGCTGTTATTTTGCGTCAGGACCGTACTCCACACTCTTCTTCCAATTCATCAGTTCCCGGTTATCGGGAAAGCTGTAGCGACCGATACCTCTATCATCCGGATGGATGTACCGGGCACCGGGCAGAAGGCTGACCACCTTCATTTCAGGATGTCTGGGCTCCTTGTTTTTCTTGGCCACGATTTCCTCCAAATAGGAAGGATCCTCATAGCAATTGGCCCAGTTGTCATGGTGCATGGGCAAAATGACATCCGTGTTCAGGGCCTCGGCCACGCGCCAGAGATCCCAGGGGGACATCTTGTCCGTGTAACCGGGTGCATTGTTCCCCATGGCCATGGACACGGCGCCAATATCATACTTCTCACCCACCATCCGGTAACCGTTATGGTAGAGGCTGTCCCCCAGAAAAGCAATATTCCCCCCTTCGGTGTTGAAAATATAGCTGACCGCCACTTCTTCGTAGGGGGCCGGCGGATCAAAACCGGTCTTGCTGGCGATAATGTCATAATTGGGTGCAAAATCGATCTTCATATCTTCAATCTGAACGCTTTTACCCACTTCCGCCACAATGAGCCGATCTTCCGGAACACCCATATTGGCCTTCATCCTGCGAGCCGCTTCGGGCGGGGCAATGAATTTGCAGTTAGTGGTCTGAAGAGCCGCACTGATGGTATAGAAATCCATATGATCCTGATGGTGATGGGTGATGCATACCGCATCGATCCGCTTGAATTTCCATGGGTCCACGACCATCGGGTGTGTTCGCATCCAGTAGAGCTTCTCTGCGCCGCTGGTTCTGCAAACGCCGCAATAGGAGTAGTCGGTAAAGAGACTGGGGCCTGAATAGAGATCTACGGTAAACACCGCCCCGGCCTGGGATTTTAGGGCACAGGACATGGCTCCGAAATACCACATGGCACCGGTCCCCGGCTGGACCTCAAACTGGTCAATCTCGTAATTGAGAAAGCTTCCCCATTCCGGAAAGACTTCCTTCAACCAGATATCCCGACTCATCTCTCTGGGCAGCCCCACGGTGCCGCCGTCCAACACCCCTTTTTCATCATATTTGACAACACTATCGTCACCCATCTTTTGTCTCCTTTCATTTGTCCGAGCCCTCGGTCAGGCCCATAGAATTTTTGTTGCAACGATTATCTTTTAAAACCTTAACAGCTTTGCGCGAGACCTTTTTCTTTCCGGTTTATCCTGGCCGGGCCTCAGGAAGCCAGATCCCATTCCACAGGCTCACCCTCGGACAGTATGGCCACAGCCCGCAACGGGGATCCCGTGCCCTTCCGTATCCGCAAGGGAAGCGCAATAAAGGTAAAGCGCTTACCCACCAGTTTATCAAGATTACACAGATTCTCTATGTGGGTAATTTCCCGCTCCCTGCACACCATATGACTGAGATTCCGTTACTGTTCTAAAAAGTCACACGCAAAAACGCCGGTTTCACACATAAAGTGGACACCCGACGTCCTTGCGGAAAAAAGGTCTACTGTTATTTAGCGTCAGGACCGTACTCCACACTCTTCTTCCAATTCATCAGTTCCCGGTTATCGGGAAAGCTGTAGCGACCGATACCTCTATCATCCGGATGGATGTACCGGGCACCGGGCAGAAGGCTGACCACCTTCATTTCAGGATGTCTGGGCTCCTTGTTTTTCTTGGCCACGATTTCCTCCAAATAGGAAGGATCCTCATAGCAATTGGCCCAGTTGTCATGGTGCATGGGCAAAATGACATCCGTGTTCAGGGCCTCGGCCACGCGCCAGAGATCCCAGGGGGACATCTTGTCCGTGTAACCGGGTGCATTGTTCCCCATGGCCATGGACACGGCGCCAATATCATACTTCTCACCCACCATCCGGTAACCGTTATGGTAGAGGCTGTCCCCCAGAAAAGCAATATTCCCCCCTTCGGTGTTGAAAATATAGCTGACCGCCACTTCTTCGTAGGGGGCCGGCGGATCAAAACCGGTCTTGCTGGCGATAATGTCATAATTGGGTGCAAAATCGATCTTCATATCTTCAATCTGAACGCTTTTACCCACTTCCGCCACAATGAGCCGATCTTCCGGAACACCCATATTGGCCTTCATCCTGCGAGCCGCTTCGGGCGGGGCAATGAATTTGCAGTTAGTGGTCTGAAGAGCCGCACTGATGGTATAGAAATCCATATGATCCTGATGGTGATGGGTGATGCATACCGCATCGATCCGCTTGAATTTCCATGGGTCCACGACCATCGGGTGTGTTCGCATCCAGTAGAGCTTCTCTGCGCCGCTGGTTCTGCAAACGCCGCAATAGGAGTAGTCGGTAAAGAGACTGGGGCCTGAATAGAGATCTACGGTAAACACCGCCCCGGCCTGGGATTTTAGGGCACAGGACATGGCTCCGAAATACCACATGGCACCGGTCCCCGGCTGGACCTCAAACTGGTCAATCTCGTAATTGAGAAAGCTTCCCCATTCCGGAAAGACTTCCTTCAACCAGATATCCCGACTCATCTCTCTGGGCAGCCCCACGGTGCCGCCGTCCAACACCCCTTTTTCATCATATTTGACAACACTATCGTCACCCATCTTTTGTCTCCTTTCATTTGTCCGAGCCCTCGGTCAGGCCCATAGAATTTTTGTTGCAACGATTATCTTTTAAAACCTTAACAGCTTTGCGCGAGACCTTTTTCTTTCCGGTTTATCCTGGCCGGGCCTCAGGAAGCCAGATCCCATTCCACAGGCTCACCCTCGGACAGTATGGCCACAGCCCGCAACGGGGACCCCGTGCCCTTCCGTATCCGCAAGGGAAGCGCAATAAAGGTAAAGCGCTTACCCACCAGTTTATCAAGATTACACAGATTCTCTATGTGGGTAATTTCCCGCTCCCTGCACACCATATGACATGGATAGGTCTTGTCCAAAAACATGTCTGGGCTGGTATTGTCCACTCCAAAATTGACGGCACCTTTGTCGATGATATATTCCGTGGCCTCCCTGGTAAGCCCCGGCTGATGGGTGATATATTCGTGCGTCCCGTAATATTTCGCATAGTGACCGGTATGGAACAGCACCGTATCCCCCTGACGGATTTCCAGTCCCCAGCGATCAAGTTCACTCTCAATCTTGTCCGCCCCGAACTGGGTCTGCGGCGCCACATCGCTTACATCGATGCAGATGGCCGAAGTAACGCAATAACTCAGGGGAATTTCCTCCACCGAAGGAGCGTCGGGATCCGCTGAGAGATGACTGACGGAATCAATGTGGGTTGGGCCGTGGTCACACATCATGAGGCCACTGGACTGATAGGAAAAGCCCGTACCGAGATTGCGACCACTTTCTTCATGTGACATGTGCTCCCAGATCACGGTCTTGGCATGACCGGGATAGACCGGCATGTTTGTGTAGATCTCCTGGCTTAAATCAATTATGGTGCCGTTGATCTTCATAATCTTACCTCCTCGTGGATACTTCAAAATTTACAGTTCGCGGTTTACAGTTGAGAGGTTCAGGTGTCGGAGTCTTCGCTTACCCGGACGTTCGTTCTTTAAAAAATTTCTGTCTCCATCAACCGAGCCCCCATCCGTTACCAGAGGGTCAGAACATCTCCATCCTGAATTTCCTGGTTTTCATCAATAATACCGAAACTGGGCGCACCTGCTCTTCGACAAATGATCGCCGTTCTCGAATTGAACACGCCACCCGGGGGCATGAATACCTCTTTGAATCCCGGATATAGTTCATCCAGTTTGCTCAACAGATCCGTGACGGTCCGGACACCTTGAAGACTGAGGGTCTCCCGTATCCTGCCGGTCATCACGGCAATATGCCCAACATATTTGGCATGGATATGACCGGCGTTCTTGAGGCCTTTCTGTTTTTCCATTGAATTCATTTCTCCTCAACAAAAGACCAGGGACTATCGGTTCTCTTCCGAAATCTCATTGGAGATTCCCATATCCCGAAAATCGTCGATCACCTCATCCAAACCCAGCCTGCGAAGCGTCTCCTCCTTCGGGATGGCGGTCTCCCGATCCCAGCCCCGCTGATCATAATAATCGTCCAACATGATGTCCAGGTTTTTCCCGATGGGAGGGATATGCCTCTCCGGGATGGGTTCCTCCAGCATTCTCCGGGGAACGGTATCGTCTTTTCGCCTGAATCCTTCTCTCACGATATAAGCCCTCTCCAGATTTACGATTCGTTCCCCAGCCCTTATGAATTCATCCGCCGTGGTCTCCACCCCGGTGCAGGTGGTATAGAGTTCCCGCCATATGCCCATGTCGATCCCCATCAATCCCCGAATCATGTAGACGCAGGAAGGCAGACTCTCCACCACGGCCCGGCTGTCATAAAGCCACTTGACCAGCCTCCCCTTGTCTTCCACGGACCGGGTCTGGTAAGCTTGGACAGGATCGAAGGGAAGTTTCATGTCCGGGGGGATGGCCCGGGGATTGGGCGGATAAGGAGGGTACCAACGGGTATGGTCGGGGCCGCCTTCACATACGGCCAGAGCCAGGGCCATCTGGTAGCCGTTTCTCTCGGGCATCCGTTCGATCTCTTTCCCTTTGATGGTGAGTGCATATTTTTCCGACCCTTTGCCCACCAAGCGTGCCGCCTCATCAGCTCCCCGGGCGAGGATATCTCCGAAACCTTCTCTTGCAATGATCTTTTCAGTCATGCGAATAAAGGCATCCTCTTTTCCAAACCTAAGCTCGATGCCGTCGGTATCTTTTCGATTGAGGATCCCCTTTTCATAACACTCCATGGCCCAGCTGATGCTGTACATGGCCTGATCTTCGTCCAACCCCGCCTTGGTACAGAGATCCCGGAATTTGATGACCGTAGGCCATGAATGGATTCCCACAATAGCGCCGGCTTGTGCAAACCCCACCTCCCGTTCATCCCCGGTGATCCCGGCATATTTCCCTTCTTTCACCTCAAAACGACGACCCTCCCCGGGAAAGGGACAACAGAAACATCCATGGGGCCTGGTGACGTATTTGTCCAGGTACTCCACATCGTTGAGCATAGGCTCGGCAGTCCCTTTCTGGGCGTTTAGGGCATGGACCCATCCGTTCTCATTGAACAGTTCCAGAAGCATATTGGCGCTGTTAAAGGACCAAGACGGCACAAATACATCGATGGTGTCTTTCAAGTGCAGGTTGCGCCGGAATTGCCGGTAGGCGGCCAGAAAGGCTTCACCGTCTTTCACGGGAACCCTGCCGGTGCCGTGGACGGCGATGGCGGCCAGTTTTTTGTCCCCCATAATGGTGCCGCACCCCTTTCCACCGGAGTGATCCAGGGTGAACTGGACCTTGGCATTGGCCACCAGGTTTTCCCCGGCCGGCCCGATGGATCCCACCTGAACATCCCGAAGGCCCGTCTCTTCCCTGAGCATTCGGTATTTTTTCCGGGTGTCTTTTCCCCACAGATGGGTGGCATCTCTCAACTCCACCCGATCATCTTCAATCATGAGGTAAACTGGGGTCTCCGATTTCTTTTCAACCACAATAAAGTCGTAACCGGCAAATTTCAGTTGTGCACCCCAAAAGCCCCCGGCGCCGCCTTCCGCGATGAATCGGTTTGGGTGCTTGGTTTGGATGGAAATCCGCCCCATGCCGATGGGAGTCCCTTCAAGGGGTCCGGTCCCGAAAATAAGTTTGTTATCTTCACTGAAAGGGTCCACATCCGGACCCACCTCTTGGTAAAGGATGATATCGTTGATGCCCCGGCACCCGATGTACTGTTCCATCCATTCTCGGGGAAGTTCTTCCTTGGTGATGGTCCTATTGGCCAGATCCACCCTCAAAATTTTTCCCATCCAACCGTAAGACATCAGAATTCCTCCCGCTTTAGGGGCCGCCACGGATAGGGATACTTCCATGGGGCGATCAACTTGAACACCGGTTGAAGCCGCCGTTTTTCTTCCCATTCGGCTCTTCTTTCAACCAGGTCGTTGATATCCGTATGGATGAGGCAACCGGTAGGGCACATCTCCACGCAGATGGGCACACCCTTCTCTTTTTCCGGACACCGTTTGCCGTCACATGACACCGTGGGAACGTTCAGTTTGCCATGGGGGTCTTTCAGGACGTAAATATTGGCCCGGCCAGGACCGAAGCCTTTCTTTCCACCGTTAACAAAGGAACACCAAGTCTGGCAGTTACGACACCCGCTGCACAATTCGTTGGATACCACAAATACTCTTTTTTCCATGAAAAATCCTTCCGCCCATCCTCCTTCAATCGCGTGAAGCCCACTGGAATCCCGCCCGAAGGGCCTTCAGGTTGAGATCCACTTTTGAACCCGGAAAACTCGCCCGGATTTCTTCTTCCACCTCCTCCACGCTGATGGGGAGCGCTTCACTGGCCGCAAGTGCTCCCAACAGGATGATGTTGGCCACGATGGGGGCCGAAAGGTCCATGGCGATCTGCGTGGCGTTTAAAACCCAGGTGTCGGCGGACAACTCTCTTATGGCCTGAATCAACTTGTCCAGGTTGGGGTATTCCACCCGCTTTGACAGAACCCCCACAGGGTAAATGGGCTGAATATTGGTTACCGTAAGGATCTCCGGATTTCCGTAGAATTGAAGCATTCTCAAAGTCTCCAACGGCTCCAAGCTCAAAATGAGATGGGCGCGCCCTTCAGGCACCAGGGGACCGAAGTCCCGGGTCTTGGAAACCCGCATGCTGCTGTAGACAGACCCTCCTCTTTGGGCCGCGCCGAAGGTCTCGCCGATATTGACCCGATAGCCCTTTCCCGTCAGAATTCTTCCGATCATCCTGGAGAGCAGAATATTGCCTTGCCCTCCGATCCCGCATACGATGAGGTTTTGCGGATCCCTGTTCCATGTCATGATGCTGTTTCCTCCCTGGTAATGGCCTGAAAGGGACAGATGTCCGTACACACGCCGCAGCCTGAACACATTTCCTCTTTGAGCCGGGTCTTTCCGGTTTCCGAATCCTGATAGAGAGCGGGACACCGAAATGCGCTTGAGCAGACCCCACACTCTTCCCCCTTGCACTTATCCTCAAGAATCGCAATGTTAAAGAGTTTGTTCTTCTCCGTTTTCATGCGGACAATCTCGCAGGCCCTTCTAAGGATCAGAACTCGAACGCCTTCGTCCCGATGCAGCAGGTCGCGCATGGCCTTAACGGTTCCCTTGATGTCAAAGGGGTCGCTCACCGTCACTTCGCATCCGATAGAGCGGCAGAGGGCTTCCACGTCGACCTTGGTGGTGGGATCCCCCATGGCATTGAACCCGGTCCCCGGATGGGCCTGGAAGCCGGTCATGGCCGTGGCGGAATTATCCAGTATGATCTGGATCATGTTGCTTCGGTTGTAAACCGCATTTACCAAAGCCGGTATGGTGCCGTGAAAAAAGGTGGAGTCTCCGCAAATGGCAATCACCGGCTGGTCATAGCCGAACTTCCCCAGTTGACCGAATCCCGCAGCCAGTCCACATCCCGATCCCATGGCGTGCAGCAGGTTCATCTGTCCTTTCCCTTCTGGGAAGACATCCAGGGTGTAACACCCGATATCCCCCGTAACATAGGCATTTCGGCCGTCCGCTTTCACGGCCCGGCCCAGTGCCCAGAAGCTGGCCCGGTGAGGGCATCCCGCGCACCAGGTAAGCCCCCTGCTGACGAGCAGCTCATCCGAAGCGTCGGAGACGGCTTTCTGATAATCTTTGCCTTTGCCGGGGTAGTCCAGACCAAAAATACCACTCAGGGCCTGAATGACGCGATCAGGCGCTATTTCGCCGTAGGCGGGGATATGCTTCGAGCCCTTTCCATGGACAACCTTCTCCTCCATATGGGCATCCGCCAGAAGTTCCTTCAGATGCATTTCAATGAAAGGATCCACCTCTTCCAGCACCAGGACCTGTTTGACTGTTTCCATCCGTTCCCGAACCACCCGGTTGGGAAAGGGCCACAGGGTTCCCAGACGTAGGATTCCCACCTTTTGGGTAAGGTCCAGGGCTTCCAACGCTTCCATGGCACAAAGCCAGCCGCTTCCACCGCACAGAATCAAAAGCTCCAGTTCCTCCGGCCCCTGGTACACGTTAAACGGCGAGGCTTCAAATCGTTCCCGAATTTGCTCCAGTTTTTCAAGAACTGCCGCGTGGTTCGGTTTTGCCAGATAGGGTGTCACGGAGCACTTGTTGTCGGAAACGGCTTTCTTTTCAATCCGTTCCAACGTCCCCATCTCCACCGTGCTGCTGGCATGACAGAGCCTCGTGTATCCCCTGAACATCACGTTGCACTTGAATTCCTCTGAAAGCGCGAAGGCCCATTTCACCAGGTCTTTGGCCTCCTGCACGGTGGTCGGTTCCACAAGGGGGGTACAGGCGAATTTGGCGAGCCAGCGGGAATCGGTTTCATCCCCGCTGGAGTGGGCATCCGGGTCGTCACATACGGCCGTGACCATGGCCCCTTCACCATCACCCAAGCCCGTGTAGGCCAGATGGGTCAGGTAATCGAGGGCCACGCTCAGCCCGGCGTTTTTCATGGCCACCAGACTTCGAAGTCCCGCAAAGGCGGCCGCTGCCGCACCTTCTGCCGCCACTTTTTCGTTCGTGGACCATTCCGCGTAAAGGTTTAATGACTTGGCTGCACCCGACAGCCGCTGAATGATTTCGCTGGACGGGGTCCCGGGATAGGCGGAAGCAAAATGAACACCCGCTTCCAGGGCCCCTCGGGAGATGGCCTCATTTCCCATGAGGAAATGGCTGGCTCCCGGTTTATATTCATCGATCGTTGGCATTTCTTTTCTCCATCTTTCACTAAATTTGGTTGAAATCGTTTTCCGAACTATTTCCCTTCTTTTACATTCTCTGCATAATAGATATTCTTCGCGGCACAGTGCTGCCACTTGTGATCGGAGCACAGGGCCGGTCCTGCGGACGGTGCCGCCCCGGTCTCTTTCTTCAAAAAGGCATAGAGGTCAACAATTCTTTCTACCTGGCCCTTTTCTCCTTTTACCAGGAGGGCAACGGATCCTTCGCCCCCTGAAATCCCTCCGGCAGCCACATGGAAAACCCCCACACGGGCCAGTTGCTCCACGGCTTCCATTTCGGTGATCACGTCGCCGGAAAGTGGCATCAACCCCACGGGCATACCGGAGCAATAATCCAGTCGATGGATTCCCATCTCCACGGCATCATCTGCCACGGAACCGAACACCATCTTTTCGAGGCCTACCGGAATCACAAAATGGATGCCCTTCGCCATGACATGGCCAATCGCTTTCCCTATGGTGCCACCGTTTTCCATGCCCAATAAGACACCCGCCTGACCCGTGGGATCGAGGGAATTGCCGCCCTTCATAAAAACGTCTTTCGCAGTACATCCGGCCAGCACTTCGTCCAGATCTTCCGTCTGAACAGGTGTGCCCTTTTCGAAATACCAATATTTTGCGTGACCGTGGGCGCTCAGAAAATCGGTCATTCCGCTTCCCACACAAAGCCCCTTGCCGGTAACCATCCCGCAGGCAAGAGGACCTTCAGGCCATTTGCCGTAAAGTTCTCGATAGATGTGCGAGGTGGTACTTCCTGTGGAAATCACCACTTTGCCGTTTTCAAAGGCTTCTCTCACCTCGGGCAGAGCAGCCACCCCTTTGGCTATCAACCCTTTGGACAGGGCTGGTGTAAAATTCAAGAGTGCACGAACCATTATATTTTTACCCCCAGAAATTTTTCCACTTCCAGTTGACACGCCTGAAGTTCTCCCGGCGTTCCGCACATGCGGATCTGCCCTTTTTCGATGACGTAGGCCCTCTCGTTATCACTGAGGTTGAGGGACAGTTGGTAGTTCTGTTCCACAAGTAATATGGTGACCCCGTCCCGCTGCAACCGTTTGAGAATCTCGGAGATTTCCTCTACGAGAATGGGCGCGACCCCTTCCGTGGGTTCATCGATCAACATGAGTTCCGGTTCGGAGACGTGGGCCCGGGCAATAGTCAGCATCTGCTGCTCGCCGCCGGAAAGGCTTTCTCCCTTCTGATTAAGCCGTTCCTTCAATATGGGAAAGTAATCGAAGACCAACTCCAACCTTTCGTTCATGTTGATGCTCTTTTTTCGAACCAACATGCCCATTTTGAGATTTTCAAAAACCGTGAGGTTGGGCAGTATGCGGCGGTCCTCCGGGACCAGGGCAATGCCAAGCCGGGCGATCTGGTGCGGCTGCATTCCGGTGATCTCTTTTCCTTTAAAAACAATTTTTCCCGTTTTCGGGGGCTCGATGCCCATAATACTCTTGAGGGTGGTGGTCTTACCCACCCCGTTTCTGCCCAACAAAACGACGATCTCCCCTTTTTCGACCTCCAGTGAAACATCATGAAGGATATGGCTGTTATCGTAAAAAGTGTTTATATTTTCCAGTTGCAGCATGGTCATTTTCCGCCCCCCAAATAGACCCGTTGGACTTCCTCATTATCACTGATGGTTTTGGGATTTCCCTCGGCAAGGACTTTTCCTTCGTGCAGCACCAGGATGTCATCGGAAATCTCCATCACCACGCTCATATCGTGCTCCACCAGGACGATGGTCAAATTCAACCTGTCTGCAATGTCCCGAATCAGGTGGGTCGCATCTACGGTTTCAGCGGGGCTCATTCCTGCCGTCGGCTCATCTAACAGAAGGACTTTGGGTTCCGCAGCCAGGGCCATACCGATCTCAAGATAGCGTTTCTCCCCGTGAGACAGGTTGGAGGCAATTCGTTCCCGTGAATCAAGAAGCATCACGAGTTCCAGAACTTCAAGGGCTTTTCCGTTGACGTCGTGGAAGCGGCCGGCACGTCTCCAGAAATTAAAGGCAGTCTTCCGGGACTGGGCCGCGATTCGGACGTTCTCAAAGACCGTCAGGCGGGGAAAGATCTGGGTAATCTGAAAAGTCTTGGTGATCCCTCTCTGGGACACCTGATCCATACTCTTTCTGGAAATGTCCTTCCCTTCAAAACGAATGGCGCCTTTGGTGGGAAGGTAGAAGCCCGAAAGCAAATTGAAAAAGGTTGTCTTCCCAGCCCCATTGGGCCCGATGATGGATTTCAACTGCCCCGAAGAGAGGCTGAAGTCCACTCCGTCGACCGCCTTCAATCCTCCGAAGTACTTGCACACACCGTTGGTTTCTAATTGCATGATGTTTCCTTCCTTACGCGCGGCTTTTTCTCTCACGATATTTCATTTTGATGGTTCCAACCAGTCCGTCCGGGAAAAACAGGACCAGAACAACAAACAGGCCGCCCACAAACAACTGCCACCGATCTGTGTAGACACTGATCGTGTTTTGCAGGTACATAAATACCCCCACCCCTACCACAGGACCAATAAAGGTGTGCATGCCCCCTAAAAGGGTCATCATGAGAATTGATCCGGAGGTCATCCAGAACAGGGTCATGAGGGACCCGTAACCAAGGTACACCGTGAACAGGGCTCCTGCCAGACCCGAAAACGAACCGGAAATAACGAGGGACAGGAATTTGGCCTTGTTGACATTGAAACCGGTAGCCCGGGTCCGCACCTCATTTTCACGAATGGCCTTGAGCACCCGGCCAAAAGGGGAATCGAGAATCCTCCAGAGGGCAATGATGGCCAGCCCCACCACGAAATAGGTGAAATAGTAAAGGGGCAAGGCACTGGTAAGATCCACATGGAAGGGAAATTCCAACTTCAGAATCGGGATGAACTTGAGACCGTCTTCACCTCCCGTCCATTTTTTAAAGGGAGACAGGGCCATAAAATAAAACATCTGGGCAAAGGCCAAAGAGATCATGGCAAAATAAACACCCTTTCTCTTAATGGCCAGGATTCCAATGCCCGCAGCCACGAGGGCCGTGACCACCATGGCCACCACCAGGCTGGTCCACACGGACACATGGAAATACCTGAGCGCCATCCCCCCTGCGTAGGCGCCCACCCCGAAATAGGCCGCATGGCCGAAGGAGAGCACGCCGGTGTGCCCTAAAAGCAGGTTGAAGGCCAGGGCGAACAACCCGTAGATGAGGATTTCCGTGGCCAGCGGTTTGGAAATCAGGAAGGGGAGTACCAGCAGAATGAGAAGGGTTATCCAGACCGATTTATCTACAAACCCCACCTTCCCTTTTTCTCTTTTAATGTCTGTGAGTTTTTCCATATTTGTCATTTCTACCCTTAAACTATAGTCTACCTTCTTCTCCAAAAAGTCCCCTGGGCCGAATAATCAGGATGATCGCCATAGCCATGAAAATGGCCACATTGGACCAGGCCGGCGCAAAGAGCGCCACGAAACTGACCACCTGCCCGATCAACAACCCCCCTATAATAGCTCCCCCAAGGCTGCCTAAGCCCCCGATCACCACCACCACAAAGCACTCAATGGTCATTTCCACCCCCATATCGGGAATAGAGGCCACCATGGGCGCCGCGACGGCCCCTGCCAGGGCGGCAAGACCAATGCCGATCATGAATCCAATGGTCCAGATTCGGGAAACGTTGATGCCCAGCGTCTGGGTCATCAGGCTGTCCCTTGTGGAGGCCCGAATGATCATCCCCAGGTTGCTCTTGTTGAGAAAGAGCCAGAGGGAGATAAGAACTACCAGAGTAAGCACAATGATAAACAGGCGGTATTTGGGAACCATAACCGGCCCCAACATGAATGCTCCCATGAAGCCGGAAGGGTAAGGAACGACCTTTCCAATAAGCCCGAAACATATTTTGATGATATCCGGAATACAGATGGAAACCCCAAAAGTCAGAAGTAATGGATAGAGCGGATCTCTTTTATACAGCGGTTTAAGCAGAAGCCACTCTATTACTCCCCCCACAAGAGCCACAATCACCACGGCACTCACGAGCCCCAGCCAGAAATTGCCGCATAGTGAGACGGCTACAAAGATGGCATAGGCCCCTAACATGTAGAAAGTCCCGTGGGCAAAGTTCACCACGTCCAACAACCCGAAAATAATGGACAGGCCCCCGGCCATCAATACGTAAACGCATCCAAGGGCGAGGCCGAAGATCATCTGCATCGCCACGATTTCCCAAGACAGATCGAACATCCTTTTTCCTCAGTAGTCGCCCGGAAGGATGGAACCTTCCGGGCTTGCAAAAGGTTTGGTTTATTTCCCAGGCAGTTTCACTTGGCCATAGGGGTAATCTTTGGCATTGTTTTCACAGGACTCCAGGGTTTGCCAGTAAGGAACCTCTGAGATCACTTTGAATACATCCCATCCTTCGGCCTTTGCGCCCTTGCCCTGAACCACGAAGACACTTGAGGTCCTTGCATGGTCGCATGGCCTGAAGCCCTCGGGTCCTTTGTTGTACTGCCAGACCTGACCTTCCAGGGTCTTGATCAGTTTATCCACGTCATCCACGGTGCCGGCCTTTCTCATAGCTTCAAAGAGCGCCATGGTGGCCACATACCCTGAATCGGCGTCCGCGTCGGGTGGGGTTTTGTATATTTTCATGTAGGCGTCTACGAATTTTTTGGCCTTGGTATAGTAATCCTGGGCAGTCCAGTACCAGGTCACCGCGCCATAGACGTTTTCGTCATAGGCAGCGCCGCACTCTTTGGCAATGGCCATGGCGGTCTTCGGGCAGACGATCTTGAGCCTTTTGGAAAGACCCATCTCAGCAAACTGTTTAATGGCGGAAGTCAGGTCGGTTCCGAAAAGACTCAGCACGAGAATATCCGGTTTTTTGGCCATGATCTGGGGGATATAAGCAGAAAAATCCCGGGTTCCAAGGGGGGTGTAGATGTTACCGAGCATCTTTCCGCCCATTTTGTCGCTGGTAACCATCCAGGCGGCCAGCTGGTCATGGCCCCACCTGTAGTCAGCGGAGATGTTCATCCAGGTTTTGCCCAGATTCTCAAAAGCGTATTTGGCCACGGCCACACCACTCATGTAAGGGATAATGCCGGTGGTAAAACTATAGCCACAGTTTTCTTTTCCCAAGGGGAAACTGGTATGACAGAAGGTCATGTAAAGGGCCTTGTTTTTGCATGCCCACTCGTTGACTACGGTAGAAATACCGCCGGAAAGGGTTCCTCCGATGGTTTTGATTCCGTCCTCCTGTACCATTTCTTTAAAACGCCGCAGGGCGATACCTGCATTCAATTCGGAGTCCCGCGTGATGATTTCCACGGGTTTTCCCAAGACGCCACCGGTTGCATTGATTTCCGCGGCTGCAATTTCACATCCCCGCTTCATTTCTTCAGCATAGGTTCCGTACGGACCGGTCAGCGGAACCACAATTCCCAATCGGGCTCCTTCAGCCATGGCAGTTCCCATGGAGAAGACCAATATGGACAGACTCAATAAAGCAACAAACCAATACGATCTTTTCATAGACTCATCTCCTTTTTTCTGTTCCTCATTGTTTGACAAACATTCCCGTGCAACTCGACCTTACAGCTTTCTTTATCACCTCCATTCCTTTCCCGTTTAGGCAAGACTTTACCCGGTTTGTTTTCACCGGTCCCATGATGCAACCTCGATCGGTGGCTTCCATGTGGATTTCTTTTTTTTACATCTCCAGATAAGCGCCCTTCATGGCTGATGCAGCCTGCAGGCCATATCGCTTGAGGACCCCGTTTGGATGCCCCATAGGGGGGACCTTCCAATTTTTCCTGCGATCATTGAGAATCGTTTCCACAGCCTTCGGCTCCAATGGCTTGCGATCCACCCCCACGATAGAGAGGTTCCGATTGGGGATGTCAATGATAATCAGATCTCCGTCTTCCACCAGGGCGATGGGTCCGCCCCGGACAGCCTCAGGCGAAATATGCCCCACACAGGGCCCTCGGGTTGCTCCGGAAAACCGGCCGTCCGTAACGATGGCCGTATTACTCAGCTCAGGGATGGTGACAAGGGCTTCGGTGCATCCGAGAATTTCGGGCATACCGCTGCCCCGGGGGCCTTCGTAGCGAAGCACCACCACCGATCCCGGTTCAATCTTTCCACCCATAATGGCAGCCAGGGTCTCCTCTTCTTTGTTGAACACCCTCGCTGGGCCTTCATGAGTATGCATATGCGAAGGTACGGCCGAATATTTGATCACGGCCCCTTCCGGCGCCAGATTCCCCTTTAATACGGCAATGGAACCAAATCCCTTGCTTTGCTCTCGGGGGAGGATCACATCCTCTCTCTTAAGACCGTAATTGGCCAGGAACCCTTCTCCTCGACGAAAGAAGCCATCTCGAATCAGGTCATCCAGGTTCTCTCCGAGGGTTCTCCCGGTAACGGTCATCACATCCATGTCCAGCATTTCCCGAAGCTCCTTTTGTACCCGGGGAATGCCGCCGGCGTACCAGAACAGTTCACTCAGGTACTGGCCGGAAGGCTGAACACTGGCGAGGTAAGGAACTTCGTGGTTGACCCGGTCAAAGAGGTCCGCATCGATCTCTATGCCCAGTTCATGGGCAATGGCGGGCAGGTGGATGAGGGCGTTGGTGGAACCGGAGATGGCTGCGTGAACCTTGATAGCGTTTTCAAAGGCCGCCTTGGTTAGGATTTGTTCAGGTCTGATCCTTTTTTTCGCAAGGGCCATGATCTGTCGGCCTGCTTCCCTGGCCTGCCTTCGAATATCAAACATACTGGCCGGAGAAAGGGCCGCGCCAGGCAATGCCATGCCCAGGGCCTCGGACATACATTGCATGGTACTGGCCGTCCCCATGAACTGACAGGCCCCGGCGCCGGGACAGCCGGTAAGTTTATAGTCCCGAATCTCGGTAGAGACATCCTCACCTTGCCTCATCTTTGTGGCCGTATCCCCGGTCAACAGGCTATGCCCCATATGGGGACCGATACGATTGCTGCCCCCCGGAATATGAATGGCGGGGATGTTGAGTCGCGCCGCGGCCATGAGGTGAGCGGGGATGGATTTGTCACAGGAGGAGATGACCACCACCCCGTCCCAGGGGATCACCCGTCCGTGGACTTCCACCAGGTCACAGAGAACTTCCCGTGAAGGGAGGATATAGTTCATGCCGTCATGGAGCATGGCCCAGCCATCACAAATGTCCGTCCCGTGGAACCCGGCGGGCTTTCCCCCTTCCTGGTACACGGCGATGGAGGCTTCCGCCGCCAATTTGTCCAGATGAACACTCCCGGGATGGCTGTTTCCGAAGACGTCCTCGATCATGATTTGAGGGACCGACAGGTCTTTTTCATTCCAACCGGTTCCGCATGAGAGGGCGTCGATCTGGATCCAGTCTTTTCTGATCTGTTTGCTTTTTTGTTCCATCTTTTTCACCCTCCTAAGGCCTTAGCGCCGACACCGTGGCCCTGGCACCCTGAAATAACATTCTGGTTTCATATCCGATCACCATGTACCGGATCCCCAGGTCGATCCATTTTTCTGCAGCCGCAGCATTGTCGGCAAAGGTCCCGACGGCCACCCTTTTATTATTTGCCTTGACAATGACCTCTTTCATTCTGTCCACCACCGCCGGATGGGTCACCTCTCCGGGGACACCCACCGATTGGGACAGGTCGTATGGCCCCAAAAAAATGACGTCCAGGCCTTTGACCTCCAGGATTTCACCGATATGATCTACGCCTTCAACCCCTTCCACCTGTACCACCACCAGGGAATTCTCATTGGACCATCGCATGTACGCTTGAAAGTCCTCGGGACAGTAGTGGGTTGCCCGCACGTGCGGGTTGACCCCTCTCCCCCATGGGATGATATCTGGCAAAGGTAACGGCATTATGTGCGTCCTCCGCCGTTCTCACATGCGGGATCTGCACACCTAAAGCCCCTGAATCCAGGGGCTCCATCACAAGGGGTGCGTTGTTCTGTTTCACACGAACCACGGGAACGATCCCTGCGGCGGAAGAGGCAATCATCGACCCCTTCATGGATTCGGCTGAAAGAGGCGCGTGTTCGCAGTCCACCAGCACGAAGTCAAACCCGGCCAATGCTAGAATCTCCACTACCGTAGGGTCGGAAGTCTGAATAAAAGTGCCCAGCACAAAGGGGTTTTTTTCAAGCCACTCTTTTTTGGTCCAGGGGGGATTTCCGAAAACCATGGGATTCTCACGCTCCTTATAGACCTTAATCAGGACAGACTTCCGTGTTGGACAAGGTCTCCAGGACCTTTACGATAGCGGAGTGATCCCAATCCAATCCGTCTTGTGCGGCAATGGCATTCCACAGATGAGAAACCAGGGCCGTTCCCGGCAGATACATGCCCAATTCCCTGGCCGAAGTCATGGCAATCTCAGTATCCTTTTTGTGCAACCTCACCTTTCCCCCCGGTTCAAAGTTTCGATCCAGCATCCTTTGACCGTGAAGTTCCAGAATACGGCTTTGGGCGAATCCGCCCAAAAGAGCATTTCTCACTTTTTCCGGATCTACCCCCGATTTCTTGGTAAAGATCAAGGCCTCGGCAACCGCTTCGATGGTGAGGGCCACAATGATCTGATTAGCGGCCTTGGCCACCTCTCCGGCCCCATGATCGCCCACATAACTTACGTTTTTCCCCATCTTTTGAAGAACAGGCAAGGCCTTGTCAAAAACCTTCTTCTTTCCTCCCACCATGATGGCCAGGGAGGCTTCTTTTGCACCCACATCCCCGCCACTAACCGGTGCGTCCAGCATCTCCATGCCTTTGCTTTCGAGGGTTTCAGCAATCTTTTTGGAAGTGGCTGGTGAAACGGTACTCATATCCACGAGAATTGTCCCACGACTCATCCCCTCCATGGCGCCATTTTTTCCCATGACGGCCTCCAGGACAATTCGATCATCTGGCAACATGGTCACCACCAGATCCTTCGACGCTGCAGCTTCCTTGGGGGAGGAGGCCGGATTACCCCCGTAGGCGGCCACCCTATCCACTGCTTCCCGATTAACGTCATAGGCGGTCACCTCAAACCCTGCATCGATCAGGTTTTTTGCCATGGGCTCCCCCATGATACCGACACCAATGATCCCAATCTGTTTGCTCATTTTTTCCTCTCCTTAAGAAATAAATTTGGATATTATTGAAAACCAAGTTCCTCTGAAATTTTCGCGGCGGCCTCCGTGATCAGGGAGGCAAAAGAGGACATTTTTGTTTTGGTCATCCTCTCCTTGGGCCCTGATATACTGATGGCGGCCACCACCTCCCTTTTTGCATTCCGGACGGCTGCTGCAATACAGTTCACTCCCGCAAGGGTCTCTTCCAGATCGTACGCCAATCCTTTTTGTCGGAGATCCCGGATTTCTTCCATGAGTTGTTTAAAAGAACCGATGGAGTTTTCCGTCAGCTTGCAGAGATCGTCCCCATTTCCGTAGAGCCTGCTCAGCTCCTCATCCGGAAGATCGGCCAGCATGATCTTTCCCGTGGATGTGCAATGTGCCGGAAATCGCGAGCCCACCTGCAGGGAAAACCGCAACGGTTCTTCAGACTCCAAACGATAGATATAGGTTATTTCATTATGTTCCAGGATTGCGGCATTGACGGTTTCTCTACACTGGCTAAAAAGTTCTCGCAGGGCGGGACGCATGGCTTTTCTCAGGATTTCATCCTTTTTAACGGCAGACCCCATTTCGAGTGCCCGAATACCCAATCCATATTTTTTTGTATCCGGATCCTGATGAACAAATCTTCTAGACTTCAAGGTCCCTAAAACGCGATGTACGGTGCCCTTCCCAAGACCGGATTTCGCAGCAATATCCGTCAAGGCCAGATTCCTGCCTTCCAGAATCATCAATTCCAGAATGGAAAGGGCTTTCTCAAGAGACTTAACGGGGTATTTGAGCTCGTTTTCGACCACGGGGTCTCCAAAATTCTAAGGATCCGACCTTTCCCCAAAGGCCTATTTTTAAAAAAGCTGAACAATGACCGGGAGCATCATCCTGCAATGCACGAACAGAATATGTCAAGAAAATAATTCTGCAATGATAAACCGGGTTCTGTATTTCAGAACCACCCTCCCCTATCGCGTTGATTAAAACCCTGAAATTCCCGCCAAGGCCTAAGTCTAATCATCTGATGACCGAATCATATGGCGTTTTGGTATCGCAAACAGTTTTTCCTGTCAAGAAAATTGTGGGATAGAGCACGGTTTTTCAAGAAAAGGTTTCCCTTGAAAGGCAATGGATATATGGATTAAAAAACCTCTAAACCTGCTAAACAAAGCCTTGTGAATCTGGAAATTGATTTTTTTGCCAAGCACCCAATTTCTTAATTGACACCAAATGCTGCTTGAGGTAAAAAGCTTCATCTCATCATGTCATCTGGTCATTAGATGACATGCCTTGACAGCTATTAGACCATAAAGCAATAGGATAAACCTTGGAAGTACCGACGGGACATTGTGATGCTAAAACAGATGAGCCTCATTGATCAGATCGTTGCGGAAATCGAGGAAAAAATCAGTACAGGCCAGTTCAAGAGCGGGGATATGCTCGCCTCTCAGGATGAATTGGCAAAGACCATGGGTGTCAGCCGGGCCTCGTTGAGGGAGGCCTTCAATCGGCTTCAGCTCATGGGCCTCATAGAGATAAAACAGGGTCGCGGGACCTTTGTCAGAAAACTGACGCCGGGAGACTTTATGAGTTCCCTGGATTCCTTTCTCACCATAAAAAAGGAATCGGCCATTGAACTTCTTGAAGCGAGGCTTGAGATAGAGTCTTCTGTGGCCAAAATGGCTGCCGAAAAAGGGGACAAAGAAAAGATCTTGAAAATCGAGGAATCCTTGATCGGTATGGGCAAAGCCATAGAGTCTAATGATCTTGACAAATTCATAGCAAAGGATGTCAGTTTCCATGTGGCCATAGCCGAAAGCTGCGACAACCAGATCATGATGAAAATTGTGGCAATCCTCCGGCGACTCATGAAACAGCTGATCGAACGGATTTTTTATGATGTGGCCGTTGATAAGCGGGAATTGATGCACGTAACCTACAATTTTCATGAAAGCGTCTATAACGCCATCCTCAACCGGGATCCGGAAACGGCCAAAAGTAGCATGCAGGACCATCTGGGGGACGTCATGGAACGAATTATGAACTCAAACAAGTTTTGATTGGGACATAGAAACCCGGTTTTTGCCGAGATCTTCAACCCGGAAACCAAATACATAAACAATAATATTCACTGAGGGAAATAATGAAAGAAATCAGTATACATGGCAGGGGGGGACAGGGATCCTTGGTTCTGGCCCAGTTCATGGCCATCGCGGCCCTGGAGGACGAGAAGTATGGCCAGGCCTTTCCATTCCTAGGAGGAGGAGGAGAGAGGCGGGGAAAAGCCATCATGGCTTTCTGCCGCCTGGACGACCGTCCCATTCGGCTCAGGAGCAGGGTCAGCAAGGCAGACTATGTGATCGTACAGGATGTAACCATCCTGAAGGAAGTGGATGTGCTGGAAGGATTGAAGCCCGGCGGTATGGTCCTGATAAATACGGATAAGACCACCGAAGAAGTGGGACTCAAGGGGGACTTCAAGGTGTTTACCTTTTCAGCGGAAGACCTGGCTCGTGAGATCCTGGGCCGACCCATCATGAATACGGCGCTCCTGGGGGCCTTTTCGGCCATGACCGGGGAGGTGAGCCTTGAAGCTGCTCTCAAAGCGGTCAGAAGCAAATTCCCCGGGACCCTTGGAGAGAAAAACGCTCAGGTCGTGGAACGAAGCTATCAGATGCTGCAAGGAGAGTGAAGAATGGAAATAACGATCGGAGCCGTGGTCAGGGGCGGGACGTCCCTGGCGTATAAAACCGGAAGTTGGAGAGACCAGAGACCGGTACTGGATATGGAAGAATGCAAGGTCTGCGGCCAGTGCGAAAGCGTGTGTCCCGATAGCGCGGTTCATGTGGTGGAAGAGACCTACATCATTAATTATGATTACTGCAAGGGTTGCGGATTGTGCGCCTATGAATGCCCGGCGGACGCCATTACCATGATCAGGGAGGAAAAGTGACATGAGTATTGTCAAAGTATTGGAGGGATCCGAGGCGGTGGCTCTGGCCGTAAAGGCCTGCCGGCCCCAGGTCATATCGGCCTACCCCATCAGTCCTCAAACCCATATCGTGGAGGGGATCGCCAAGTTTGTGGCGGACGGCGATCTGGACTCCGAATATGTGCGGGTGGATTCCGAATTTTCCGCCGCAAGCGTCATCAGCGGCGCTTCCGCCGCCGGAAGTCGAGCTTATACGGCCTCCTCCTCACAAGGATTACTCCTCATGTCGGAAGTCCTCTATGCCAGTTGCGGCATGCGGCTCCCTTTTGTCATCACCGGGGTTAACCGAACGGTTTCCGCCCCCATCAGCATTCAAGTGGACCAGCAGGACACCATGAGCCTTCGGGACTGCGGAATGATTCAACTCTTCGTGGAGAGCAGCCAGGAGGCCTACGATGCGCACATCGCCGCCTTTAAGATCGCCGAAGATCCGAAAATCATCCTTCCAGTGATGGTCTGCATGGACGGTTGGGTCCTGACCCATTCCTACGAAAGGATCAGCCTTTCCGATCAGGAGGATGTGGACCGGTTCCTGCCTCCCTTTCAACCGGCGGATTTTCTGGACGTGGATAATCCCAAAACATGGGGGTCCATCGGAGAAGAAGACATGGTGATGGAACTCAGGTATTCGGTCCAGCAGACCATGCAATACGCAAAAGGACGGATCAAAGAGATTTTCGCGGAATGGGCCGAAATCTCGGGTCGTGATTACGGAGGCCTGATCGAGTCCTATAGGACGGACGATGCAGAGGTCATTCTTCTGGCCATGGGATCCATGACGGGAACCATCAAGGACGCCGTGGACAACCTGCGTTCCGAAGGCGATAAGGTGGGCCTCGTAAAAATACGAAGCTATAGGCCCTTTCCATACGAAGAAATCTGGGAAGCTGTGAAAGGCGCCAAAGCCGTGGCCGTGGTGGATGCCAACCTGTCGCTCGGAAGCGAAGGGGCCATCGGCATGGACCTGAAAGCAAAATTTTACGGAGCACCCAACGCACCGCTGGTGGTGGATGTCATTGCGGGCCTTGGAGGCCGGGATGTCAATGAGTCAAGAATCAGAAAGATCGTCGAAGAGGTGAAGGAAGCGCAGGTATCGGGGTTTTTCCTGCGGGAGCCCTACTGGGCCGGCCTGAATCCGACGATCGTGCCATAGGGAGTGTGAAATGACGGCAAAGAAAGACGCACAACAGGAAGATCTGTTTGTTTCAGGGCATCGGGCCTGCCATGGATGCGGCATGGCCTTGTCGGTCCGGCATATTTTGAAAGCCACGGGAAAAGACGTGATCGTGGTCACCCCCACCGGGTGCCTTGAAACCTTCACCTCCCCCTATGGGTATTCCCCGTGGCGGGTTCCCTGGATCCATCATCTGTTTGAAAACGGCCCGTCCATCGCCACAGGCGTTGCGGCCGCCCTTCGAGCCCAGAAAAAGAATACCACAAGGGTCGTGGGCATCGGGGGAGACGGATCCACCTTTGATATCGGTTTCGGGGCTCTGTCGGGCATGCTGGAGAGGGGGGACGACGTGCTCTACATCTGCGTGGACAACGGCGCCTATATGAACACCGGTGGACAGCGCAGTGGGGCCACGCCCCTCTATGCGGCCACTTCGACTCATCCCGCGGGAAAAGAGTCCGTCGGGAAGGTGGAGATGAAGAAAAACGTCCCCATGATCGTGGCGGCTCACGGCATTCCCTATGTGGCCACAGCCTCGGTGGCCTATGTGAAGGACCTGCAAAAAAAGGTGAAAAGAGCCATGGAATTCCGCGGCCCCCGGTATATACAGGTGGACACCCCCTGTCCGTCAGTGTGGGGGTTTCCGTCGGACCACACCCTGGAGGTAGGCCGGATGGGCGTACAGAGCGGGCTGATCCCCCTCTTTGAGATGGAAGAAGGTGAAATCACCCATGTGAGAAAGATCAAGAAACAGGTTCCGGTGGAAGCGTATCTCAGAGGGCAGAAACGGTTTCGGCATCTTTTTGGGACCGAAGGGGAGAAGGAAATCGCCGAGATCCAGGCACTGGCTGACAAGAACATCAAAAAATTCGGTCTTTTAGGGAAATCGAAAGCATAGTGGAGATTTAGTGATGATACTAAGGCGACTTGATGATGTGGAAATGGCCTTCGGTTTTCCGGAAGGCTAAATGATCATTCAATGGATTTTCAGTAACGAAGTGGGGGATGAAAAATACCACCATACCTATGCACTTCGAAAATATACCCTTCAACCCGGTCTATCCCTGGAAGATATTCCCTTCCATAACCACAACTATGTTCAATCGCCGTACATCCTCTCCGGGTGCATGCGATTTGAAAATGAAGAAGGGGAATCCGTGGAGGCAGGCCCCGGGGATACGGTCTTTTTTTACGAAAGCGAACGCCACCGGGGATGCCCGGTGGGAGACGAACCGGTGGAACTGCTGTGCCTCATAGACTGCCCTGGGGACGGGGAAGACTGTATTCCCGACAAACCCTCGAATATTGAAGTCAAATCCTGACCGGCCGACGCTCCAATATGTGACGAATAGCGAACGCAGCAGGCGGGGAAAAGGGTCATTTATGGATGGAAACAAGGCTGGTCCTTCGTCCAAGCCTGTTGTCGCGTTATTTATGCTACATTCCTTCTTTGTTTAGGAGCATGAAAGATTCAAAGTAGCCCATCGATAGTAATATCCTCATATTTTTTCAGATTACCCCAAAATGGTGAGTGGATGCAACCAAGATCGGCACCCGGATACGTCGAGCACTCTTGCCAACTGTCCTATTGGTCGGCATAGTCACATTTTGAAGCTTCATTTGAGGGGATAAACCGGGTTTTACAGAAATACAGCAACATCTATGGTGAAGATGAACCGGAGGATAATAACAAAGTCGAGTATGGCGTACTCAAGGAACAGGGGATCGATATCATTCACGTGAGCCAGTTTCTGAAAGATTTTGATCTGGGCGTTAAAACGGATCAGAAGGTCACCTACCATGACCCCTGTGATCTGGGCCGGCACTGCGGTATTTACGAGGAACCCCGACAGATTATCGGGCGGTTTGCCCCCAACTTTGTGGAAATGAGACATAAACCGGGCCGATGCCCTCTGCTGCGGCGCCGGGGCGGAGTACGCGGCGCTTTTGCCAAGAACTCCATTGCCATGGCTCGAAGACGTCTGGCAGAAGTGGAAGAGGTCGGTGCTGAAGTGGCTTTGACGGAGTGTAATTCCTGCGTGCACAATTTGAACAACGCCAAACTGAGGGCGCAGAAATTCAAAATTTATACCACGGCGCAATTTTTGAACCAGCTTCTCGAAGGGTCCTGATCAAACAGACACTGATTATTTGGAGGAAGTACTATGAATTCCGGTGATTGGGTGATAACCGCACTGCCTGCCATGCGCAGGGTTCAGCAGCGGTTTGAAAGTGCCCCAGCAGTTCAGGTATTAGATGAAATAGGCCGGGAATGGCAGCATATTCAAAGCGGTCTCAATCTGCCTTCAGGGTCAAAAATAGCCATCGATGTCGGCAGCCGGGGGATCAGCAATCTCTCTCTTGTGGTGCAGGCGGTTGCGGATCGGCTAAAAGAAGCGGGTTATGATCCGTTTATAATCCCCGCCATGGGTTCCCATGGCGGTGCCACGGCGGAAGGGCAGATGGCGGTGCTGCATCATCGGGGTATTACAGAAGAGAGTGTGGGCGTACCGGTAAGGGCCACCATGGATGTTATCCCCATCCCATGGGTGAGGTGAACGGCATTCCGCTCTTCCTGGACCGAATGGCCCATGATGCCGACGGTATTGTACTTATTAACCGGATTAAACCCCATACCAACTTCATCGGCCTCACCGAAAGCGGTATCATCAGGATGATGGCCATCGGTCTGGGAAATCGGGTAGGAGCCGAACATTATCATCGACTGGCGGTTGTCAAATCCCAGTATGAGATCATCAGCTCCGCGGGCAAGGCGCTTCTGGATAAAAGTCCGTTTCTGTTCGGGGTATGCCTTCTTGAAAATCAGGACCATGAAACGGCGCGGGTCAAAATGGCTCTGGGTCATGAAGTGGAGCGTATAGAAAGTTAACTCCTTAAGACAGCACGTGACTGGCTGCCGACCTTACCCCTGGACGAAATTGATCTTCTCATCATCGACGAGATGGGAAAAGATATCAGCGGCGAAGGGATTGATCCATGTGTGGTTGGGCGGGATGTCTGTGCTTATGGGGTGGAACGCCCATGGTCGAAGGTCACTCGAATTTTCGTAAGAGATTTAACGGAAGGGAGCGATGGGAGTGGCCTTGGGATCGGTCAGGCGGATTTTACCACCTGGCGCCTGCTGGACAAGATGGATGTTGATGTGACCCTGGTGAATGCCATTACCGCCTGCTGTCCGGAATCGGCCAAGATTCCCTTGTCGTTTCAAACCGACCGGGAAGCCATTGATGCTGCCCTGAAAACCCTGCGACCCTACCATCGGGAAGACATCCGTATTGTCCACATCAAGAACACACTTGAATTGACAAATCTAATGGTCTCTGTGGGGTGCCTCGATTTCTTCAAAGGAAAAGAAAGTCCAATGATAGATGAAGCGGAGGTGGGATTGGAATTTGACAGTTCAGGAAATCTGATATCCGGTTTATTTGACCAGAAAATCAGAGGTTAATCGGAAAAAGCTAATTATGGATCAATAAGTTTGTGTCCATCCACGAATGAGAAAATTTGTTCGAGTTCAAGGAATGAGAAAATTTTAACCGCAGGAATATACAGAAATATTTCGAGGACTAAAATTTGAGCCTGACGCAGAAATCGGGCAAATTAGCCATTTGTGGATGGACACAAGTTAAACGTTGAAAAGGGTGAAAAAATGGAAAATAACCAAACCGTTAAAGACCTGATTAAAAAAGCGTACGATCTGGGATTTGAATACGAAAAGGTTTATCGGGGTTGTTCACAGGCGGCGCTGGGCGCCATTTATGATACCTTGAATATAAAGGACGATGGTGTTTTTAAGGCCGCCACCGGATTTGCAGGGGGCGGGGGGCTGTGCGGTGTCAGTGTCTGTGGCGGTTATGCGGCGGGCGTTCTGGCCATCAGTCAGCTTCTGGGTCGTGAACGGTCCAACTTCAAGGATCCGGAAGGGGTACGGTTTGAAAATTTCAGACTGGTAAGGGAGTACACTCTGAAATTTCTGGAAGATCTGGGTTCCATTATCTGTCGCGATGTTCAGATCAAAAAATTTGGAAGACCGTACTATATCTCTGATAAAGACGAATTCGATAAATTTGAAGAAGCCGGTGGCCACCGGGACAAATGTACCGATGTTGTGGGCAGGTCCACGCGAATTGCTGTACAGTTTATTCTGGAAAACGGTCTGCTGGATTTGCCCTTTGATGCGCCGGCTGAATAGTTTTTTTGGTTGAAAAGATCCCCGTTCCTTTGAAAGCAAACGCATTCAAAGAAAACGGTTTTTATGGTTATAGGATTCTTCATAGTGAAAGATAGACCTTTAATTACGCTCAATAATATTTCCGTCCGTTTGTATGACAGACTTTATCTTAGGAATACTTCCTGGGAAATCAGGGCCAATGAAAACTGGGCCATTGTAGGCCCCAATGGATCGGGAAAGACGACCCTGGCCAAGGCCCTTTTCCGCCGTGTTCCGGTGGTCAGAGGATCCGTTGTTCATCATGTGAGCAATTCCAATGGAGATGGAAATACGCTAGAATTGCTGCCGGTGGGATATGCGTCTCCGGAACTGTTTCGTGAAATTTTCGAGCGCGAGTTGTTGGAAGAGAGCTTCCGGGATTTCAGCGGCCGCATAGATGAAAAGACCACACCGAGGGATATTGTTGCCAGAGGCATGGATAAAAATGAAACCGATTCGATTGCATTCGAAAACCGGTTACTGCATCTGGCCGACAAAATGGGCATCAGGCGTATCCTGGATCGTGATATTTGTGGCGTCTCTTCGGGGGAGCTTTGCAAGGTGATCATTGTACGGGCTCTCATGGGAAAACCGAAACTTCTCATATTGGATGAACCATTTAACGGTCTGGATGGACGTTCCCGAAAATCATTGATGGAAAACCTGAACGATCTTTTAGAGAGCGGTGTGCGGTTGATACTGATCACCCACCGTTTTGAGGAGATCCTGCCCGGAATTAGCCATGTTCTCCACATAAATAACGGCGAAATATGTTCTGCGGGAAAGAAAGAGGCGGTTCTTTGTTCAACGGGCATGACAAACGGAGTGAAACAAAAAAACCGGTCTTTACCGTTTGTTAAATTGCCTGATTTACCGTCTTCACAACAGGGAAGGGCTTCAGAGCCTGAGGTTGGATTTTTACAAAATGCCCCGTCGCTTATTGACATGCATCATGTAACAGTTCGCTATGGGGATACGGTGGTACTGGATGATTTCAGCTGGTGCGTTAAAGCCGGTGAAAACTGGTTGATTTTAGGTGAAAACGGAGCAGGGAAATCGACCGTTTTAAAACTGATTATAGGTGACAATCCCCAAGTGTATTCCAATCATGTCCATGTGCTCGGCAGGAAAAGGGGTGTCGGTACCAGCATATGGGAGGTCAAAAAAAAGATCGGGTTGGTTTCAACGGAATTTCAGGCCAGATATCCAAAAGATGTTCCAGTGTTTAAGGTGGTTTGTTCAGGATTCTATGATTCCATGGGGCTCTATCGCCCGTGCAGTAAGGATCAGCGTAATACAGCCATGGAATGGATCACAACATTGGGTATCGAAGATCTGGTGGATTATCCTTTCGGTCGGCTTTCCTATGGCCAGCGTAAATTAACCCTCATTGCTCGTGCCTTGGTCAAAGCACCGACGTTGCTGTTCCTGGATGAGCCCTGTGATGGTTTAGATAAAGCCAATCGTCAAAAAATTCTGGACATGATAGAATATATCGGCCGACACACGCACACCAGGCTGGTCTATGTGACGCATCATGAAGATGAAATTCTACCCTGTATTACCCACAGATTGATCCTTCGACAAGGAAAAATTTTGGAGTCCGGAAAAATCTGTTGAATACGGACGATAGCTGAAAATCATTTGTCATTCACCTTGTGTTTCCCTATTGGCCGAAGAGAAGGCAATGAATAGAAGCGCATTTCCCTCCCCAACATTCGTGGCCTGATGGGGTATCCCTTCGGGAACGGTAATGGTATCCCCTTTCCGAAGCATCACTTCTCCATCCTCGATGGTATGGGAAATGGTGCCTTCCATAACCACCAGCACCTCTTCGCAGTTGGGATGACTGTGCCGGGGATTTTGCTGACCCGGAAGCAGAAGACACTGGCCTACCGTCAACCCTTTGGCGTTTCCGAGGGCCTCACTGGCATTCCACGTTAACCCGCCCCATTCAGCTTCCATTTTTCCACGTTTGGCCGCGGGCAAAACCTTAATCCGTTCCATAATCATTTCTCCTTATTGGAATCACTTCTTTTCAGGCATCAAGGCCAGGAAAGAGGATTGCAGGGGATCCTTGTTGATAAACCGGCCGATCCACTCCTGGCCCGAAGCGGAAGCCGCGGCTTCACCAAAGAGACGGGCATCGTTTTCAAGCCCTTTCACAAAACCGTTTTCATAACCGAATTGCATGGCTTGAAGCGTCTTTCCTGCAGCGTATTCCCTGGCAAGCTTTATATCCTTTGCTGTTTCGGCATCAGGTGGTGAGGCGGCCAAGAACCCCCGCGCCATCTCCGTATTTAAAAGCGCGTCCAGTTCCTCTTTTTGCTCCGCGGCAATTTGATCCCACTTTCTGGCGCCCAACCGAATTTCCCCTTTCATATGCCGGCGCGCCCCCTTAAAAGCCCGGGTCAGCGCCATTGAGGCGGGTGCAAAGGCATCCGCCAGACCCAGGTCAACGGCCTTCCGGGGACCAATGGACTCCCCGTTAATGCACATTTCAGCCGCTTTTAAGGGACCCACAAGCCTGGGCAGCCGCTGCATTCCGCCATAGCCGGGGAAAATGCCCAGTTTGACCTCAGGCTGTCCCAGAAGGGCGTTCTGTGTGACAATACGATAATGGGCACTCATGGCCAGTTCATTACCCCCGCCCAGGGCAAATCCGTCGATCAGGGCGATGACCGGAATGGAAAGGTTTTCCATATCCGAGAGCACGCTGATATTCCCGGCGGCAATACGGGCCACACCCTTGGCGGTATTCCCATGGAACTCGGTGACGTCGGCGCCTGCGCCGAATGCCCGGCCGGCCCCCCGAAGGATGATGGCCCCAACCGGTTTTCCCAGAAGCGTACCATCCGCTTTCACTTCCTCCATCACAGCACCCAGCTGCTCCACCAGATCGTGGTTCAAGGCGTTCAGGGCATCGATCCGTTTCAGGGTGATAATGCCCACCTCATTGCACAAATGGACATCCAGGTACTCATGGGCATCGGGCCGCGCCTTTTTGAGGGTTTCCCCCAGAAAAGCGGATTCGTATTCTGCTATGGAACGGCCTGCCCGATCCGCCTGAACCAGGGCCACCCCTTTGGGTTTTTGCATGGCGCCGTCCAACATTTTCTGCTGGATATGGGGAATGCCGGCCAGATCCGTAATGTCAAGGTCTTCCTGGGCCAGCACGATTCTTTTCTCCGAAAGCAACCGAACCACTTCCCTTGCCTGGGCATCCTGGTACATATGGGAACCTAAGATAGAGAGGTTGCTTTTGCCCCGTGCCACAATAATGCCGCAGGGCATTTCGTCCGGTTCGTCATGGTCTCTCACCAGGAAGGTGCTGAAGTGCAAGGTGCTTTGATCCGTCCGTTCAACTATGAAGTCGGGGCTGACCCTCGGCCCGAAAATCTCCCACAGCGCCTTCCCGATGATCTTGGCATGGTCCATAAACCCAGGGTTGTACGCCGGGTTGGGTGTCCCCTCTTGGGTCAAGGGGTCGGGCATATCGGGCGGAAGCATGAGTCCGTCTCGATCGATCACATTGGCCGACGGAATCCCCATCCTCTCGAGGGCAGAGATCCCTTCTTGCTCCTTGGTTCGGGAAGCGATGACGGCGATTTTTGCGCTTCTTTTTAGAGCCGCTTCCGCAAAAGAAAGGGCATATGCATCGGCCCCCCAGATGAGACCGTTTCGACCGGGCAACAGACTGATTTCCGAAAAGATGACATCCGGTTCGCTGTTGCGGAAGATGATCTGTTTCTGGCGCATCCAGGCCCACCGAGCGTCCAGCACAAAGCGTTTATCATCATAGAAAAACGTCTCCTTGTATTCCCCCTTCATCCCTTTTCCGGTGGCGCCGAAAAATTCCAGCCTGCCCCCTTCCCGGAGGGCGGAGACCAGCAAGGGGAAGTTAAGGCCGCCCGTATGCTCAAAGATCTTGTCCACGGCTTGTCCCTTGTTGGCGTCAAAAACCGCCTTTCTGAAACTTTCGGTTTTCGCCATCCATTCCGTAAAATCCGTTTCCGGGTCAATGAGTCCGAATACTTCCGCCGGGATCTTCCGCCGGTCCACGAAGGCGTCGGCAATACCTCTTTCCATCAGTTCCGCGCCCAACTCCAGATTGGAGCCCATTAAAATGACCCGTGCGCCAAGGGATTTGGCGATCTGGGCGCCAGCAAAACTGGTCCCTTTGCCGCCCCCCATGAGGAGTACCGAATCACCGGGTTGCACCATAAGCCGCTCTACAACAGCTCTATATGCGGTACCGTGGGTCAGCATCATGGCTGCCAGGCGTTCCGGTGAATGTTCAGCGAGGGTCTCGGTAATGGGGATGGCTCGAATCTCATCCATCACGGCAAACTGGGCGTTGAATCCGTTGTGGGTTTCATATCCGCGGATGAGGTTTTTTCCGGTCCATGCATCCAGAATCACCGCCTGGCCCACCTTGACGTTGGTAACCGCCGGCCCGGCTTCCACCACGATTCCCAGGGCATCGCTTCCGGGAATATGGAGGGTGGCGCTGTCTCCCTTGCCGAACACAGGCACCGGAAGCCCCAGAGCCGCAAAATTGGTATTGAAGTTTGGGCCCGTTGCCAGGACAGCCACCAGAACCCGACCCGCATCCACGGACGTAAGCTTCGGTCGGGGAATGATTTCAAGTTTGACGACCTCGGCCGGGGGCCCATACTGATCGCGGTGAAGGGTCAGTGCATACATTTCATCGGGCAATTCCATGGCCAGATTGGGAACCACACCCAATGGCCAGCGTGATTCGTTTCGGTCGCTGTTCGTTGTCATGGCAATTCCTCTATTTTTATTGAATTTTTTAAAATCTTTAATGCCTTATCACCTGGTTTTCTGTCACAAAAAACAAGAAAGTTGTCAGTTGTCAGAAAAAGCCTGTTGGTATTAATCTATTCTCAATTCTCTGAAGGAACCTTTTGAATGCCGTTCGATCCCTTCTGCTTTCAAAATAACCTCCAGTTCTGACAACTGATCACTGACAACTGAAAATTACGGCTATGCCGCTTTAGGATAAATCCCCTTACTGTTTCTTTTCCCGGGCCCTCAGAACCATTTCAGGCGTTGCCGGAAACTGGGTGATCCATACGCCCACCGCATCATGGATGGCGGCGATGATGGCCGGAATCGGCACATTGGTTGAGCTTTCGGAAAACTCTTTGGCACCGAACGGTCCGTCCGGATGCGGGTTTTCAAGAATCGCAAACTCACTTTCCGGCGGCACATCCGCAGCGGTTGTGATAACATAGCTTTCAAAACCGTCCGCCGCATGGTCCGTGGACGGCCAATAGGGATGGACATCTTCCGTCAGTGCCAGGCCCAGCCCCATGGCGGCCCCGCCGTTGATCTGCTCCTTACGCATGAGCGGGTTAATGGCCCGGCCCACCTCGTATGCATGGATCTCTTTCACGACCTTTACCACGCCCGTATCCGTGTCCACTTCTACCTCGACAATACAGGTGGTGTATGCAATGGCGGCCAGATGGGGCATGGCCCCGGTTTCAGGATCCGTAATCTCGGCCTCAGGCCCCCCTTCCGGCATGTAGGCGCGGTGCCCACAAGGAAATTACCGCTGAAATTGGCGGCCCCGCCGATTTCGGCCAAGGTCTGAGCTTTCTCGGGGTCGTCTTTGACAAAAACCTTGCCGTCACCGATCTCCAGTTGATCCGCCTCAACGCCCAACATGGGGGCACTGAATGTTTTTATCTTTTCCTTGAGATCTTTGCAAGCGGCAATGGCGGCATTTCCTCCGATAAACATGGCACGGCTGGCAAAACCCCCCAGACACATGGGTACGGTATCGGTATCCGTGTTCACATAAACAATGGACTCAACCGGGACATCCAATTCTTCGGCGGCAACCTGCCGGAAGGAGGTTTTACACCCCTAGCCGATGTCTACGGTTCCCATTAAAAAGATCGAAGGACCCGTCCATTTCCAAACTGATCTGGGCTTGATTGGTGTCGGCACCTCCATGCATCCTCGTGGGATGTCCTCCACTCGCAATACCTACACCTCTTTTTATCATGGCTATACCCTCCCACTGGAATTCATGGCCATCAGATGTTCCGGCAATGTGATCCTGCCCATTTCCGCCGTCTTTTTCAATGATTCGATCAGTCCCGCCGCCACAATCTTATGTTGTGTTGCAGTGGTATCACCTTCCCGCCACGCATTGATGAACCGTATTTCCCAAGGGTCCATGCCGATGGCTTCGGCCAGCATGTTCATTTGGGTTTCAAGGGGAAAGAGCATGCTGAGGATGGCATATCCTCTCATGGAACTGGCAACGGGCTTGTTGGTAAAGATGCCGTACCCATCGTACCAGATATTCGGTACGGCATAGGTGCCACCTGCAAAGGTGCTCATTTTATCCACGGAATAGGAACCGAATGTATTATAGGCACCCATGTCATGGACCACTCGAATTTTATGGGCCGTAACCGTCCCGTCTTTTTTCACTCCGGATTTCATGTCATAGATGTATGCACCGCGTTTGGTGGAGGTGAGGAAATCCTCTTTCCGGGTCATGCGAAATTTGACCGGTTTCCGGATTTTGAGGGCCATAAGACCTGCCACATGGTCACAGTGGATATCGTTTTTCCCTCCGAAACCGCCTCCCACGGTGCCGCCGATCAGGTTCACCTTGCTTTTCGGGAGGTTAAAAACCGCCAAAAGCTGCCCCAGATGAAACCACCGGCACTGGCCCACGGTGTGTATCTCCAGCATCTCCATTGTGTTGAACAACAAAGAAGGGGTCAGCGCCAAAACCAGGGACCGGGTTCTCAAGATCATCAAGGAGTCCCATTGCACCCCCAACCAGGTAGGCCCGTTCCCTGGTGCAACGCAGATCCCGCTGTATCGGGATGGTCATCCCCAACACTTACAATTATTCGGTGTTCCCGGAATTGGCTTGGGGCGTGGATACGGTGCTCCAACAGCACGGTTACTCCCTGAGCCTTATTTCCACTCACGACGACCTGATCTCGAGGCCCGGGAAATCGAAAATGCCAAGGCCAGGGGTATTGACGGCATCATCACTTCCTCCGGCGTGCTGGGCACCCAAAACCTGCCCCGGTTGGTGGAGGAGGGGTTTCCGGTCATAAGCCTTCTGCGTAGGGTATATGATTGTCCACAACTGGAGTTCGTTATTGTGGATCACTTCAAGGGCGGGTATCTGGCCGCCGAGCATGTGATACGAATGAGCCACAGCAAAGTCGCCGTATTGCGGGGGCCTGCTAATCTCAGTCCGGGCCTTCAAAGGTACGAAGGGGCTATTCAAGCCGCGGCCGATTACGGCATATCAATTTATTCCGAATTTATTCGGAAGGGGAGTTTTTCTCAAGAGTTCGGATATGAGTCAACGTCGGATATGCTGAAATTAGGAAATGGACGGCGGCCCAGTGCAATTGTATGCGGGAATGATGATATGGCTTTGGGTTCCTCCGAGGCCATCCTGGATGCGGGTTTGGAGGTGGGGCGTGAAATTGCCGTGGTTGGATTCAACAATATCAAGACCACTTCGCTCAAACGTATTGAGATCACCACCATATCACAAAAATCCCAGAAGATGGGCCGGCTGGCGGCCAAACGCCTCATTGAACGTATCGAGAACCCGGACCAAGGGTCTTCTCTTTACCGAAAAATTCTGGAACCTCAGCTGGTCATACGCAAGAGCTGCGGATATACGCCCGGAAAATATCTGATTGAAAGACGTGCCTCCGCCAAATTAAAACGGTCATAAACCGCTGTCCATAAGATGGTGGGACAGGGCGATATTCATCCTAACCGGCAAAGCGGGGTTCAGGAATTCCGCAGATACCCAGGCCCGTTACGGCGAAGAGGCTGCCCGCGAGAAACTGGGGCTTATTCTGTTTGGCGAACATATCGTGAACCGCTGGGTGCTTGACACGCGCCATGGAGGTCACGTAAAGAACGTCCAGTTTATCCCCACCGAACATGACGCTGGTGATGTTTTTCACAGGCATTCCGATACGACGTTCCACGGATCCGTCCGGCGCGTATCGGACCAGTTCGCCGCCTATGACCTGAGCATTCCACAAACACCCTTCTTCATCGATGGTGGATCCGTCCGCTACACCGGCATCGTCATGTGTCGTCGCGAAAATGCGTTTGTTGGAGAGGGTCCCCGTTTCGATATGGTAATCATAGGCCCAAAATTCATTTTGAAAGGTATCCGCCAGATAGAAGATCTTATCGTCCGGACTCCAGCAGGGTCCGTTGGTGCAGATGATCCCATCATCGACTTTGGTGACAACCAAATCGGGATCGAGACGCCAGAGGCCGCAGTTTTTGAGTTCTTCCTTGTCGTCCATGCCACCAGCAAAAAAACGGCCCCGCCGGTCGACCTTACCGTCATTGAGCCGGGTGCGGGTGATTTCGGCTTCGACCTCTTGGATCAACTCCAATTCTCCTGAATCAAAATCGAAGAAGTAAAAGCCGTCACACATGGCCATTACGCCGCCCCCTCCCTCGCGCAGGGCAAGGGCACCGATATCTTTCGGAAGATCCCAATTTTCCACCTTTCCGGTTTTCGGGTCCATTCGCCATACCGCCTTTTTACCCAGGCGTGGACCGGTGCCGTCTACCCAATAAAGTCGCCCTTCCTCAACATCCCATACAGGTCCTTCTCCAAGATGATTTTCACACTCTAAAATGCATTCAATTTTAATTGACATATTTTCTCCATCATCTTTAAATGTTTTTTGGTTTTGTGGGCAATCTTTGCTGAACGGTCCCTTAAGCACATGAATAGATTAGGCCCTTAGATCCCTCAATATCTATTTGATTTTTTTAATGTCTGGTGAGTTCCACTAAATTCCCGTCCGGGTCTTTGCAGAAAAGAAAATCAGATCCATCGGGCCGTTTGCCTGGGCCCTCCACGATGGGGATGCCGTGGGCCTCCAGGTGGGCTAAAGCGTCTGAAAAATCCTCCACTTCCAGGGCGAAATGCCGCATGGTGTCAGGGATCACTTCATCATATACCATCAGGTGAAGTTGGGTGTTCGGGCCTACCTGGTACCAATGGCCGGGGAAATTGAAGTTGGGCCTCGGAGCATCTTCCAAACCCAGGATGTCCCCGTAAAACCGCTTACATACTTCAAGGTTTTTCACTACAATTCCCACGTGATTGTAGCCTTCCACTCGTATCGTCATGAATGGTACCTCCCGGTTGGCCCATAGGGTTTTATTGATTGATTCTGCCGTAATTCATTTCCATCAACCGCCCGACAACAATCTGGGAAAGGCACTCATCCGGTCTCCATCTTCCAGTGTTTCACGATCGGTTGCATTGTCACCGTTTAAGAACAAAAGATTTACCGCCCATTCGGGAATCAGTAATTGATCCAGAACATTTCTTATGGTGGCGCCGTCATGAATTTCAACTACCCGGAATTTCCCCTTCTGTTTATCCGGAACGTATTGAGTGAGGTGACCCCAAAGCCAAACTTGAACCTTCATGAGTCCTTATCTCCTTTGACGTGCAATAGAAAAATTAGGTTTCTTTCCATTAAAATTCGATTCGATTCAAAGGCCGGGGTTTAGAGAGTTCTTTATTACTACGGCCGCGGCACGAAGGTCACCTTCTATCGCTTTGGAAACACCGGGCTTGTCCCTCGATCCCAAGGCATCATAAATGGCCTGGTGATGTTTCATGGCCAGCAAAACATCCTGTTTTTCCCGCGCACAAAGGAAAATATAGGGTCCGATCCGCATCCACAAATTTGAAATAATATCGAAAAGAATGGGTGAGTTTGCCTGACGGTAGATGCTGAAATGAAAGTGCTGGTTATGTCGCAAATAGACTCTGGGTTCATCAATGGATTCGTACATATTCTTTAACATTCCGGCTAGTTTGGGAATCAGGGAATCGGGCAGAGAATCGCAGGCTGTCTCTGCGGCGAGGGTTTCCAACATAATCCGGAGTTTCAGAACCTCATCCATCTCATCCAGGGTCAGGTTGTTGACATGAATGCTTTTGTTGCTTTCGATAACCACGATCCGTTCTGATTCGAGCTGCAGCAACGCTTCCCGAACCGGTGACAGGCTCACGCCCATCTGTTTGGCCAAGGAGCGAAGACTAATCTTCTCCCCGGGCAAAATTTCCGCTGTGATCATCTTTTCTTTAAGCACTTCGTAGACTCTCTGTCGAAGCGTCTTATTTTCTATCTTTTCTAAAGTCATCCAAAGCTCCGCCGTGAAGCCATAACCATTATAAAGCCTTCAAAGCGTTTTTTCCAATCAAACCGATTTCAAATGTTTCAGATTTACGTTAAGTACACCCTCATTTTCGACCAAAGCCGGAAGCAACATTCACCCCCGGCTTTGGCCATTTTAATTTGTATTGACCCCGCATGAAATCAACTTGTTTTTTCGTTTTCTTCCAGGGCCCTTAAGACCACCTCCGGGCTAATGGGAACCTCGGTGATCCATACGCCAATCGCATCATGGATTGCAGTAATGATAGCGGGTATGGGCGCAGAAGACGAGCCTTCTGAAAAACCCTTGGCCCCTTTTACACCCATCGGATGCGGAACTTCTTCGAAGGCGCATGAGGTGTCTTCAGGGTAGTCGGCGAAAGTGGGGATCTGATAGTCCGCCAAGCTGCCCGGAGAGTGCGTGATTTCCGGGTAATAGGGCATGGAATTTTCCATGAAAGTATACCCCAAACCTATGGACAGCCCACCGTGGATCTGCATCTTACACATGAGTGGGTTGACCGCTTTTCCAACTTCCCAGACCTGTATGGTCTTATGAACATCCACCACACCCGTCTCGGTGTCGACTTCTACCTCTACCACGCATGCGCCAAAGGAGATGGCACCCACGGATTCCATTTTTCCTGTTTCGGGATCATGGTCCGTGTAAGGGGCTGCGAACCACGCGCCGGTGCCGATGATATAATTGGCACTGCCGAGAACACCTTCACCCACTTCCGCCATGCTCATTACCTTTTCAGGATCGTCCTTCACCGAGACCTTGTTCTCGGCGAAAACTACATTCACAACATCCACTTCAAATTGTTCCGCAGCCCAAAGACAAACTTGATTCTTAAGGTCTTCCGCGGCAATACGGACAGCATGGGGCGCAACCAAAGTGACCCGGCTGGCAAAACTACCTGTACATACGGGCGCAATATTTCCGGCTGCGTTGTTCACGCTAATGGAATCAATGGGGACATCCAATTCATCAGCGGCGAACTGCCGCATGATGGTAGTGGAGCCCTGACCGAGATCAACGGAGCCGATAATAAGAGTGAATGAACCATCTGGCTTCAGTTGAATCGCCGCCTGACTTGGATCACCTGCTCCTTTGTTGCCCGTAGGATGCAAGACCAACGAAATGCCGTTACCTCTCTTTTTCATGAGTCTACCTCCTCCTTGAGCTCATTTGCAGGAGTTTTTCAGGCAACTGAATTCCTGCGAGTTCAGCGCACTTCTTCATGGCCTCTATGGCGCCGGCTGCCCGAACCACATATTGGGAGGCGCCGATATCATCGTCTCTAAAGGCATTGATGAACCGAATTTCCCACGGGTCCATGCCCAGTTTGTCGGCAATTCGACTTATCTGAACATCGGCGGGAATTTGGCCATTGATAATGGCGAAACCCCGCATGGAGATACCCACCGGTTTGTTAGTGAATATGGTCTGACCTTCAACATGAATGTTGGGGATATAGTAGGGGCCTGAAGCAAACATTGCGCATTTTTCCGTTGCATAGGGGGAAAACCCGCAATAGGCACCGCTGTCGTGGTATTCTTTGATCTGTGAAGCCACGATGCGGCCGTCGCTTTTTACCCCCGTCTTATAGTCAAAGACCCATGCGCCCCTCTTTCCAGTATAGAGAAGTTCCTCTTGCCGTGTGAGTCTGAATTTCACCGGTTTGTTGAATTTCAATGCTGCGAGTCCGGCAATGTGATCACAGTTGATCTCATTTTTCCCGCCGAATCCACCTCCGGTTCGGCCTCCCATGTAGTTGATTTTGCTTTGGGGGAGGTTGAAAATGCCGCACAACATTCCCAGTTGCAGGTTTACGCACTGGCTGTGGGTGTGGATCTCCAAACGACCGGAATCATCTATGCAGGCAACGGAGACTTGGGGTTCCATGGCACAGTGATCCTGAACGCCTTCTGTGTATCTCCCTTCAACGATGAGATCCGCTTCTTTAAATCCGGCTTCTATGTCCCCGATTTTGATGACGCGGGTCGTTACGTCGGGCAGGTATTCAAAAAGGTTGCTGGGTGTTTCCGGCCGCACGATGGGTGCGTCCGGTTTCATGGCTTCGAACATATCGAAGACGGGTGTAAGCTCTTCGATATCCATCTTTACTTCCGAAAGGGCGCCTGCAGCCGTATCTTCATCCTTTGCCACAATTGCCGCGATGGGCTCTCCCTTGTACCGGATGTCTTTGGGATTCAGAACCGCCTGATCCCCATAGGTGCCGCAGAGATTCTGTCCGGGGATATCGTCGGCGGTTATAACCCCTACGACCCCCGGAATTTTTAGAGCAGCACTAAAATCGATATTTTTGATTGTTCCCTTGCTTACCGGACTGCGCAGGAGCTTTGCGTAGAGCATGCCCGACATTTGTATGTCGTCAACAAATACGGCAGTGCCGTTCACTTGTCCCAGCCCATTGTATCGTGGAAGGGCTTTTCCCACATATTCCGTCATGACATTTACTCCTTTCCCTCACCGCTGGCGACTGATTGAATGGCTTCAATAACTTCCACGTAGGTGCCGCACCGGCAAAGATTTCCAGACATGTATTCCACGATTTCATCCCGTGAAGGATTGGGACTTTTCTCCAACAAGGCTTTGCTCGTAAGGATCATGCCGGAAGTGCAAAAACCGCATTGGGAAGCACCGTGTTCGTGAAAAGCCTTTTGCAAAGGGGCCAGTTCTCCATCTTTTTCCAGCCCTTCGATGGTGCCCACTTCTTGACCGGCGACCGTTAAGGCGAGGGCCAAGCAGGATCGCATGGGTTCTCCGTTGATCAGAACCGTGCATGTGCCGCAATCTCCTGAGTCGCACCCGCGCTTGGTGCCCATAATGCCCAATTGCTCACGAAGGACATCCAGGAGGGTATCAGACGGCTCTACCAGGACTTCTACAAGCGAGCCATTCAAAGTGAATGCTAATATTTGTTTCATGGTCTATATGCCTCCTTGGCTAATATTCGACACCGGCAGCCTGAGCAAGAGCACGCGCCACCAGGGCTTTCGCAGCCTTCTGACGGTACCATGCCGTGGCACGCTGATCATCAATGGGGTTGCTTTCAGCCACTGCTTCCGCAGCGCAATCCGAAATCACGTTTCCATCCACGTCCTTTCCCTGAATGAACGCTTCGGCCTTTAAACAACGAAGGGGTGTGGGCGCCATTGCTCCCAGGCAAATTCTGGCGTCCTTGCATTGCTTTCCGTCCATGACGAGGTGGACACTTGCGTTGGCTACCGACAAGGTCAAAGCCTTGCGGCGACCCAGTTTGAAAAACGAAGTCTGTCCAGCAGGAACGGGAATGTGTATTTCAACAAGCAATTCATTTGCTTTTCGAACGGTCTCTCCGGGTCCGGTAAAAAAGTCTTTGACGGGAACCATTCGTTCCGAATCCGAACTCTTCAATAAAAGTTCTGCATCCAGGGCCAATAAGGCGGCGGTTAAATCAGCAGCCGGGGAGGCATTCATCAGATTTCCGCCAATGGTCCCGGCATTTCTTACGGCCACGCAAGCCCCTTGTTTTGCCGCTCCCGTGAGAATGCCCATTTTGTCCAACAAAATGGTACTTTCTGCAATCTGGGTCCAGGTGGTGGTGGCCCCCACTATGACCTTTGGGCCCTCCTCTTTAATGTAATCCAGTCCCAGTCCCCCGATATGCATGAGGGCTTCCGGACATAACGCATAGTAGTTTATCCTGGGTACCAGATCTGTGCCTCCAGCTAAAACGGTTGCCTTTTCGCCATATTCGGCGAGAAACTTCAAGGCTTCTCCAACATCTGTTGGAGCAAAATAATCCAAATTTCCCATAAACCAATCCTCCTTTCTCTAATCGTTCAAGGCGATTTTCTAAATAACAAAAACCTTCTTCTTACCAAGCCTCCTTCCTAAAAATTTTATTCTGAACATGAACCTCTTAATAGCTGCGCGTCAAATAGAACGAAGCCGCGAGAATAATGACCAATCCTTTCACTACCAACTGGGCTTGAATGGGAAATCCCAAAAGCAGGACCAGATTGTAGATCACGATGAGAACCAACACCCCCGCGATGGATCCAAAAATGCCTCCTTTTCCGCCTTTAAAAGAAGCGCCCCCCATCATCACTGCTGCGATGGAGTCCAATTCATAACCTCTTCCGACCCAATTGTCCACACTTCCCACGTAGCCCACGAGAAACAACCCTGCAATGCTCGCGAGGATTGCACAAATCATATAGGCGGCGATGATGATCCGGTCCGAGTGAATACCGGACAGGAAAGCGGCCCGGGGATTGCCTCCCACAAGATAGAGTTTTCTTCCGTAGGATGAGCGGTAGAGCAAAATTGCAAAGACCAAAATCAAAAAAGCAAGGACAACCAGGTTCACCGGTATGGAAAACAGGGTTCCCGTGCCCAGCACGCGAAATCCGGGCGGCAGATGTCCGGAAAGGGGCGCTCCCTTCGTATAAGCAAATCGAATACCCTGAAGAACGATCATGGTGGCCAGGGTGGCCAGAAAGGGTGAAACCTTCCGCTTGGTTACCAGCCAGCCATTGACGAATCCCACCAGGGCGCCGAAACATATGGAGATCAGGAATATGGGCAATATCATTGCGTTGTCTGGTTTTATGCTAGTGGCAATGACCGCCACCGTGCTCATGAGAGAGCCCACGGACAAATCCAGCCCCGCTGTAAGGATGACAAAGGTCTGTCCCAAAGCAGCCATTCCCAGTGGGGCACCGTCGGTGAGAAGGTTTTGAATGTTCCGGGGTGAAAAAAACTTCGGTGAAACCGAGAAGGCCACAATGAGGAGAATGATCAGAAATACATAAAGACCGTATTTCTGAAAGAAAGGGATGGCGCGACGCAGTACCGATAACTCTCCTCTGTTTACGGAAATGGTAGAATCGCTCATAGCTTCCTCTTTTCAATGTAAAACGAGACTGCGATAATGATGATAAGCCCCTCAATAATCCATTGATAGAAAGAGGTGATATCCATAAAGTTTAGAAGGTTTCTCAGCAAAATGATAAGAAAAACCCCGATAAGGGTGCCTAAAACCCCGCCTTTCCCGCCTGCCAGGATGGTCCCCCCCACAACCACCGGGGTGATGGAACTCAGCATGTAATACTCGCCGATACGGGGGTCTCCAATGCCCATTCGGCTCACCAGGTAGACTCCGGTAAGAGCTGCAAAAAAACCGCAGGCCGAATAGACGAAAATGACCACCCGGTTTTGTCGGATCCCGGAGAGTCTTGCCGCTTCAGCATTCCCTCCGACGGCATAGACGTGTCGGCCCAGCTTGGTTTTTCTCAGAAATACTCCCATGATGACAAAAATCAGGACCAGAACCACCGGTGCGAAGGGAACCCCGAATACCCTCCCATAGGCGATGAAGTCAAAGGAGAGCGGCATAGCACCGGGCGGAGCCAGCGTATACATGAGGGTTATCCCCTGCAGTATCATGGACATGCCCAGGGTCACGATCAAGGGGTGGACACCCAGCCAGACGGTTAATGATCCGTTGATGAAGCCGATCAGAATGCCCAGGAGCAAGACCCCGGTAATGACCGGAACCACGAGTCTGCTGTCGCCGTTGATGATGCCGGAAGTCAGACAGGAGGTAAGATTGATCACGCCGCCTATGGAAAGATCGATTCCTCCTGTCAGAATAACCAGGGTCTGACCCAGGCTGGACAGCCCTAAAGAAACTGAGTTTTCCAGAATATTGGTGAGATTCTGAATCGTTCCGAAGCGATCACTGATAAAATAACCGAAGATGACCAGCAGGATAACGAGCCCGAATACGATGCAGATGGCAGGATCTATCCTTAAACGCTTCATTGCGGATGTGGTTATCATTGAACTTTTCCGTATTGAGTAATGTAACCGAGGCCCTTACCTTGCATTCCGGCCATTATTGTCTCCAGTCTGTTCAGATCGGCTCAAGGTTGCAAGATGCATAATGGCTTCTTCATGGATCTCGTTTTGCGCCAATTCGCCCGTGACGGAACCCTCTTTCATAACAATGATCCGATCAGACATTCCTATGATTTCAGGTAGATCAGAGCTTATGAGCAGTATTCCAATCCCGTCGTCGGCCAAACCTCTAATGATTTTATAAATCTCCATCTTGGCCCCCACGTCCACCCCCCGTGTGGGTTCATCCAGGATGAGTATGCCGCCGCAGGCCCGGGCCCATCGGCTGAAAAGTACTTTTTGCTGGTTTCCGCCGGAGAGGTTATCCACAAAGGCTTCCGTGCCGTATGCGGAAATAGAGAATTTCTCCATTTCTTTTTTACACACATTCTTTTCCGCCTGGGCATTGATGAGGGTTTTCTTTACAAAATCGGACAAGGTCGGCATGGTGATGTTGGCCTGGATGCTCTGTCCAAATACAAGCCCCTCGTTCTTTCTGTCTTCGGTGAGGAATGCAATGCCGTAATCGATGGATTCTCTGGGCGTCGTCGCACTGAATGCCCGTTCCCCTAGGACGCAGGCCCCATGATCCATGGGGAGGCTTCCAAAGATCCCATGGGCCAGTTCTGTCCTTCGGCTTCCCACCAGGCCCGCCAAACCGAGGATCTCTCTCTTATGAAGAGAGAAACTTACCCCCTTAACCGTGTTTCCAATCTTTAGATCTTCAACACGAAGAACTTCTTCCCCCAAATCCTTTGCTTTTGCCGGGTAGATATCTTCAAGATTTCTGCCCACCATCATGGAGACCAGCCTGTTTCGATCGATCCGTTTTACGTCCACCGTGTCTACCAACCGGCCGTCCTTCAAAACCGTGACACGATCGGCATTTTTGAAGATCTCTCCCAGGCGGTGGGAAATGTAGACGATGGAGACACCCTCTTTTTTGAGGAGGTGCAGCCTCTCAAAAAGTGCATCCGCTTCACGTTCTGAAATGCCGGCCGTGGGTTCATCGAGGATAAACAGTTTCGTCCGGTTGCACATGCCTTTGGCGATTTCCACCATCTGTTGCTCGGCTACGGACAATTCTTTGACCTTCTGGCTAGGATCCAGATGAAGTCCGAACCGATCCAGGATTTCCTGGGACTCGCGCTTCATCCTTGTAAAATCGAGCAATCGGAACTTTTTGCGGAGCTCATTGCCCATGAAGATGTTTTCGGAGACGCTGAGTTCGGGGAAGAGGTTGAATTCCTGGTAGATGACGCTGATCCCTTCTCCTCTGCTCTGGTGGGGGGATTCCCAGACAACCTTTTTGCCGTCAAAGAAAATCTCTCCATCGTCCGGCTGATAGGCTCCCGCAATAATTTTAATGAGGGTTGATTTTCCCGCCCCATTTTCCCCGACCAGGGCATGGATTTCCCCTTTCCGGTTGTTGAAATTCACATCCTGAAGGGCTGTGACGCCGGGAAAGCGTTTGGTTATGGCTTTTACTTCAAGCATGATATCTTGCATCAATAATGATCCTGTGCAGCAGGGCTTTAAAGTTTAGGGCTAAAAAATAATTTCGGCCTATTGGCTCTGTTTACCGCTCTGTTACTATATCGACTTTACCCCGGCCATTGATTATAAGCCCGGGGTAAAGCCGATTCTAAAACAGAATTCAGGCGTTTTTCCTATTTAGGATAATCAACCTTGAAGTTGTGTGCATCGTATGGAAAAGGAAAATCAACGGAGAGGATGAGATCGCCCGCCGCTTCCATTTTCACTTCCTGATACACATATTTATCCGCTCTCACCGATTTGGTCTCATAACCCTTGGTCACGATAAGATTGTTTCTAACTTGCTTCATCCAGGGGACCGTCTTTCCCTGTAACACATCAAGACACGTTTCCAGGGCCGCCCCACCCATTATGGGGGGGAAATGGATAATCATGAGCGGGATTTTGTTTTTGTGACACAGTTGGAGCTGGCCGTTCAGGTCGCTTCCGGTCTGAAGCGGAATGTCCTTGGGATCCCATCCCGCCTCAAGGTAGGCTTCTACGGCGCCCCATCCCTGCAATCCGTGAAGGGAAGTGACCGCATCGATCTTTTTGCCGTATTTCTGTATCCAGGCAGCCGTAATCTTTTTGCCTTTGGCAGGGGACCAATCGGAGTACTGGAGATCCAGAATCTTGATGCCGGGATATTGCATATAGACTTCTTTGGCGCCGCGGATACGCTCTTCGGCGGGGCTGGCCCCGGCCATTCCTGCCAACAGTACAACGTTTCCCTTATAATTCAGTTGTTCCACTGTCCACTGGGCCATCCAGCGGCCGATGGTCAGATCTGAAGCATAGACGAAGCTGACAAAATTATCCGATGTAACGCGCCGGTCCACCATGACTACCGGAATCCCTTTTTTCATAGCACGGGTCACGACCGGGTCCATGGCTGCGGACTGGCCTGCGCTTACCAGCAGAATGTCCACGCCCCGCTGTATGAGGCTCTGCATATCGGCGATCTGTTTGGTGGGGTCATCGTTGGCATCGGTAATGATCAGCTTTTTGATCAAATCTTTATGAAGAGAGGCGTAGTATTGAATTTCATGGAGGAGGGCCACACGCCATATATTGGAGATGGATGTGTTGCAGAACCCGATGGTGTAGGGTGGTTTCTTCTTGTATTTCATGGTGTCCATCATTTTGTTGACAACCGGTGACCATAAAAAAGGTCTGGGTGCACCTTGATATCCCTTTTCGCTGGGTTCCCAGGCACCGCCAATCCCGACAAAAATAAACACGAGCGAAGCTGCCAAAATTCCGGTAAACAATCTTTTCATCTTTAATTACCTCCAGGTATGAATGTGTTAATGATACATGTAGGATTGCATTTAAGCTGGCCGCCACGCAACCCTAAAAATTCCACCCGCATATACACGCGCCCTTTTTCCCAGAACACCTCCTTTCTCATGTGAACATCATGATCCGGGAATGTGCTACAAGGTTTCCAAATAGATGCCCGACACATGGTAGCGGACTTGGAAATCTCAGGTCGCAGGTTCGGATTCCGGACCCCTGATGTTTCAATTCGTGGACGATAATACGGTGTTACGTTTTTTATAATCTTAGAAATGCCATACCCGCCATCTAATGATCTGATGACTTGATGAGTTAATGTTTATTATGTCAATCAACACCCATTGTCAATAAGAATAAATGTGGTTGACAAGAGAAGAAATCAGATGTTATCACATGTAACATACTATGGATTATTTAAAATCCAAAAGTCAAGAAAGAATTTGTTTCAGTTGCAATATTTAGATAAGAATTCAAGTTATATGAAACAATTCAGGAGGATAGTTGTGAAAGAAATTCTGGATCTAATTGAATCCGCAAGAAAAAATAATAAGAAGGCGCTTTCTGAATATGACAGCAAACAGGTCATTTCGGCCTATGGCATCCCCGTTGTGGCAGAGACCATGGTGGATGGTCTTGGTGGAGCGCAGCGGGCCGCAAAGGATTTAGCGTACCCTGTTGTTTTGAAACTTTGCTCCGAAGAGATTACCCACAAAACAGAAAAAGGCCTTATTCAATTGGATCTTCGAAATGATGGAGATGTTGAAGAGGCATTTAAACTTCTGACGGAGAGATGCTCCGGTGATGCGGATAAATTCCTGGTCCAGAAAATGATAAAAGGAGAGAGGGAACTGGTCATCGGAATGACCCGGGACCCGCAATTCGGCCCCTGCGTCATGTTTGGAATGGGGGGTATTTTTACTGAGATTTTGGCGGATGTCTCGTTTCGTGTGGCGCCCCTTAATGAGCAAGATGCCTTGGAAATGATGAAGGAAATCAGAGGACACAGGATTCTGGATGCCATTCGGGGTCTCAAAGAAGTTGATCGGGAAATCATGGTGAATAGCCTGATGGCACTCGGCAGGATCGGGCTCGAGCATGACGCGATTCAAAGTATTGATGTCAATCCCTTGGTAATAACGGATGGCAGGCCCGTTGCGGTTGACGCCCTGGTCTCATTCCGCTAAAAAATATATTACGAATAGGCTGGGCCCATGGTCCGGTGAACGGAAATTGCAAAGACGAGGTACAGATTTTGAGCAAACATTTAGAAGGCTTTTTTGAACCGAAAAATGTGGTTGTCATCGGGGCCTCCGGAACGCCCGGGAAACCGGGTAATGATGTGATCCGGAATATCCTGGCCAACGGATTTGCTGGGGAAATCTATCTGGTGAATCCAAAGGGCGGGGAAATCCTGGGGAAGAAAGTCACGCCCACCATTGAGGAACTTCCCCACGGGATTGATTTAGCCATCATTATTCTTCCCGCCAAATTAAACCTGGATGCCCTTCGCCAGGTCTCTCGAAAGGGGATCAGTGCGGTTGTTTTGGCCGCCGGGGGTTTTTCAGAAGTGGATCAGGACGGGGAAAATCTCCAGAAAGATCTTATTGAGCTCATCCGCGAGACGGGAATTCGGGTCATAGGACCCAATACGTCGGGCCATATTTCGACCCCCCACGGGTTCACATCCAGCTTTTTTCCCTTGGGAAAGATTCCCCGGGGTCCCATCTCCTATATTGCCCAAACCGGGAATTTCGCTACCCACACCATGCGCCATATTCTCACCCACGAAAACTTTGGGGTGGCTCGGGTGGTGGGGTTGGGCAACAAGCTGGATGTGGATGAAAGCGAGGCCCTGGAATACCTTGGAGAGGACGAGGAGACCAAGGCCATCTTTATGTACCTGGAAAGCTTTAAAAGGCCTAAACGGTTTCTTGAAGTGGCTGGGAAGGTTACCCGGAGAAAACCGGTTATCCTTTTAAAAGGAGGAAGTACCCGTGAAGGGGCCAGGGCTGCCGTGGCCCATACTGCGGCAATGGCCTCCGATGATCGGGTGACCGATGGGGCGCTTCGACAGGCGGGTATTGTACGGGTTCGCAAGTATTCCCATCTTTTCATGGCCGCTAAGGCCCTTGCGGTTATGCCCCTGCCCCGGGGGCCGAGAGTGAGTTTTCTGGCGCCTTCAGGGGCCATGCTCGTGGTGCTCTCGGATCTATGCCACAACGAGCTGGGACTTCAGGTCCCGCAGCTTGAAGAGGAGAATCGCAAAAGGTTACAGGAAATCAGTCCGCCATACATCCGCATGAGAAATCCTGTGGATATCTGGCCTTCAGCCACCTCTCACGGTATCGAATTTGGTTACAGGGAAGGGATGCGGGCGGTTTTGAACGATCCCAATATTGATGCGGTGGTGCCGGTGGTGATGCTTACGGAAGGGACAGGTATTCCCTCCCTGGAGTTCATTGTTCAAGTGGCTGAGGAGTATCCTCATAAGCCCGTTTATGTTACCTTCAGCGGTGACAAGAAATATGTAGAGGAAGCCAAGGCTTTTCTTGAGCCCAAAGGGGTGCCGACGTTCGGGCTTATCGAAGAACCTTTTGAGGTCCTTTCCATTCTGCATCGTTGCCGAATGGCCATGAATCGCTAATTTGATAATTTGTTAGATTTTTAGGAGTATCATCATGAGTAAGATTATTATTACCGCCGCTATTACAGGCGCCATACACATTCCCGCCATGAGCGACTACCTGCCTTTGACTCCGGAACAGATCGTGGAGGATGCGGTAAAGGCATGGGAGGCGGGGGCTGCCATTGCCCACATCCATGTAAGGCAACGGGAAGACGGAAAACCCACCGCCGATGTTGCCGTGTTCAAGGAGGTCCTTGGGGGGATCAAATCCCGGTGTGATCTGGTGCTTCTGCCCACCACGGGGGGTGGACCCAACCAGACCGTTCAGGAAAAGCTGATTCCCATAAGCACATTGAAACCTGAGATGTGCTCCTTCGATCCCGCCCCTTTCAATCTGGGGATGTTTGAATTGACTTCCCGGTATGAAGGGAAATTCAAATATGATTGGGAACGGGACTATCTGGAAGGCACCCGGGACAAGATATTGATGCCTCCGACCCTGGGGGACGATATGGAGTACGCCAGGACCATGTTAGCGGCAGATACCAAGCCTGAATTTGAGCTTTACGAGTTGGGCCATATCGGATACGTGGCCTGGCTTTTGAGAGAGGGTCTGGTAAAAGAACCGCCTCATCTTCAGTTCGTGTTCGGTCCGTTGGTGGGGTGGATGGCCCCTTCCATCAAACATTTGCTTTGGATGTATGAAGAAGCCGTTGACACGCTCGGGAAAGGCAATTTTACCTGGTCCGTGGCCGGCGCGGGCCGGCATCAGATACCTTTAGCGACCACGGCCATGGCCATGGGGGCCCCCAATGTTAGAGTCGGGATGGAAGACTCCCTTTATGCCGGCAAGGGTAAACCGGCCACCTGCAGTGCGGATCAGGTGCGTATGGTGGTCAATATCGCCAAAGAGTTGAGTTTGGAGCCCGCCACGCCCGACGAGGCCCGTGATATTCTGGATTTGAAAGGCCTGGATAAGGTTGAGTTTTAATTGCCTTGAATTAAACCACCAGTTCTGCTGGTGGTCGATTTGATTATTAACCGGAGCAACCGCTCCCTCTGTTCCCATTGCGGTGGGTGATGCCATACGCCTGACCATTGATCGGGTTGGACAGGTGGGGTGTTTTTTCAGGTGAGCAGGGTGTTCGCGGATCCGGACGGCTGTCTCGATTTTTTCCCAATTGGAATCCGAAATTCATGTTGGAATTTTGGCCGGATCTTTGATCGAAACGGTCTTTGTGAAATATTCAATCTAAAAATCGGGATCTATTTTGAGAACTTCCGCAGCGGCTTCACGGCCTCTCCCGCTTCGCGGCCTAATAACCCGTATGTAATGGCCAAAGACAGGTGAGCGCTTAAATCATCGGGATTGAAACGAAATGTTTGATTGCTGACTTCAAGCGCCTCCTGTAAGCGGCCCAGCATGCGATAGTCCATGGCTATGTTGACTAATCCTATTCTTGGTGACCAGCGAGAATTCGAGGATATAAACAAGCTTGCACGATTTTTTCTACAGATATTTACAAAAGCCCGCGCTGACTCAGGTTTTTCATCAATGCGGTGATGCCGAACTCCCATGGCGGGGCTTCATTGGTGAAGGTCACTCGATTTTCTAGTTGGCCCAATTTTTCGGAACTGATGCAGACGATGTCGCCGGTTTTATGGGTGAAGCCCTGACCCTCACCGCCGCGATCTTGGGTGGGGGCAAACAGCGTACCGGTAAACAAGGCAATGCCATCTGGGTATTGATGATGTTCACTAATGGTCTGGGAGACCAGATCGAGCACATCACGGCTGATCAAACTCATTGGGCTGATCTCTTTCAACTGGAAGCCGTCTTCACCTTTGATGGTGAGAGTCACCTCGGCGCTGCGGACATCTTCCAGGTTGTAGGTTTCATCGAATAGCCGGATGAAGGGGCCTACTGAACAAGATGCGTTATTATCTTTGGCCTTGTCCAGCAACAGTGCGCTGCGTCCCTCGATATCACGGAGATTGACATCGTTCCCCAAGGTGGCACCAACCACTTTTGCTTCCGGCGTGACTATCAGCACCGTTTCTGGCTCCGGATTGTTCCATGAAGAATAAGGCAGAATTCCAATTTCAGCACCGATCCCCACCGAGGAAAGCGGTTGAGATTTTGTGAATACTTCAGCGTAGGGGCCAATCCCTACTTCCAAATATTGCGACCAAAGACCTTCACTTTGTAGTACGGCTTTTAATTCTTCAGCTTCAGGAGACCCCGGCACAATACTGGTGATGTCAGCATCTATGCGGTCTTTGATTTTTTGCCGCACTTCTTCGGCTTTGGTGGCATCGCCGCCAGCGCGCTCTTCGATCACCCGCTCTAGCATACTGACCATGAAGGTTACACCGCAGGCCTTGATGGATTGCAGATCAATGGGTGAAAGAAAATAAGGAGTTTCGCTATCCGGTTGGTCTGCCAGAGTATTGGACATGATTTCAACGTAACTGCCTAGGCAAAGAAGCTCACTGAGATTGTGACCTGCCAAAGAGAAGCCTGTGTTCAGCAATTCCGCACAGGTTGGTGCGATACTGCTGAGATCGAAGACACTCTCCTCGGTCAAAATGATAGGACTGGGTCCAGCAACCGAACCCGTTTGCGATGCTGGTACCCAGACACGCCCAATCAGTGTGCCAGTAAAACCATCTGCCGGTAAATAGCTTTGCATATCCATTTGGTGATAGGTGAGGGGTGATAAGACTTTGCCTTTTTGAGCAACGAGCATAGGGAAAACCTGCTTGTGTGTCAAGAGGAAATAAACCACAACATGTTTTGTATTGGCGTTGAATGAAAAAGGCGCCGGCTGATGAAGTCTACCAGAGTGATGCAGATGAAGATCCAGGTCCAAAAATAGATTGAGAATCAGCGAGACTTCGGCATTGCCCGGGCCCTGGCCTGCCGGCCGGATCTGGTCCTGTGCGATGAACCCGTGAGCGCCCTGGATATGTCGGTCCAGGCCGGTATCCTAACCTGCTCATGCAGATCCAGGGGGAATTTTCCACCACCCTGGTGTTCATTTCCCATGACCTGTCCGTGGTCCGGTTCATCTCCGATTTTGTCTGCGTCATGTACCTGGGGCAGTTGGTGGAAATCGGCCCGGCAGAAAATCTCTATGCCCCGCCCTATCACCCGTATACCGAAGCCCTGCTGTCTGCAGTGCCCGTGCCGGATCCGGCCCATAAACAAAAGCATATCCGGCTGTCCGGTATCGTCCCCAGCGCCATTTCACCGCCGGAAGGATGCCGGTTCAGCACCCGCTGTCCAAGGAGAAGCCTGATGGAAGACCCGGATCTGTGCAACACGGTTCCGCCATGGCGGGAAACCCCTTCCGGTCATCGTATCTGCTGTCATCTTTCGCTGGAGGCATTGGCGGAACTGGAACCGGTAATGAATTAAACGATTAAGGAGAAATCTCATGCTGGTCAAAGACATCATGGACCACCACCCGGTCACCATCTATCCGGAAACCCTGGCCGCAAAGCGGGCCTGTGATGCCCGATCCGATTCCCAGTTACCTCCCTGCGAAGACTACCTTTACCGTGATCCCGAATATCCCATAGAGGCCTATGCTTCATCATTTTCAAAAAACTCTGGGAGGATAGGGCCGCCCGAGAGGTGGGTGATCAAATGGAAAAAGCCAAGGCCATGCTCATGGAGGCGGGAATCCGAAATGAACAGATATCCAAACGGGTCATCCGCGGCAGCCGCAGCCCCGGAGACGATATTATCAAAGAGGCCAAGAGCAAAGGTTATGGAACCATCGTGATGGGGCGGCGGGGTATTTCAGGCTTCAAAGAATTTGTTTTTGGCAGCGTTACGAAAAAAATCCTGAATCAGGCTGCCGGATTCGTCGTCTGGATCGTGCAGTAATACTGCAGAAAAGAAATTTTGAGGTATTATACCTGGGACATCCGAAGTGCTTTTTTAGTGAAGTGCAATTTTTAGGGTCTTCTAAGCATTAGGTATACCAAAAGCATGTTTGCCTCCAGCATCGATTTGTGTCAAGGAGTGAAATAGATATCAGTAAGCGAAACTTTGGCGAAACTCGATGTTACTAATCGTAGTTGACACTTTTGGCTATGAGCACAAAATTCAGTTGGATTAGGCCGCTCGTCATGGATTTTTATTGACCGCCAGCCTAACAAAGTAGTCCGGCAGCGCCGGAAATTTTATGATTTTTCGAAACCCAGGGAGCACACGATCTACCCCGGACTGCAGCTCGATCTCGTTGTGCAAAAATATCGGATCCATGCTGGCGAAGATCTCCTCCAAGTCCGCTTTCCCGTTTAGAAGCAACGGCATGTAATCGGGATTGTCGAGGTTTTTTACCAAAGGAGTATCAACCAGCATGTTTTTGAGCAAGCGTTGCTTTGAGTTGTTCCCTGTTTTCCGGCGGTTTTCACGGGTCAATTCTCTAAAGAAATGCTCGAGTATATTGTTTGTGCGTTGAGGATACAGGATAATCGATCCAGAGGGCGCATCAACTTCAATTGGATCGTTAAAAAGTTGCTGGAGATACTTGTCGATCTGTTTGGCCATTTTGACGCAAAGTGAGTCAGAAGCGAGTTTTTGATCTTGATCGATCCGCCTTCGAAATTTTATGACGCCTTCACGAATGCTGGTCATGTTGCTGGCGCCTTCATCATTGAGCCCATTGGCGCCGCCAGGTAAAGCGATACGCATGGCCTTGCGAAGTGAGTTAGATGTAGCACTGCACCATCGCATTTCTTCGATCAGACTTTTAATCTCGGGCTCTTCGGCAACTTCAGCTGCTGCCCAAAACAACTTGTACAGATATTGAATGTTGTTGTGTGGATTAAATATTTTGGGGCTTCAGTAAATGATAATTTAATATACCCGGAAGGGTGGAAAAATTCCAATAAAAGCGATCATCAAAAATCTCGACATTGGAACGTATATGGATTAGGCTGTCTCGGATTTCCCGGAAAGGATGTTGGAGGAATAATGTATTGGACCTTCCATCCCCATAACCGTCGCCGGGAAAAAAGGAGCAAAATTACTAATGGTTGAAAAAAAAGAAAATCAGGGCCAGACCTGGATAAAAAACCAGGTCATGGATCAAGGGCTGTGTACCGGATGTGCCGCCTGCGTGGGCCTGTGCCCCTATCAGGGATTCTACCGCGATCAGACCGCCATCATACATGAATGCGATCGCACCTGGGGCCGCTGTTCCGCCTACTGCCCCCGGGGACAGGTGGATTTAAACGGCCTGCGTCAAGCCATGTTTGATCCGGGCCATATCACTCCCGAACTGGGCGCCGTCAAGGGGCTTTACATGACCCGCGCCAGCGATGCAAAGTTGCGGGCTCAGGCCCAGCACGGGGGTACGGTGAGCACCCTTGTGGCGCTGGCATTGGAAGAAGGGCTCATCAACACCGCAGTGCTGGCAGGCAAGGAGAAAAACCATTCCTCCGAAAGTGTGGCCGTAACCGACCCGTCCCTAGTTGCCTCACTTTCGGGGAGCAAATTTTCCGTATCGCCCACCCTGGCAAAATTCAATGAACTGAGTCAGGGAGACCCCTCCAGAATCGGGGTGGTGGCCACGCCCTGCCAGGCGCTGGCACTGGCCCGCATGCGGGTAAATCCCCAGCCGGGAGACGAAGTGCGGGTAAAAAATCTTGAACTGGTTATCGGGCTCTTCTGCGGATGGGCCCTCTCCTTTAGAGAACTGAACCGGTTGATCAGAGAAAAAACAGGCGCCACCGAAATCAACGGAATGGACATACCCCCCAGCAAGCACCAGATCATGGAGCTGCAAACGGACAAGGGCATCATGGAGATCCCCATGGCGGAGGTACAAGCCTGCGTTCGGGAAAGCTGCCGGTATTGCTATGATCTTACCTGCGAATTCGCCGACCTCTCGGTGGGATCCGCCAGAAGCCCCGAAGGGTGGGAGGTGGACCGGGGCTGGAATCAGGTCTTGGTGCGAACTGAGAAAGGTCAGGAACTACTGGACCTGGCCCGATCCCGGGGGGTTCTGGAATTCAAGGAAGTCCCGCCCGGGAACCTGGACAAACTCAAAGCCGCATCCCTGGGCAAGAAGAACACCTGCGTTGCCAAGCTGGAGGAGGTTTCGGGACGGAAAGATGATTTGATTTATACCAGAAGGGAGGCGGTTTTATGTCAATAGTCAGCACTGGCGCCAAAGGGGAAACAGCGCTGCTTATGGGCAATGACGCCATTGCCAGAGGAGCCCTGGAAGCCGGGGTCAGGGTGATCGCCGGATACCCGGGAACCCCATCCTCCGAAATCATACAGACGTTGGCCGGTGTGGCGTCGGATCACGGACTCTACGTGGAGTGGTCCGCAAACGAAAAGGTCGGATTGGAAGTGGCGGCAGCGGGCTCCTTTGCCCAACTCAGATCCATGGCGGTAATGAAGCAGGTGGGGGTGAACGTGGCTTCGGACTTCCTGCTCCACCTGGCCGAGTGCGGCACCCGGGCGGGGTTGGTTCTGCTCACCTGCGAGGACCCGGGGGGACTCTCCAGCACCAATGAGGGAGACTCCCGCCATTATGCCAAAATGATGGAGTTTCCCCTGGTGGAACCGGGCAATTTTCAGGAAGCAAAGGATATGGCCGCCTGGAGCTTTGAGCTCTCGGAAAAAGTACGAAATGTGGTGATGTTCCGCTCCGTGACCCGTATGTCCCATGCCAGTGGCAATGTGGTTCTGGGTGAGCTCAGTTCCAGTTTGATGGCGCCTGGCTCCTCGAAAGCCCGATTCCAATTTGATGGTGACTTCATGGATCAGATGCGGGGACCAGTTGTTACCTTCCCCGGCATGGTGGATGCCATGCATCGCCGCCAGTTGGAAAAATTGGCCCTGGCCCGGGAGATATTTGAAACATCGCCGTTTAATATTTATACAGGTCCCGACCGACCGGAGCTTTTGGTCATCACCAGTTCAGCGGCCTATCTCTACACAGAGGAGGCAATTGCCCTGTTGGGTCTGGAGGAACGGGTGGGGCTGTTGAAATTGGGCACAACCTGGCCCCTTCCGCCGCGGTTGCTTAGCAAACACCTTAAAGCGTCCGGAAATATTTTCATCATAGAAGAAGGAATGCCCTTCCTGGAAGACAACGTAAAGGCCCTCTGGACTGAACTGGGACCCGATTCAGGGAGCAAGCAGTTCTTCGGACGTAAAGACGGGCCCCTCCCCCCCACTAACGAACTCAATCCGGACCTGGTGGCCGGGGGGCTGGCATCAATTCTGGGGCTGCCGGACCCATGGACGGATCAAGCCTACAGTGAACGCGCCGTTGAAATTGCCAAAACCCATGCCCCGTTTAGGGCAATGACCTTCTGTCCCGGTTGTCCCCACCGGGCCTCATACTGGCTCATTAACAGCGCGCTGAAACAGGATAATCGTCACGGCTTCGTCTGCGGCGACATCGGTTGCTATACCATGGGAGCCATATCCTGCGGCTTCAATACGCTCAAAACCTCCCATGCCATGGGTTCGGGAACCGGACTGGCTTCGGGCTTTGGGAAACTGAACCGCTTCGGTTTTGACCAACCGGTCATGGCCGTCTCCGGGGATTCCACCTTTTTCCACGCGGTCATGCCAGCTCTGGTCAATGCGGTGCATAACCAGGCGGATATAATCCTGGTGGTGGTGGACAACTCGGGCACTGCCATGACCGGTTTTCAACCGCACCCGGGAACCGTTTCCGATGCCGGCGGTGGAGCGCTACCCGCTCTTGATATCGCTCGGATCTGTCAGGCCATGGACATCGACGTTGCCATCGCCGATCCATTTGAAATGGCATCTACCGAAAAAGTCCTCCTGGAGCTCTTGGATAATCAAGGTGGTGTCCGAGTTTTGATCCTGCGACAGGCCTGCGCCTTGAGTCCGGAGAAGAAGGGGAAACGTCTGTTCGACATGACAGTGGATGAAGCGTCCTGCTTGGCCGAAGACTGCGGTTGCAATCGTCTCTGTACCAGAATTTTCGGATGTCCGGGACTCATCTGGGATCCCGAAGCCAAAAGAACCCGTATCGATGAGGTGATCTGTGTGGGCTGTGGGGTTTGTGCCTCCATCTGCCCCACGGGCGCCATTTCAAAAAAGGAGGTGGCCTGATGACTGCTCCCCAGTTGCCGTTCGATCCTTACAATCTCATCATCACCGGGGTAGGCGGCCAGGGCAATGTGCTCGCGTCGCGCCTGATGGGGCGCATGCTGGTCGCACAGGATTATTGTGTGACCATAGGCGAAACCTTCGGGGCCAGCCAGCGGGGCGGTTCGGTGATGAGCCACCTGCGAATCTCCACCCAGTCCGCCTGGTCTCCCCAGATTCCTCACGGAGGCGCCCACATGGTTATAGCGCTTGAGCCCTCGGAAGCGTTCCGGGTTCTTTCCGTATACGGTAATCCGGAAGTCCAAGTCATCTGGAACACCCGCCCCACATACCCGGTCAGCGTCATCACCGGTCAGGCGGTCTATCCCGGGCGGGAAGAAATATTTCGGGAACTGACGGAGCTCACGGCCAAACATTGGCCTCTGGAAGCCACCGACCAGGCCCAGACCATGGGCAACCCTATTTTCAGCAATATTATGATGGTGGGAGCCCTCTCCGCTGTCTCCGATTTACCGCTCGGCTTAGAGATTTTTGAAAATGTCATATCCGAAATGATGCCGCCTGCCAAAGTGCCCATTAACCTGGAGGCTTTTTCTTGGGGCCGGGAGGCCTTGGCCTAGATCCGTTTGTTTTGACAACGCTTCCGTCAATGGATTATTTGTTGATCAAGATTGATTCAGAGTAGTTTTTGATCTTCATGCCACATAACATCAACATAATAAGGAAAATGGTCTGACGCATACCGCCCGTCAAATTGATCATGAACAATCCGGGCTTTTCTGACATGCGGAGGTTTGGTTGTCAATATCCAGTCGATTCGGCTTTTTTGCGGTATTCCGGTAAAAGCGTGGTGGGTGAAACTCTCTTTCCCTTCGGGATGCCCCAGAACCTGCCAGGAATCTGAAAGCCCGGTTTCTTTGTTTGCCAGGGCCGCATGGGCGTCAGAATCCGGCCCATCATTGAAATCCCCCATGAGAATAACCGGAACGGCACTTTTGTGAACCCATCGAGCGATGATTTCGGCTTGTTTTACGCGGGCAACCCGGCCCATGTGATCCAGATGGGTTACCGCCACTGAGAAAACCTGTCCGGATTCCAGAGATTCCACTGTGGCTATACTCAGCATGCGGGGAAAAGCGCTGTCCCAGTCCTTGCTGCGATGGATTTCGGGTGTTTTGGAAAGCCAGAATTCGTCGCCTTCCGTGATTCGAAACAGGTCTTTCTTAAAAAACAGGGTGGGATACTGGCAGGTGTGCTCCAGCACGCGTGAAGCCGTGTGCATACCATAGCCGGAAAGCGTCTCTTCGAGATTATCCAACTGGGACAAACGCCCTTCCTGGGTTCCCAGGATGTCGGGCGCATACTGCTCAATCAATTTCACCACCAAATGACGTCGGTAATTCCAAGCATTGCTGCCATCCTGGTCATTTTCAAAGCGCAGATTGAATGTCATAATGCGCATCATATGATCCCTATCCTTTCCGCTGAACTTCAATTTTTTCCAACGATATAGCGCAAACACACGGATTCATCAAGTGCCCGATGTGCATATTTTTGCATTTTTGTTGGCATTGTTTTATACTCCGGCGGCAAAAAACGACCATCAATCACATTATGAGACCGTTGAAACATGAATCCGCCCTCCTCCAAATGGAGAACCCTTTGCTACCCTGCCGCGGCCATACTTACGGGTCTCGCCCTGGCACAAACCATCGCCACCATTCAAGTCTATCTTTCCAACCGTTCCCTTTACCATACCCTCACAGCCATTCATAAAGCCGGATATCCGACAGTTCCCAGTCAACCGACCATGGGCCGTCTTCAAGAACTGACCACCGCCCTCTGTGGCGGGCTTTTCTTAACCCTGAGTGTGGGAGCAGGCATCTGCCTGCTGTCATTTTCCGCAACATGGTTATGGGACCGTGTTTGCTTGCGCAAAACCGTTTTCCTGGGTTTAATGCTCCTTATGTGGATGGGACTTTCAGCGGGCGTCAACTGGAGAGGTTTTTCACCTTTTACGACCCTTTATTTTGTTGTGATCCCCCCGGTGGTATTTTCCGGCACCCTCAAATGGATGCCCCGTGGAAACAGAAAACAGCCCCGGCGCAATGGGTTGTTACATATCATCCCGATTATGGTGCTGGGGGTTCTGTGGGCACCCCAAATGAAAGGAGATCTGTTTACCAATATTCGGGATCATCTTTTACTCTCCAACCCGCTGGGCGAAAAGATTGCCAATTTTTACTACCGGTATACCTTGTACCCGGCCGAAGTCCTCAAGCCCCTGGACCGGAAGCTTCTCAAAACCTGCACCCTTGAGGCCATCCCCGAGAGTCCGTACAAAAGCGAACTACGGAAAAATCTATCAGCCCATGACTGGATTGAAACAGAAAACCTCGAAGATGTTGACCTGGTCTTAACCTTTTCAGGCAGCGAGCTTTTACTCGATGATGGAAGCGGAACGGTTCTGAAGACTCCAAAAAAAGATTTCCTGGTCCATCCGGCAGCCCATCTGAAGCGTTTTTCATCGGCGGCAGACAGGCATGGTTTTTTCCGTCAATTCACCTTTTATTCTCTACTGATGGGTTTTCCGGTAACCCTGTATATCTTTTCATATTCACTCGTGTTTTTGATACTCGGCAGATGGATTGAACCGGGGATCGCTTCAATGGCATCAGCATGCCTCTGTTTCTCAGCAGGTCTGCTCATGCTCATGCCGCTTTAGCGGAAACCGGATCTTTTTCAGATGTTCGTACCGCTCTTTCACTTGTTCAAGAATTCGGAAAATGGTATTCATAATCGCCAATGGAAAAGAGAAACAAGATGAAGTCATGCATTAAAAAATATGACATTTCACGTGAATATTTTTTCGATGAAGGATGTTTCATAACTGAATTATCAAATACGCCCGATGATCGGGAAGTATCTATTGCAAGAGTGCGCGTAGAGCCGGGAAAAACAACCCAGTGGCATTGCCTGCAAGGCGTAACCGAGCGTTATGTAATACTTGAAGGGATTGGCAGCGCAGAAGTTGGAAATCTTGGACCGCAGGCGGTAAATGTAGGCGATACCGTTATGATCCCTCCAGGAGAACGACAAAGAATCAGCAATATGGGAGAAAACAGTTTAATATTTTTGGCTATCTGCTCTCCCCGTTTCGAGAAATCAGTGTATGTCGAAATTCGGGGGATATAACACAAATTACATTCTGGCAACGAGGCTCGCGGGAGCCATCTTCATCAGGCGGCCCACTATATTCCAGGGATAGACCGGGACGGTTGAGGATTTGACCTTTTTTTCTATCAATTGCGCGATGATGGCCGCCCCTTTTTCAACGGATATCAAAAACGGCCTCTTTTTGAGCATATTATTAAGCGGTGTATCGATGTACCCCGGATAAAGCACTGTTACATGGATATTTTTCCTGTAAAGCTCCACCCTTACCGTTTCCAGATAGACGGCAAATCCCGCTTTGGACGCGCTGTAGGCGGAATTCTTCGGCATTCCTCGAAATGCGGCGACAGAGCTGGTGCCGACAATATGCCCTTTTCCTTCTTTTAGGAAATAAGCGGCTGCCGCATCCACAGTTGCCATGGCCCCGATCAGGTTCACTTGAACTGTGCGACGGATTTTTTTAAAATCACCGCGCCCTACCCTTTCACCCAACCCGACCCCCGCATTGGCAAAAACAATATCCAGGCCACCCAACTCATGGGCCATTTCATTGACCGCCTTAAACACATCATCATAATCGGTCACATCCAGCGACCGAACAGCCACCATCGGCGGATTATGGGCGGATACAATATCCTTTTGGATCTGCTCCAAAACGTCCGCCGAGCGTGCTGTCAAAGCCAGCGAATAGCCTCTTTTTCCCAACTCAAAGGCAAGGGCTTTACCGATCCCCGAGGAAGCCCCGGTAATCAAAATGGATGATGGCATATCAGACTCCTGTACGGTTGCGGAAGCTCCCTGTTTACGGGTTTTGATTGTTCTGACCATTGGTCCGACGAATAAAAGGCAGCATGGATGGAACAGCGTCTTTGCCGATGTAAGAAACCAGGATACGATGCCAGACAGGCATTTCCATAACCTCCAGAATCGCTTTGTTCAACGGTCTTCGGAGTGGGCTGTCCGGTGGAAGTGGCAAGGCAAGAAATTTCGGGTGAAACGTGTGGGGCAGGACCGTAAGTTCTTCCCGGTAATCTTCCTGAACGAGATACTGCAACGTTGAAAAGTCATAAACAACAGCATCGATCTTTCGTTGATAAACTGCCTGTAAAGCAGCATGCACCGTCTCAAAAGAATGATGCGCGATACCCTGCTTTTCAAGATAGAGGGCACTCCTTGATGGAGGGGCAAGGCAACCCACTCTGATATGACGCAAATCATCCAGATTATATCGTGTCTTCTTAAGCTGTATGGTGGTCAGGGAAGATGTTATGCTTGCGGTAAAGGAGGTCAACAGGATAACAGAAACAAACATCCAGATGTATACCGCAAGTCGACCCATTTTTGTTCGAGGGACGTTCTCACCATAACCCACCGTTGTCATGGTTTCCGATGAGAGCAAAAATGCATTCCCTATACCCCTGAAAAACCCTGAACCGTTTTTTCCACTATCTATCTTTCTTTCACAAAACCAGAACAGCATGGATACAAAAAGCAGGATGGCCGTCAAAACAAGTACCAGCTTCAAAAGATAAAATGAAAATACGTCTTTTATAAGGGCCACCCACGCATGGATGCCCTTTGGTTTCGCAGTTGCAACCCCGAATGCACTGAAATAGTAAGGCACCGTAAAGTCAACTTTATCTTCACGTCTTTTCGTAATCCCAAAAGCGGTCGCCGCCACATCGATTTCGCCTGCCAGGAGGGCGGGAATAATCTGCTCTAATGGCAATAATTTTATTTCATAGGTCCAACCGAGGCGTAACGCAGCAAGGTGCCAGATGGCCCAACTGATACCATGCCACTGCCCCTCTTCGGTACGCAAAGCAAAAGGCGGGATCGGGTCAATGCCCACCACCAATGTTTTTCCTTTTTTCAGCGCAATGTCCGGCACCACATCAGACGCTGCAAAGCCTGATGACGGAAACCAAAAAAAGACGACCAATAAGAATAAAAAAGAAACGATTGTTTTCCAACCCACGGTACCAATCATTGTTGCCTCTTTTTCAACTCCTCGTCCCGCAGCACACGGCGTAGGACCTTTCCCACGGCGGATACCGGGAGTTCCTGGCGGAACTCAATGAACCGGGGTCGCTTGTAACCGGCCATGTTCTCTTTGCAGTAGGCCAAAATGTCATCCTCAGTGGCCGTTTCCCCGGGTTTAACCTGGATAAACGCCTTGACAGCTTCACCGCTCCGGTCATCCGGAATGCCGATAACTGCTGCCATGGCCACCTTGGGATGTTCAAAAAGGATATCTTCCACTTCCCTGGGATAGACATTGAATCCGCCCACCAGAACCAGATCCTTTTTGCGATCGGTAATCACAATGAACCCGTCTTCATCGATATGTCCAATATCGCCCGTAAGAAAGAACCGCTTTCCGTCCATATCCTGGAAAACAGCCTCCGTTTCTTCCGGCTTGTTCCAATACCCTTTCATGACCTGGGCACCATGAATTGCGATTTCCCCGTCCTCTCCTCTGAGCAATTCCTTGTCGCTAGCCTCTAAATCCATCACCTTGATATCCGTGCTGGGGAACGGGAGCCCGATGCTGCCAATCTTCCGGGTTTCCGCATCGGCTGGATTGCAGCTGGCAATGGGCGCCGTTTCACTGAGCCCATAGCCTTCAATAATGACAGCGCCCGTCTTGGCCTCAAACTGCCGGCAGACTTCCGGCGGCAGTGGTGCACCGCCCGAACTGCAAACAATAAAAGAACTCAAATCATAATCCTCGATGTGAGGATGGTTGACGAAGGCCACGAAGATGGTGGGAACCGCCGACATGAAGGTCGCTTTGTATTTCTGAGCCGCTTTCAGGACCTCCGTGAAGGGTGGTTTCCCTGCCCTGGGGTCCGGAATGCAGATAAGACGGCCTCCCAGAGAACATGAAAAGAGCATGGCGCAGGTGAGGCCGAAGCTGTGGTACCAGGGAAGAACCCCCAGGATGGTCTGGGCTTCTCCCCGTTCGAGTTTTTCCGGTTTTCCGCCCAGCTCCTGACGGGTAAGGGACCACTCGTCCAAGGCCGTCAAATTGGCCATAAAATTGGAATGGGTGAGGCAAGCCCCTTTGGGCCTTCCCGTGGTGCCACCGGTGTAAAGGATAAGGGCTAGATCTTCAGTGGGGGAAATTTCGATGTCAGGGGGTTCAGGCAGGGATCCTTTGACCACATCGTCGAACAGAAGATGACCCGGTTCGTGTTTTTCAGCCTTGGGGATCTTCCCCAGCAAACCGCCAATGAATGCCATGATCGGCGGCAAATAAGATTTGACACTGCAGATCACCACCTGCTCCACATCCGTATCCCGCATGGCTTCCACAACCGTTGGATAAAACTGGGGATGATCCATGCAGAAGACGATTCTGGCACCCGAGTCCTTGAGTTGGTAATGCAACTCCGACGCCGTATAAAGGGGGTTGCAGGTCACGCAGGTGGCACCCGCTTTCAAAACACCAAAAAAAATCTCAGGGAAATGGGGCAGATTGGGTAAAAAGATCGCCACCCGGTCTCCCTTCTGAATCCCCCGGCCAGCCAGGAAATGCGCCAAACGGTCTGCTGTATCTTTGACACGGGCGTATGTTTTGAACCGACCGTTAAAGATAGTGAAAGTGTTGTCAGGATAGGTCTTTTCGGATTGGTCCAGAAGCGAAAAGATCGGTTTTTCATACCCCGTGATCTCACGGGGAACGCCTTCGGGCCAACGGGGTGTTTCCCAGGGTCCAAGTGCCATCGCGTAATCCTCCAACATTAAGGTGGGTGATGAAAAATACGGCCCATAACCGATATTCGAAATTGAAATATGGTACAGAGCGCCTGGCGGATCGAAACGACTTAATGCCCCCCGAATATCACTTTTCATTTCCATATTGTCAACAAAATCATGGAATCGCCGCGTGGTTAATGGCGCCAGCAGCGATGAATAAATATTGACAACCCATTTTATTCTTCCTATTCTGTCTGAAAAATCCTGTTTACGGTTTGTGGAGAAGGCAAATCCTCAGGCGAATACGCTTGGGGATTTTTTTTGCGCGGCGAAACGAACTTTTTATCCGGTTAGCCTATACCTATGAATTAAAAAATGAGAAAATGAAATGGAGGAGAGCATGATGTCTGAAAAAGCGGGTTTGCGGGAAATCATCGGATCGGTGAAACCCATTGAAGAAGAATGGATGGAAAAAGCGAGGCAGAGAACCTCCCAACTGGTCATGCCCACACGCGCCCTTGGAAAGATTCATGATATTGGAGAACGTTTGTGTGCCATAAACAGAACGCTCAAGCCTTCAATTGACGCAAAAGCCTTTCTGGTGATGGCCGGTGACCATGGGGTTGTTGAGGAAGGCGTCAGCGCTTATCCCCAGGTCATTACCGGTGAGATGGTTCGCGCATTTCTAATGGGAGGTGCGGGCATCAACATCCTGGCCGGAGGGATCAATGCACAAGTTCAGGTGGTGGATATGGGCATCATTCCGGATCTGGACCCCGATTCCCTTGCTAACGGTGACCGGCTTCTGGTTCGCAAAATGGGCAGGGGCACAGAAAACATGGCTAAAGGTCCCGCCATGACACGTGAGAAGGCAGAAGAAGCGGTGCTCACGGGGTTTTATGTGGCGTCTGATCTTCTGGAAAATGGCGTGGAAATATTGGGGACGGGCGACATGGGCATCGGCAACACCACCCCTTCCGCCGCAATCGGTGTCGTATTGACCGGCGGAAGCGTGGAGAAGATGGTGGGCCGGGGAACCGGCGTCGACGATGAGGGTCTTACACGGAAGAAGGATGTCATCCGCCGCGCCATTGAAGTGAACCAGCCTGATGCCCGGGATGGTCTGGATGTCCTAAAAAAAATAGGGGGATTCGAAATCGGCGGCATCGCCGGATGCATACTGGCCGGCGCCTACCATAGCCGCCCCGTGGTGATCGATGGTTTTATCTCAACGGCCGGTGCCCTCGTTGCCAATGCGCTCTGTCCAGCCGTCAAAGATTATCTCTTTGCGGGACATTGTTCGGAAGAACCGGGACATCGGGGCATGCTCGATTATCTGCAACTGGACCCGATTCTGGATTTGGGAATGCGCCTGGGGGAAGGAACCGGCGGCGCATTGGCCATGGGGATTATCGGGGGTGCGGCCAAAATTGCCAGGGAGATGCTCACGTTTGAAGAAGCGGGTGTTACCAACAAAGATTCCTGAGACACCGCGCTATAAATGAAACACAGCCAGGCTGCCCGCTGCCGGTTTGTGATAGAGGTTCCACGAAGATTCCACAAGGGAGAAAACCATGGAAAATGAGACTGTAAACTGTCCTAATAAAACCAAAATCAACACCTATTGTTCCTGTCCGAAAACGGATTGTCCAAGGCACGGCCTTTGTTGTGAATGTGTGCTCACACACAAGAACAGGGTAACGGAACCCATTATAAAGCGGTTTCCCCATTGTTTAAGAGACCTTGTTCAGGAGGCCGTAGCCGAAGGGTGATGGTGCAACAGACCCAGGCTGAAATTTCCCCCTTGACATCCCCGGCAGATCAATATATCAATACACGTTGATATACTGATCTGAACCTTGGTGAGAAAGGGAAGACCTGGAGGAAAGATTGCCGCATTCAAAAGCAGTAACCATGCCTCGTTTGAACGACCATCTTGATACCGTTGCCACGCTATCCAAGAGCCTCGCCGATGAAAATCGCCTCCGTATTCTCCTTTGTGTGATTGGCGGGGAAAAATCTGTTTCCCAAATAGTGGAAGAGCTCAGACTTTCCCAACCCCTTGTTTCCCACCATCTTAAAGAATTGAAACGAACGCTTTTGCTCCATGTGGAGCGACGTGGGCCTTTTATCTATTATAAAGTAGCAGACCAGAGAATTATTGATATCCTCAAACAACTGCATGAACTGGTAACAGACCTTTTATCAAAAAGAAAATCATTTTAATTCCCGGAGATGACGCAGCATGAGTACAGACAAGATTCAAAAACTGGTCGATAACATGACACCTGAGGAAGCCGCACGGGCGCTCACCGGCATATTGGAGAATGTGTTCCTCTTTCTGGAAGAAGAAACGCGACTGGAATTGGTGTCAAATCTGCTGGGGACACCTTCCGATGAAAAGCTGACCAGCATGGTTCATCTTTGAATGGCCACCTGCATGGACGAAGGTGTCGATCCAACGGATATGTGCCAGAGCATGGTGGACAAAGTGGCCCGGTCAAAACAACTTACATCGGTTGCCGACCCCGAGATCCTATCACTGTTTGAGGACTGGTTGGAAGAACTGGACGGTGAAGTTGTCGATTTTGCTAAGAAAACCGGCTCAACAAGCCCCTCTGACCTGGCGAAGGGCTGCGGCCTGTCCCGATCGGGGGCTGAATTCCTGATCACAAAGCTGAAAAGAGAGGGGAAACTATGACATCCGGAATATCCGATTCCCTGAAAACCGAGGTGTGAAAATGAATAGCCTAAAAACAGCTATAATGGCCCTCGTCGCCGTGGCCGTCACGGTGGGCTTTCTCTGGTATACCAACCGTCCGGTGGCGCCTGTAACCGCCACCTACGAAGACGTGGTTGCCGAGGCCGCAAACGGCGGGTATCAGCTTATCAATACGGAAAGACTCAAGAAACTGTATGATGAGGACCCCCAAGGCTTCTTGCTGGTAGACGCCCGCCAGGAATGGGAATACCGGACCGGACATATCAAAGGCGCCGTGAATTTTCCCATGGAACCCACCTGGTTATCGCGGTGGAAGGAAAAAGATGAACTGGAAAAATTCCTGGGACCGGATAAGAACCGTTTCCTCGTCTTTTACTGAGCGGGGCTTGCATGAGTCCGAAGCGACTCGGCGGCTCGGGTAGCCGTAAAACTGGGTTACAAAAACGTTTATCGTGATCCCATAGGTTATCCTGAATGGCACAAAAAGGGATATCCCGTAGCAAGTCAGCCGGCGGGCCTGTCCCAAGTTTCCACCAAGCCCGAAGAACCCGGTCCGCTCTACGGCTGGGCCATGATCTGGACGTTGTTGGGCATATTTGCAGGGGGTATGGCCCTCAACCTGACACCTTGCGTCTATCCCCTGATCCCCATAACCGTTTCCTATTTCGGCGGCAGAAGCGGAGGAGGCCGGGGGAACCTTTTCGCCCATGGGGCCTGCTACATCGGTGGTCTGTCGCTCACCAATTCCATCCTGGGTGTGACAGCCGCCTTGACCGGCAGCCTCATGGGAGCCCTGCTACAGAACCCCATTGTGCTCGTCCTGATTGCGCTCGTCATGATGCTATTTGCGGCGAGCCTTTTCGGATTCTGGGAATTGAAACTTCCCGCGGGGTTGACACAGGCCGCTTCAAAATCCTACACGGGATATTTTGGGACCCTCTTTATGGGGATCACCCTGGGCGTAGTGGCCGCCCCCTGTATCGGTCCCTTTGTCCTGGGGTTGCTGACCTGGGTGGCCAGCATGGGAAGCCCTTGGCTGGGGTTTCTCATCTTCTTCACCTTGAGCCTGGGCCTCGGCCTGCCCCTCTTTTTCCTGGCCGTTTTTTCAGGGCAGATTGACAAACTGCCAAGATCCGGCGAATGGATGCTGTGGATTCGAAAACTCATGGGGTGGGTCCTTGTGGGCATGGCCGCCTATTTTATCAGACCGATTTTCCCAAAATCCGTGGGGGTATTTATCCTTGCCGCAGTGGCTCTTTCCGCGGGTCTTCACCTGGGCTGGATCGACAGAACCAAAAACGCTTTCCGGGGTTTCGGGTGGGTTAAGTCACTTGCCGGAACAACGGGACTGGTCCTGGCTGTCATCCTCACGAGTACCTGGTTCATGCAAGGCCCCGGTGTGGCATGGCAGCCCTACTCCGATGAACTGCTCGCCCAGGCGAAACAACTGAAAAAACCCGTCATCATTGAATTCTACGCAGATTGGTGTGCGCCCTGTCGAGAGCTGGATGAAATCACTTTTCACGACAAACGCGTGGTTGATCGGGGAAGACTTAATTTTGTAATGATCAAGGTTGATCTGACAAAAAAAGGCAATCCCCTTCACGAACAACTGCTGGCCCGGTACCGGATCAAGGGCGTTCCCACCGTGGTGTTTCTGGACAGTAACGGTGTTGAACTGCAGAATCTTCGCCTTGTGGACTACTTACCGCCGGGCCAGTTCCTGGGCCTCATGCGGGATGCGGAAAAAAATGTTACGTCCGGCAATTCTCATTTTCAAATCATAATGACATCAAAAAATTTCCGCGCAGCGCGTGGAATCAAAGGCGATATTTCGTATTGCCATATTTATTCTAAAAGGAGGTCACCATGTTAAAAGTTAAATTCTTTCTTAACGAACCTAACGGAAAACCTTGAAAACATTTCAAAACCATGATGCCCAGGTTGGGCGCAACTTACGATATTGAGATCGAGACCATCAGCAAACCGCCTGCGGAATTCAACACGGATGAATACTTTGAGTTGGATTTGCCGGTGGCTCCCGCCATTATGGTCGGCGAAGAGATTGTGACGGAGGGTTCGGATATTTCAGATGAAAAGGTCGAGGCGGCCATTTGCAAAAGTCTCGGACTTCCACCTCCGGAACCGAAAAAGAAGGGAATGCTGGGTCGTTTGCTGAAGAAGTGATGGTTGTTATCATCACCCTATTCGTACATGGTCGATTAAGGAGTTATGATGGTCATTATTGAAAAGTTTCTGGGTAAGCGTCTGGAGATACCCGAAGATCGTCGCTATTACATCAAGCAGGGCCTTTGGGCCAAACAGGACGAAGATTCTATCGTGTTCGGTTTGAGTGAACCGGCCTTGATTCTTGCCGGTGGTCTCAAAGATTTGGACTGGCTTGTCACAGAAGGTCAAGCTGTTCAGAAACTGGATACCGTTATCTTTGCCATTACCGGAAAAATCCTCTACATCGATTCACCGTTAACGGGGGATATCCACTTTAATGACGGGGTAAAACGTGATCCCGAGCTAGTGTTGCGAGATCCCTATGGCCAAGGATGGCTCTTTAAACTAAAATCGGGAGAAGAATCGGAAAAGGAATTCCACCAACTGGCCGAGGCGTCGGCATACGCCGAAAGCCTGAAGAACTCAGAGGGATGCAAAAATCCGGAGGGTCTAAAAGGCGGTGTTTCGGGAATGTGCAAGGCCGTGTACGGCGGTATCGTAGCGCAGAAGATCTAGCGGTTTTTGGACCGACAACGGGGCAAAGTGACGGCAGGCAAGCTGTCACCGAACCGGCAGCGAACCCGCGGGAACGACCCACTCCCGGGCAAACAAGTGCTTCTTCACGTTGCCGGTAGCCATTTCCCGGATCTGCCAGGCTTTGTGCCGACTGGTAATATCGATGCGACTGCCGATGGCGCCCTCAGGCGCCGGCGCATCCAGCGGCTGTTGAATCACCATTAAGTCATGGGGCCCACGAATGGGTACGTCGGGCACCTTCCCCCCGGCCGGATAGCCGCGCACCACCGCGTGAGGCAGCAGGAAGCGATGGGTTTCCGCCTTGGAGCGAAACTTCTCCGGCGCCCACACCACGCGATCAGCGGTGGCCTTGATAACGGCAGTGTCGTAAGTTCCCAGCGGCGCGTCAAACACGGAAAGAAAACTGGTCAGCACCAGGAACACCGACAGCGCTGCGATGGGGGTGCACATGGCGGTCCACCGCGGCCGTGCCATGGCCGTCGCTGAAAACGCCACAGCAGCAACCACCAGCGGGAAGTGCCACCAGCTGAAGGCCTCTATACCCACCTCACGCGCCAGCAGCAACGATATCCACCCCAGGGACAACAGCACCGCAATGGCGCCTGCCAGCGTCAACACGAAGGCATATCGACCCACCTGCCGGCAGCGTGTCGCCAGCAGCACCGCCAGCGCCGGCATGCCCTCCAGCAGATAACGCCCGCTCCGCTGACTGGGAATGCAGAACACGATAAAGATGGCGAAGACCCAGATCCACAGTAGTTTCTCCTCTTCAAGCAAAGTGCGGCGGTGCTTCCAGCATACCACCATCAAACCGAACAAGGGAAAGGCCAGGAGACCCGCGTTGAAGAACCAGCTCCCGGCAAGGGACCAGACAGTGTCGCCGTTCCACAAAAACCCTTTCAACCAGGAACCCACGCTGCCCGCCATTTTGCCCACATTTTCCCCCAGCACGAACTCCTGCCATACCGCCGCGGGGTCAGGATCGAACAAAAACCACAACGAGAACATGCCCAGCGAAACCAGCGCTGTCCAGACGAGGCCCGGGAGTGAGTCGCGCGCAAATGAGGTCACACGCCACCCACGCACATGCAGATGCCACCACGATAGCCCCACGCCGATGGGCAACAGTTGGGCGAAACTTTTGGTCAGCAGCGCCATGCCTGCCAGCACACCCAGGATGGTCGGGAAAACGAAGCGCGACTCAAAGGATCGCGGCTTCCACCACAGCATGGTGAAAAAGCATGCGAACACCCAGAATGTTTCAGGTGGATTGGTCAAATAAGGCCGTCCGTAGCGGTAGGTGCTGAAAAAGGCCAGATAGAAAAGCGCCGCCAGGGCCCCCTTGAATACATCCCGCCCGGACAACCGCCATCCCAACAGACCGCAGAGCAGCGCCGTACCGAAAGTCCACGCCACGCTGGGCCAGCGCAGCGCCACCACCGACCAGTGATTCCCCCAATCCGTACTCACCAGTCCCTGCCAGAACAGCAGTGGCGGCTTTGTGTTTCCCATGCCCGGAATGGCCTGCAGGGGCAGCCACTCTTTGGCCATGCTGGTCACGCGCGTGATTTGCATGTACACCAGTTCGTCGCCGTTCCGAAGAATGTGCAGGGAGGCAAGACCGTACAGATAGGTGCACAAAGCAAAAATGAGCCCGCTGATGGTCAAAAGAAGGGGGGACAGCCCCCTTTCCTGGCGCGTCTTCCTTTCCTGGCGATAGGTCCACAGGTCATTCAAAATAAAGTTGGCCACGCATCCCACACCGATGCCGATCATATTGGCCAGCAAATAGGGCATCCACCGTATGAACAGATTGGTGATGGTCACCTGTGCCACAATGCCCGCCCAGTTGGCGGCGGCGTATTGCAGGTACTGACGTACAATCGGCACCTCACGGGCGCGCGCGCGATCCTTCCAGGTCCACCGGCGGTTCCAGTGAAAGTTGTTGGTCATGCTCAGCAGGATTCCAACCGCCAGGGACAGGTTGAGACGAAGCGAGGGGTTCTCGACGGTCGCGAACACATGGGCGTGACACAACCAGACAGCCACCTGATTGATGACCACGCCGCCGAGACCCACCATGCCGAACTTCAAGAAGCGGTGGCGCTGGTGCCAACCCCACGAAATTACCGAAAGAATGGAGTGCAAGGGTCTGTTCATAAGATGATAGGGGTAATGGTGTCTATTTTCAGCAGTTCGCAGGCCTTATCAAACACTTCCTCCGGACTGATGGCTTTAAGGCAGGCATTGTTCCCGTCGCAGGGAGAATTCCTGTGGTTGTAGGCGGTGAGACATGGAGAACAGGGCAGTGGCACATGGAGACTTACCGCATTTTCACTGAGCGGGGCATACAGGGTCGGGGTCTCCGGGCCAAAGAAAATAATGGTCGGGATCGACGTCAACGAAGCGAAATGCCCGGGACCCCCGTCGTTGGTGATGAGAAGGGACCCGAAATGAAGAAGGGTGATCAGCTCCATGATGGTTCGGGTATAACCGGTGAGATCAATACAATATGGGCTTTGACACCGTGAGGAAATGACTTCAGCCAGGGGTGCATCTTCTTTCATCCCGATAATGCCCACAACGTAACCTTTTGCAAGCAGGTTCGTGGCAATTCCGCAATAATTGTCCAAAGGCCATGCCCGTATGGGGAGCAGGCCGCCTCCCGGATAAAGCAAGACCAGATCTTTTCCAATGGTTTCCGGAAAATCGCTTTTCAGTCTGTTCTTCAAGTCTTCCTGCTGATCCGCATTGGGATTCAGCGTTGGGATACAAAAAACGTCATCACCCACGTTTCGTTTCACCAAAGGGAAACCATTCCCGTTTTCCATTGACTGCGCCAAAGCCACAAACTGCCTGGATATGTGGCGGTAGGGATTGTAGAGAACGGGCCGGTTAATAAAATCACCCCTGTAAAGGCCCTCCTGGGTGTGGGGATGAAACCCCACCCGCAACCCGGCACCGCTTAGAAAAGCGTAAATACTGCTGATCCTTGAAAAGAGTTCACAGTCAATCACTGCATCTATTTTCTCTCTCCGCATCCGGAATATAAACCGGATGCTGTCCTTCAACATTGCCGTCAGCGAATCTCCATGGACTGTCAGGATATTTCTTTCAGGAACCAGCTTCAGGGTTTCCAGGCATTCCCTGTTCTTTTTAAATACCAGCACAAAGATATCCGCACCGGGGTGATTTTTTTTTAAATATGTAAACATGGGATGGGCCAGCACAAGACTCCCCATTTCAGAGAGGAGTATGACCAGAATTTTTGGCGATGACGGCACACTCCCCGCTTTAACCTTCTTTCGGGGAAACAGGGAAAGCAGGCGGCAAATGGCTTTGCCCGCAATCCGGTCAATTTTTCGTTGAGACTCGATATTCATAATTTCACGGGGCAATATTACATTCTGCCCTTCTCATTCTTAATACACCACGAAGACAAAAGGACTATTACAGAAATTGAGGGAGATTCCGGACGAGAAACAGGATCAGACAGGTGGTTTAGTCTTGAATAATTTCACCATCCCATAAACGTCTTAAGAAATCAAGCGCAGGATAGACCATGACACTATCCATCATGAGTTGCCTTTCACCCCTGAAGACGCCAATACATTTAACTTTGTTTCTGCCGAACTCCTCTGCTAATCTGTGCATCCCCCGGTTGAATTTATTCACCCATCCGACGCCGTTTTTCAGCTCGATGGCCACATAACCTTTTGAAGTTTCGAGAAGGATATCCACTTCTACTCCGTTCTGACTTCTCCAGAAATAAAGCGGGTAATCCAGCTCGGTGTAGTGCAGGTATGCTCTCATTTCGTTAATTATAAAACATTCGAATAACGGCCCGGATTCTTCAGGTGTTGCGGGATAAGGCAGTCGACCGGACAATGCCCTGACCACACCGGAATCGAAAAAGTAGAACTTCGAATGGCTCACCTGCTTGGTCGTCCTTTTGAGTTTCCATGGGGCGAGCCAATAACCGATCAGCGTATCGATTAATATATCAAAATAGCCCTGAACTGTTTGTCGTGCCACCCCTGCATCTCTCGCGATGGCTGCTGTGTTGGTGAGCTGTCCGTTTTGACGGGCGGCTATTTCCAGGAAGCGGGCAAAATTACCAAAATTTCTTGTTAGTGCCTCTTCCCTGATCTCTTCTTTCAAATAGGTTTCTGTGTATGCTCGCAGGTATCTCTTAGGATTTGCCGCTGAAAATGAACTTGGAAGCATACCGAAAGCGATCTGCCTGTCCAAATCGAGTTCGAAGCCGACCTCTTGGGTCACCAAAGGGAAAAGGTTGTAAGTAAGGGCCCTGCCGGCCAGCAGATTAACTCCGGATTCTCTCAGTTTTCGTGCGCTTGATCCAGATAAAATAAATCTGATTCTTTTCTCTTCAATTATTCTGTGTACCTCGTTAAGCAAAGCAGGTACTTTTTGAATTTCATCTACGATAACCCATGAGCCCGAAGGCAAATGAGCGGTTTCCCGGTAAAGCAGGGACGGATCCCGGCTGAGACGGATCAATTCCGTGGTATTTAGAAGATCGTAAACAACGGTATTATCCTTATAGTTTTTCTGAATCCAGGTGGATTTTCCCGTTCCTCTCGGCCCAAGCAAAAAAGCTGAAGTGCCTATTATCTTTAGTTCACGTGTAAACATGCCGGGCATTATCGCCGTCAATCTGCCGACAAGTCAAGCATTATTTATACCCAAATCCCAGCAGAATCCCAAGAAAGTATGGGGCACTGGTAAACACTTACAGGGCGGGGGGGAGACATAAGTTTGTGGTTGGCCCGGTGGACGGTTACACCCGCAACACCAGCAGGCGGGTTGCCTAAAAAGTTCTGCTACAATATTTCAGCAGTGATTGAATAAATTTTGGGTTTTTTTAATCCCCCATAGGCCTGTCTAAAATTAGTGATCTGTCCCCAGTGCTGAAGACTTGGAACGAGCTTGGTCTACGTACGACATTTCAGCCTGCCGCATGGCGCGGAAGGGGAAAAACCAGAGATCAGAAGGCGGAGGCAAAGAATGAACTGAGGGTAAAGGCGGAGAGGGTCCTTAGAGTAGGGTGCAGGCATCAGGTCTTATCCGGATCTAAATCCAGTAGGCCTGCATTTAACAGTTTTTTTGCAATCTTATAGATATCTTTTTTGTCACCTTCTTTTCTGATTCCTACAGCAAGAACATGAACAATCACGGTCTGTTTATCGATTTTGTAGATGGCCCTGTATCTTCCTGCCACATGTATCGAGCGGAATCCGGATAGGTCTTTGACCAATCTTTTACCCTGTTTGTCGGGTACATCCGATAAATTCTTAATTCGATCTAAAATCGTCCGCTGAATTTTCTTGTCAGGATTTTTTCTATCAGAGCAAGACAGGTATCGGTAATGCGAATCCGGTATTTCAAACCCCAAGCCTTTCATATGCTTCGGAGAGGGAATGGGTTCTGCCGGCTTTGACGTCATCTATGCCCTTTTTAAGATGATTCATCAGCGTTGGATCAGACAGGACTTCTAACGTCTCAAGTAGCCCCTCGTATAATTCCCAGCTCATGACCGCCATGACTTCCTTGTTTCTTCTGGTAACAGCAAGGATCTGATGTTTGGCGGCCTGGTAAGGGAGTTTCATGAATTCGTTCCTTGCTTCAGTTATGGGTATTTTTTGCATCCCAATATTCTCCTTGGTCAAAACCGCATTACGACTCTGCAAAAATGGCTGTTTTAATGTACATGAAAATGTACGCCTTGTCAACCGGAAGAGTATCTTTGATCGCTTTGGCTTCAGGCGATATCCAGACATACTTAGTGGCCATCCACTCATTTCATTTTGGGCACAGCGGGTTTCCAATTCAGTCCCGCCGGCGGGACGGAAAAAGGGCATTTATGGATAGGAAACTACTGAACGGCTTTTTCGTTCAGACACTAATTAGAAGTGAAAGGAACCGTTCTGATTTGTTCAGACTGCCATGGGTTTCCAGCAACATGGCCAGGAGTGGCGCATCTTCTTCCGGTTTAAACATCACCTTCCTATCCACGATTTGGCCCGGGCCGGTAATCCCTGATGTTTTCCATATTAAGGGATACCGCTTTAATACACCGTGAAGACGAAATGGTTATCGTTATCCATAAAGATGGGAGCGGGCAACTGGTCTGTGTAGTCCTTGTAGTGATCCTGGATCAGAACCAGAATCACCGGACGTTTTCCCGCGTTTTCGCGTATCAATTCCTTTAACGCGTGAACACTCAGAAATTTTCCCGGTTTGTTAGGGTCATGTTTCAACCCATAGGTGAATTCGCCTGGTTTTTCAAGCACTTTCACGTCATCCCGCTTGAAAAACCAGCAGACCGCACGAATCACATTGTCATTGGACACCAGTATGGCATCGGGGGTCACCCTGGATAGGTTTCGCTCGAGAAGCTTTCCCGGCGTTCTGCGATCCATGGCGCTGTTGGGAACAGAAAAATTCGAAATGAAAAAAAACGTCAAGACAGCCACACAGTAAAAAACCATTCTTTTCCGGTAGTCTTTCATCCGGGTGGAACATATCACCAGAAAAGCCCATAAAAAGGCCCCCAGAGAACCCAGCAGCCATTTACCCCCTTCGTCAGGGCCATAAATCCTGATCGCCTCACTAGCGCCCCAGTTCATTTGCACTAGGCCTGAGAGCAGTAAAAACAGACCCCCAAGACCGCACAGAATACCCAGCACCCAGGCGGAAGCCGAAAAAGCCTTTTTTTTCCCGGCTTCAAAGTATGCGGCGAGACCGACGGCAAAAACAATTGCCAAGGGGGGGAAGCACGGCAGGATATACGGGATAAGTTTGCCGCTGCAGACGGAGAAGAAAAGGAACGGGAAAAGGAACCAGCAAATGGCAAACCGTATGAGCGGCTTTTTCATTTCGAATTTGAGAACCGTTGGTATAACAGCCGGACTCTGTGCTATCCATGGCAGCGCGCCACCCACCAGAATGGGCAGAAAATACCAGGGAGGCTTCGGATGCTGTCCGCGGACCGGATCCAAAAATCTTGCCACATGCTCCGTCCAGAAAAAATAGTTCCAGAAATCCCCTTCACGAAAATGAATCATCAGGGACCAGGGCAAAACGATCCCAACCGCCGTTATCAATGGAATCCACGGTATCCTGAGCAGGTCTTTATAGCGGCCCTCCCAGAGCAGGAACGGCACCACCGCCAGCATCGGCACGGCGAAGGCCAGAAATCCCTTCGTGAGAAAAGCCAGTCCGCAGAAAATGCCCATGAGGGCGAGAAAAAGCGCCTTCCGCCGCATTTTATCCGCCATGTGCGCAAAGAAAAAGCAGACCAGCGCTCCGGTCAGTAGCATGGAAAGCAGGCTGTCCAGAAGATTGATGTGGCCGATAGCCAGGACGAGAGGACAGGTCAAAAAGATGGCCGGGGCCAGGACGGAGGCCGGCCCCCCGGGTGAAAACCGTCGTACCAGCAGAAAAATCATGAGGGCGGAAACAATTACGGATAGCGCCGATGGTATCCGCAGGGCAAAGGTATTCTCGCCGAACGTGCGCATGGAAACAGCATTCGCCCAGTATCCAAAGGGGGGTTTTTCAAAATATTTCAATCCGTTCAGTCGGGGAACAACCCAATCCCCCGAAGTCAGCATTTCCCGGGGTATCTCCCCGTACCGGGTTTCGTCCGGAATGGTCAGCGGTCGGAAACCCAGGGGAAGGATATAGACGAATACGAAGAGAACAAACAGTGCGATGGAGACTCTTTTCATGAGTTGACTCTATCAGAAGTGACAACAGCTCAAGCGGAAATCAGTCTGTTTAAGCATTCCTTAAGTTCGTCACTTCCGGGCGTGGTATCAAACGCAAGCTTACCATCGATATATATGGAAGGAACCGGTGCCATACGTCCCAATTCCTTCGACAGCGTCAAAAAACGTTTGGCCCCCACAAGATCTTTGGTGATGACCTTTTCCCACCGCACCGTTTCGCCGTAGTCCGCAACCACCGATTCGACCAGCCTGGCCATGTATTCACACGAAATTCAATGGGCGCCTTCGTGAAGCACCTCGATCTGAATGATTCTCGATGTCATGATAATTCTCCTGCTTGTCTCAAACCCTTCTGTTTCAAAGCCTCTTCAATGGCCTCTTTCAACTCAAACATGGGAGGAATCGCGTCAAAGAACAGTTCCCCGTCAATGAAAAGGGAGGGAACCGGCGCCACACGGCAGTGTTTCCGGACTGCCTCTTCACCATATAGTTCGCAGGAAATCTCCAGAAACCTTTCTTTTCCGGGGCTATGCATGAAATCGACTCGCCTATAGTCGATATACTGATCGTATTCAGGCAGTATTTCAAGGACGGTTTCATCCATATACAGACAGGGCAGGCAGTAGCTCGCCTTGTACATTACTTCGATAATGATCTTTTCTGAATTCGGCAAAAGTGACCTCCATCAAATAATTGCTTTTTCTCTTATCTTTTGTAAATAGTGTCTGAACGAAAACTAGGATTTTTTGTCAAGGTCAAGGAAGATCAAAATTTTAACCACAGGAATACATGTTGGTATTTCGAGGATTAAAATTTTTATCTGACGCAGAGATTGGCGAAAAAAACAGTTTTCGTACGGGCACTAAAGAAATACCAGATTTAACAGGGCAAGGCAATGGTTTTGCCGCCTTTATTGACAGACTCCGTGGCCCCTGATTCTTGCCTAATCGGGGTGGATACGCGAATCCCTCAAAAGCTGCGGCGCCAGGAATTCAGCAAAATCGGGGATGGGCGGCAATTCATGATGTTTCATCAGGAATTTCGCCGTGGATTGCAGGCTGGAAAGGGTCACCTCGTCAAGGCACAGACGATATTCATGGCGCTTCATGGCCTTTTGGGTCAACGGCAAAGAGAGGCCCGTTACCCGGCTCAATATCTTCGCGGTCTCATTCGGGTGCGTATGCACAAAATCCTCGGCATGTCCAAGAGCCTGAAAAAAGCGAACCAGATCCTCGCCTCTCTTTTCAATGACGGATGCGTTGGCCAGCATCAGAATGGGATAATTGTTTCCGAGCCCGCCGAACGTGCTCAGTTCGCGCCCCCCCCTGGCTTCGGCCAAAGATGGGGTGGGTTCGCTGGCCGCCACGGCATCCACTGACCCCGCCATCAACGCTTCCGGCATTGTGCCGGGATTCAGATCCAAAACCGTTACGGCTTTTTGGGGGATGCCCTTCGCCGACAAGAGGGCCAGAAAACCACCGTGCGTGGAGGACCCTTTCTTGATGGCAACCCGTTTTCCCATGAGGTCCTTGAGACTGCTTATGGTTCCATCTTGTCGAACGATGAGGCGGTGGCGGTGTTCTCCGCTGCCGTGACTGGCGATCAGTTTCAATTTTCCATGCCTGACAAGCGCCATAATTGCAGTGCTGTCGCCCATGGCCCCCACATCCGCGGAGCCCGAATAGAGGGCCTCCGCACAGGCTGGACCGCTGTTGAATCGAAAAGTACGTACCTTGATACCCTCTTTTTTGAAGTATCCCCTTTCCACAGCAACAATGGGAATGGCACTTCCGATGCGGTTTTGAAAAGCAACCTGCAAGGGAGGTCTTGACCCGGCCTCATCCGTTTTGGTGCAGGAAACCCATAAACCTGTCAGGCAGAAAAGTCCAATACAAAAAAGCCCCATTTTCAATTTATGGAAATTAGTCATGGGCAGTTCTTCGATAATGACGCGATTTATACACAGCAGGGAAGCGAATCCAGTGCCGCACGCAACTCTGCAGTGGCGTTTCGCATTTCCTCGGATGAACGTTTTCGGGGCCTCACCGATTGTAGTAACATGTCCCCGCGAATGTTTTGGGGGGAAGGTCCCATCACGATCACACGGTCGGCAAGATAAGCTGCCTCTTCCACACTGTGGGTAATATAGATCAGCGTCCGTTGCTGATGTTGCCAGATTTTGAGCAGTTCATCCTGGAGATGCTCGCGAGCATTGGCATCAAGACTGCTGAATGGTTCATCCATAAGCAACGCCTTTGGTTCAAGGGCCAGGGCGCGGGAAATGGCGGTCCGCTGCCGCATACCTCCGGAAAGGGTGTGCGGGAAGGCATTTTTGTGGGATGCCATGCCAACCAGATCGAGATATTTCCCGGCAGTATCGCGCATGGCATTGTGATCCACGCCCCTTAAGCGCAGGGCAAACTCCACGTTTTTCCTCACCGTCAACCATGGGAAGAGGTTCGCATCCTGAAAGACAACGCCCCGTTCCGGCCCAGGCCCCTCAATGGGTGCATCGTCAAAAAAGACATGGCCCCGTGAGGGCGTAATGAAGCCGGCAACAAGATTCAGCAGCGTCGTTTTGCCGCAACCGCTGGGTCCTAAAATGCAGACAAACTGTCGGTCCGGTATGGTGAGGTTGAGTTCATAAAGAACCGGTTCCGACTGTTTGCCGTCATTCAGATACCATTTGGAAACATTTTCCAGCCGAATCATCATTCCTCACGCTGAAGAGACCATCGTTCAACGGTGCGCTTCTCCAAAGGGTTGAAAACCAGATGCTCGATCAGCAGGCCGATGACGCAGATCACACAGAGACAGGCGAAAGCAGAGGCGTAATCCAGGGTCCAGCGGGCCTGGATAATGGAGTAGCCCAGCCCTGTCCCCGCGCCCACAATCATTTCCGCCGCAACGAGAACCCGCCAGCCATTCCCAAGCCCGATCCTGAGGCCACTGATGATGGACGGCATGGCGCCGGGCAGCAACACTTTGAACAGCATGGTAATTTGTCCGGCGCCCATCATCTGAGCCGCACGCACGAAAGTGGTGTCCAGCCGTTTGACACCGTTTAAGACATTGATGGCTACCGGTGGGAAAGCGGTCATGGTGATCATGAAAACCGTTGCGGTTTCACCGATACCAAAAACCAGGATCGCCACGGGAATCCAGGCCAGCCCGGGGATCAACTGGAGGATATGTACGATCTGGTAGGTTGCGGATTCAAGAGGGCGCCACCACCCGGCAAACAGGCCGTAAACCACACCGGCAATGGCCGCCATGATGAATCCGGCCAGCCAGCGGACGATGCTGTCGGCAAGATGCCGATACAGGGTGTGGTCGGAAAGGGTCTCTCCCCCCAGCAACGCGGTGAGCTTCATAATTGTGGCCCAGGGCGTTGGAAACGGTACGCCTCTGAAAGCCGAAACCATAAAAGCGACCATCTGCCATACCACCAAAAAAATAAAGATGGGAATAAAACTCCGTATCACCGATCTGATCATTTAGATGTCCGCCCCGCAGGTCTTGTCCCAATCAGAGATTCAAGGATTTTGGTGGGGATCATTGCGCTTGACGGATGATGGGAAGGATGGCTTCAGAGAAAACCAGGCGGACCTGATTGAGGAACTTGTCAATGAGGAACATCTGCCGGCTGAGGGTTCCAACCCGGCGCACATAGCAATGCCGGATATTCCCAAAAAATCCCCTTTAGCCTTGGGATCTTTTGATAAATTCAGCGGCGTTCAAAACACACCTGGCCCCGTCGGCACAACCGGTCAACACCTGGTAAAGATCCGTGTCTCTCACATCTCCGGCGGCAAACATCCCGGGGATGGAGGTCATCAACTTTTCATCGGTTCTGAGGTAACCCCCATCAATGGTTTCAACCGGCAGTTTAATCATCTCCGTATTGGGGGACCACCCGATGGCAAGGAAAACACCATCCACGGGAAGCGTTTCCGTTCCCCCGGAAGGCACTGCAATTTCCAGCCCTTCCACCAGGTCTAAACCCACATACCCCGTCACCTCCGTTTCCGGCATGAGGTCGATATTGTCCCGGGCCGCAATGCGTTCCTGGTGAACGGCATCCATCATCAGCTCACGGCTCCGATATATCAGAACCACCTTGTGGGCAATTAGAGACAGAGTGAGCGCGTGCTGGGCTGCGGCGTTGTCACTCCCGACAACCGCCAGTGTGGCATCTTTTCCCCTGAACAAGGGCCCGTCGCAAACGGAACAGAAGTTAACGCCTTTCGCATCCGAATGGGGCCCCGGCAGTTTTATGGGGACCCGCCCCGTTGCCACGATGGCGCAAGATGCTGAATACGAGATACCGTTAACATCCGTACCGGCAAATCCGTCGCCGTTTTTCTCCAGAGATTCCAGACGGCTCATGGTAAAGAGCCCGCCTTCCATCTGGGCCTGTTGAAATGTTTTAACCCCCCACTCCGTTCCAGGGACACCTCCCGGGAATCCCGGAAAATTGGCCAGGTTCTCAACCATATACAGGTTTCCGCCAGGGACATCGCCGAATACAACGCAATTCATTCCCAGGCGCTGCCCGTAAAGAGCGGCCGTCAAACCCGCCGGGCCGGTCCCGACGATGATGATATCAAACGCATTGGCATCAGTCATGATCAATCCAGTTTGCAAATAATTGTGTTTATCAAATTGTCATCATTCTTCCGAATAGGGCTGAAACACTCCCAGGCTTGACCAGGAACCGGTTTCTGAAGCCGTTTCAATTCCTGCCATGGAGTCGGGCGGCCCAATGAAAACCACGACGTTTTCATGCTTGATACGATCACGGGGAAGGTCTGTTTTCTCGATGGTCCAGTCGCCCATGACATAGTTGAAAATATTCATACCCCCCGCATCTTCCACAAACCCTTTGGCCCGGACAACGGAAGACGGGAGGGCGCTCGCAATTTCTTTAACCTCATTTATGTCATTGCCATCCCAACGGTATCCCACGGACATGAGCATGTCCGGAGGGGTGATTTCAAGGTCCGGACTGTCGAGCAGGTCGTCAAGGAATTGGTCCAGCTCATTATTCGACAGCACCGGAGTATTCGAAGGTGGATCATCCGTAGAGATCACATGCGTTCCCTTTTTTCCATCCAGTTCAAAAAAGCGTTCCACCGGAATGTTCGCATAAGTGGTTTCGAAATAAAGGGGTTCGGGATGAAACCGCTCGATAATTTTCTTTGTTTCCTCAATCTTTCCAGGTGTTACGGTATCCGTTTTGTTGATGATAAACACACTGGAAGAAGCGATCTGTTTCTCCAGGGAGGCATAAACCTCATAAGCATCCATGAAGTGGCCCGCATCAACCAGGCAAAACTGTTCCCTGAAATCGAACCGGCCGTTAAAAATAGGGAGTTGCAGATCTCTTTTGAGATCAGACGGATTGGCAACGCCGGTGGACTCGATGAGCAGCACGTCGGGCTTGACGGTGGTGCTCAACTCATAAAGGCCCTTGATAAAATCGGTTTTGACGCAGACGCAGAAGATGGATCCCTTGCTGATCTCCATCATATCAATGTCGTCGCCCTCCACCAGAGTTCCATCCACACCGATTTCACCGAACTCGTTTACCAGAAGGGTCAATTTCTGGTCCCTCGGAAATTTTTCAATGATCCGGTTCAGGAGAGTGGTTTTTCCACTGCCCAGGAATCCGGTGATCAGATATACGCGGGTGGCATCGGACATATTCTACAGTTTCTCCTCTACCTTTTGTTTTACTTCCTCAACACTGAGCACTTTGCCGACGGATATCACTTCTCCATCGATAACAAGTCCAGGGGTCATGAACACCCCCATTTTGCCGAAATAATTTATATCACCGATTTTCGAAACCTCAATACCTGTCCGGGCGACACACTGCTCGACCGCCTGCCGGGCATTTTCATAGAGCTGATCACATCGTTTACAGCCGGTTCCCAACACTTCAATCTTCATCGTCTACTCCTTGATGAATGAGACATGGTTTTCACCCAAAGTCCTCCGGAGGCGGCATGACCCGGCCGGCGTTGGTAAAGCTCACACAGTTCCGACAGAACCAGCAAACACCGATCGATGATTCGGGCTGTTGCTTTTTTTTAAAAAACGATGAATAGGCGGCCAACGCATCCGTTTCAATCACGTCGGTTAAATCATCCGGTGATTCCAGTTTCTTGATCTGATCCGATTTCCCGCAGTAGGGACATTTTACACCGAACAGCGTCATTTCCGTGGCCGGCAAACCGTGTTCCATAACAAATTGCCGAAGATCTTCCATGGTTTCAATGCTGCTCAAAGCACACCCCTCCTCCAGGGAAAGGACTGAACGGGGCCTTGAATTCAGGCCCCGTTCATATAGGTTAAAGACGTTACTTGACCGTGGAGTCAGTCCGTGTAGCCAAACCGGCACCCGCCTTTGCAAGATTTTCCTGAATTTTGTCGAATTGGAATCCGACTTCTCTCAGGGACTCGATTCTCTCCTTCATGGCATCGCTTGGTGCACGTTTGGCCATTTCATCGATGAGCTCCTCATACTGAGGAATGATGCTCGGGAAAACAATGTCCCTTTCAATGCAAATGGACGGAAGAACCTTTACACCCAGTTCCATGAATTTACCGATACCGTCTTTGTTCTTAATAGACCACTCTTTATATTCGATCATCTCCTGAACATCGTCAGGCAGGGCGGCAATGGATTCCATCATGTATCCACAGGCCGCACATTGCACGCTGTCCAGCGTTACAACATCTATCAGAATTTTATCTGCCATAATCCGAATCCTCCTTGTTTGAAAATCGGTTACCAAGAATCCGGATACTTGGTGTAATACGTATCAAACCATTCGCGGGCTTCGATTGCCTGGTCCATATGTTCCACCGGAACATCGTAAGGCATGTCTCAGCCGGGTGCGAAGGTATATCCATGCTGACCTCCGGCAGCAAGACTGACGATGGCATCTTCCCTGGAGGAAAGCAGCCCCAGACTGAGGGCAAGCGTCAGTTTCAGGTTGCCGCCAAAACCCACACCGTGTTGCCGTGCAAGGTCGCGGATGAAATTCATGTTCATCTGTTCGTCAACGGCGAAACCGTGGGTTCCAATCTTGCAAACCTCTTCCATTACCTTGGTCGCATCGCCGCAGATAAAGAATGACGATGTAATTCCGGCATCATGGATGACCTTGTTCGCCGCCTGGCTGTTGGGCGTCACGTATTCCCTGAATGTCTCAGGCCTGATCTGTGAAGCAACAGGATCGACGTTTGCGATGATATCGCAACCCATCTCGGCATAGAATTCAGCCGCTCTGGCACCGACTTCACCTGCAAATTTGCAGACTTCAGCAGCAAACTCCGGGTGTTTATAAACATCAGTAAAGATTCGGACACCGGCCAGATGCGAGGCCAGGGTCAACGGCCCACAAAAAAGGCCCATCATGGCGCAGTCCAGTTCTTCCAGTTGAGGCTTGGCAATTCTGGCTGCTTCGAACATGACCGGCCAACGGCCTGAATCTTTAGTGGGGAGTTTCATTCCCGCTTCCGCCGGGGTCTTATCCGAACACGGATGGTTTTTGACGGAAGGAACATTGTCCTCCCACCATTTGAGCTCACAACCGACTGAATTGGCTTCAACCGACAAGTCAAAGGCCAATGGGATACCGTCAGCTTTGTACCTTTTTGCGGCGTTGACAACACTTTTTGCCAGCAGCTCGGGGTCCTTCAGCACTTTATCAGCCGGTTCATTAATCAGAAAAGCGCAATGAACGCCAGCATAAGGCACCCAAGGTGCTGAGGGTGTCTTTTTGCCTCTGTAGGCGTCAATTAACATTTGTTTAGCCATTCGGACTCTCCTTTCTTACGGTTTGGATTTATTGAATTACCGCTTTCTCTACAATCTTATGTGAACACCCCCTTTCTTGATAAACATGCTGGATCGTTCAATAAAAGACCACAAATATAATTGATAAACTTAAAATATCCGAGGTCTTATCATCACTCAAGAAGAATGATGCCATAGTAATTAAATGTGTCTTTTGTGTGCGTTGCGACCTTCGATGAGCTGCCGAGATTTTTCAAGGTCCCGATGACATCAATGGAAAATGATTCAACGGAAGGCCGCTTTTCCTGGGGGAACCGGCAGCTTTCAGGGAACGCACATTCTTTGCACAAGGCACAGCATTCCCCCACCAGGCTGAAGGATTTATAATAACCCTCCAGAAACAGCATCCGTTCCAGACTCAAAGTCCCTTTCCAGCAACGTACCTGTCCGGCTCTTTTGCGGCCGTTGTTCCGGTAGAAATCAGCGCAACTTTTGCTCCCCACCAAAAGAAGGGCTTTATTGTATTCGCTTAGAATCGATCTGACTTTATCAGGCTTCGGGGTTGCCGGAGGACAACACCAGTTGGTATTGTAATTGCTGCATCCGTAGCGGCATTTTAAATGGACCCATTCCGCCACGTTGATCTTGTCGGTGGAAAAGGGGAAAACAGCGCTCAACCCATACTTTTTGCCTGCATCTCCCAACCGCTTCACCAACGCCTGGGAAATTCCAGTTTCACTCCTGAAGGGCACTACTTTCGGCACAGACACCTAAGCATCCTCCTTCTGATGATCAAAACTGAAGAGAACCGGCCGCGCAACGGCCATACCCATGGATACCTCCGCCGCCTTCAAGACGGCAGCGGGGATCGTACAGGAGGCATGGCAACCGCATGCCTGGGCCGCTTTGTAAACAGGGTTTTGGGTCAAGGGCATAAACAATTCCCTTAAAGAGACACCATCAAGACGATCGGCCAGTTTTTTAATCTGTTGACACTCCGACTCGGTAATCTCAATGGCGACCAACCTTTTGTCCACCTGCCGCGCACGGATGACGCATGTGAAGCCACACGCTCCAGGGTCAACGGCTAGACATGCCTCATTTATGAATTCAACCGCTTTTTCCATCACTACTGGTCCAGGATCTCGTCACGAACAATCCCTCTAAGGTGCGGGAATTCATCCGTCATATGAGGCAGTTGCATCGCCTCCATAAAGTCCTTCTCGAATGTGGGTTCAACGGTCAGCTCTACGTACTCCACGTTGCGTGAACACCAGTCGGCCTCGACCCGTTTTTTCACGTTCAGAAGTGCCGCCCGGCAACCGTCGCCGGCCGCGTTACCGATCCCCTTGATCATCTCGATTTCGCAATCCGGGAACAGCCCCATGGTCAGCGCTTTTTCGCGATCCACATGGGTACCGAAGGCGCCGGCAATCTTCACCGTATCCACCTTTTCAAGACCCATCCGTTTGACCATCAGTTTACAGCCGGCATAGAGCGCACCCTTGGCAAGCTGGATCTGGCGGACATCTCTCTGGGTAATCACAATATCCTGGTCAATGCTCGATTCTTCCGCCCAGGCCAGAACGAACTCGGGCTGTTTTGTGTCGGCATTCTTTCGATATCGGGGGTGATCCTTCATCGCCTTTTTGTTAAACCTGCCGGTCTTGGTCACAACGCCGGAACTGTAGAGCTCCGCCAGCACGTCCAGAATACCCGAGCCGCAAATGCCTTTTGCCTTCATATCCTTGGGTTCGGAAAATTTCCGCCAGGCATCCCGTCCGATAACCTTGTAGTCCACTTCCTTGGTATCGGGATCTATGGTAATGCGCTCGATGGCGCCGGGTGCGGCCCGCATGCCGTAGGCCAGTTGAGCACCTTCCAGGGCCGGACCGGTGGCGCAGGAGGACGATATCAGCTTGTGGCGGTTGCCCAACACCAGCTCACCATTGGTACCGATGTCGATGATCAACTGATTTTCCTCGCCTTTATAGGGTGCTTCAGCGATGAGCACACCCACATTGTCGGCGCCCACAAATCCTGCCTCATTGGGCAGTACGAACATATACGCAGACGGGTTGACCTTTATACCGAGATCTCTGGCCCTGATGTCCATACTGTGGTGAATCACCGGCGGAAACGGGGCAAGGCCCACATATTCGGGATTGAGTCCCAGGAGAATGTGATGCATGGCCGTGTTAAAACCGATGGTGATGTCCTCGATATCTTCCTTTTCGAGACGGAGATAGGTTTTGCCCTCTTCGGGGACTTCAACCATCTCGGGCTCTTCACCCTTTTTCTTTTTCTTCTTTTTCATGGGCGGGAATGTCTGTTTGATGGCCTTTTCAATAAGTTCGTTCAGCCCCTCGATGATGTCGTCAGTCATGCGCTGCAGTCCGCCCGGCGTGGTCATGTGGAAGGTAATCCTTGCCATGACGTCTTCACCGTACTTGCACTGGGGGTTCATCATGGATACCGTGTCCACAACCTCCATGGTCGTCAGATCACAGAAATAACCCGCCACCGTGGTGGTGCCCACATCGATGGCCATCCCGTAGGCATGCGCCACTTTTCCGGGGCGAACCCTGATGACTTCCTTGTCATTCCAAACGCTCACCGTGCACTCCCATTTGCCATTGCGAAGGGCGTCGGGAAGCGTGCGCAGGGTAAAAATATCAATGGTCAGGTCCGTTAGGGCATAGTTCTGTTCCAACGCCATGCAGATCCGTTCGAAATCCCCTGTGGGATCTTCAAATGTCGGTTTGTCAACCTGCACGGTGTAAAGCTTTATGGCGGGATTGTGTTCGATGTGGATATCCCGGGCCGCCTTGCTGACCACCTGTTTGCCGGCTCTCGATTCTTCCGGAACAAATACCAGGATATCGTCTTCAATGGTGGCCATACACCCCAGACGAAAGCCCTTTTCCTTACGTTCCGCGTTGATGAATTTCTCTTCCTCCTCCATCCAGGTGGACACATGGCTCATGCTGGAGGTGATGCCGTATTTTTCGAAATGACCATCCTCCACCCGGACCAGACACTTGCCGCAAACTTTTTTCTCTCCGCAAAGCGCCTCGATATCAACACCCAAGAGCCGCGAAGCCTCAATTATATTGACGCCTTTGGGAACTTCACCTCTTCTCCCGGAAGGCTGAAAAATGACCATGACCTTTTCGTCACTCATGCGAAAAACTCCTTATCAATTTATGGAAAAATACGCCCACCCAATGTGATAGACCCGGTGCCCCATGGGGACACCGGGCAGGGGGATTTTTCCCGGTTTTCCTATCTATCCTTTGGCCCGCATTTCACGCAGACGGCCGATCATCTTGATCCCTTCCGATACGGCGTTGCCGGCGGACTCCGCATAACCGTCCGCACCAAACAGGTTGGCCACGTCCTTGGTCACCGGCGCACCACCCAGCATAATGGCCACGTTGGGGTTCTTTTCTTTAATCATGGCGATAACCTTTTTCATCCCGAGCATGGTCGTGGTCATCATGGCCGACATGGCCACCACTTCGGAATCGGTCCTGAGCTGCTCTTCCACGAAGTTTTCGAGCGGAACATCGCGACCCAGATCGTGTACATCCCAGCCGGCCACGTCAAACATCATCTTGACCAGGTTTTTGCCGATGTCATGCACATCACCCTGGATACTTCCGATGACCACCTGAGCGTTAACCCCTTCTTCGGTATCCGGAACGTGGGGACGCAGAATGGCCAGACCCCCATACAGGGCATCCGCACACATGAGGACTTCGGGCACGAAATATTCATTTTTGTCATAGAGGTCGCCAACGATCTCCATACCGGCGGCCAGGCCGTCCATGATGCCGTCAAGGGCTACATATCCCTCATCCAGCCACTGCTGGGAGGCTTCCTTGACCGTATCTTCTTCGTACTCCACCACGCCTTCTTTCAATTTTTCCAACAGCTCTTCTTGTGTTGCCATGTTTTTCTCCTTTGATAATGTTTTTTAGATCAAACTGTCTGACCATATCCTTACAGGCGGCCAACCGCCGGACTGGCTTTTTTACCGTATTCGTGGGTGGTATCCACGCAGGCTTTCATGTTTTCTTCGATAATGGCCGGCCAGAGATCGCATCCGGGCATGACCGCATCGACACCGCCGTCGATCATATCCTTGATATGGTCAACAGACGTCTGCACGGGGGTTTTTTCATCGCAGGTCATGGTATAAGTATCCACGTTCCCCATGAACAAAACATCCGGGCCCAGGATCTCGCGGCCCTTTCTCACATCGCATTTGATGTCAACCGTAAGACCGTCGGCGCCACATTCCGCCATCATGGGCAGAAGCGGTTCGGTTTTTCCGCAGATGTGGAGCAGTTTAGGGGATTCCCAACCCGCCAGAATCCGCGTCAGCCTCGGCTGAATGAATTCCTTGAAGGTTTTTGGGCTCAGGAGATCCGCCGCCACACCGGGCTCCCTCAGGACGATGTAGTCACAACCGGCTTCCTGGAGATGCTGGCCGATACCGATGATCATATCGCTCAATTTATCCAGAGTCTCACCCACCTTTTCCTTCTGCTTGAAAACACCCTTCAGCATCACGTCAAGTTCCAGAATCTGGCCGGCCTGTGTAAAGGGGCCAAGCTGCCAGCAACCGATGGGAAGCTCGGGGGCGTTCTCTTTGATGATTTTGATCGCTTCTTTCAGAATCGGTAGACGTCCCTTCTCCCAGATCTTGTCCGGGACCACCACCTCGTCCATGTTAGACCATATTTTATTGGGAATGGTCGGGTACAGGATGTCCTCAGAGTCTTCATACAGACTGATGGTGTTACCCATGGCCTCTGACTCCATGGTCATATCGTAGGGAATTACCACACAGTCAAAATTCATCAACCTCGCCGATTCGATGGCCGACCAGGCCATCCGCTCAGCACTGGTATGGACCGTGGCAAAATTAAAACCGGATTTTTCGATCCCCGGCATAACCACCATCCCCATTCCACTGAAAAATGGCATGGTGTCTATGGGTTCTTTCTTCAGTAAACGCATTACCCTTTCCTTGGGTGTAAGCTCCGCCATTATTGTACTCCTTTCAAAAATTGATTTGTCGCTTCTATGTCATCATCTGTTTTAAGATTATTCACTCGCTGTTTTGATCATGCCTGATTACTGCAAACCCTTCAGTTGTTCCACGAAATCCGGGAACAATTTGTATAAAGGATGGGTCTCACATACGGGAAGCTGCTTGGTCTCGGCAAACATGGTGGTTGCCAGAAATGCCTCGGCTTCCGCCACTGCCGGCAGGATCCGAGTGGCGCCGGCCATGGGGCCTGAAAAGATCATGTCGTGGTAATTGAATGCGGAAAGCGCTTCCAACGCCGCGTCTGTCGATGACCATCCCTTGAAGTCCCACATTTCTTTGAAACGCTTCAAATCCATGTAGCTGCCATTGCTGGGTGCGCTCGCGGTGGGAAATCCCCATTTTTCCTTGATCATCCTGTTGGCAACACCACAGAAGGCCGTGGCCGGTCCGTTCATGACGGAACTGTCCACAAAGATGCTTTCGAACTCGGCGCCCACTTTCTCGATGGCATCCAGAAGCTTCTGGGTGCCGGTCACTCGACCGGAAGGCATCTGGTCTTCCTGATCAAAGGACACCAGAAGCACATGCTTGACGCCGATATCCGCAATCTCTTTAATCTCGGTTTCAAGATCCTGTTCCCAGACGGTCAGGCTGTTGTAAAACATCCTGTCCAGCAGGCCTTTTTCCGCACAATAGGCCGCCCCCTCCAGTTTGGGTTTCATGACCCAGGCGTCGATGCAAAACGGCATGTCGCTTTTTGCCACCACAAAGTCGATGAAAGATTTAAACTCTTTGCCCGTGTTGGCGACAATATCCGCCATTCCGGGAACGCCGGTGTCTTCCGTATATTTGTCCTGGGTTTTCAAAAGCCATTCAGCCCGCTCTTCGTCAAAACCCTCTTTCCGTTTCCCGGTGAAGACCTTGTCTCCCTTCTGGAAAATAGAACTGACACACACACAAGGGTAATCCCCAGGTTGGCCACCAAACTTGACACCCCCTACCTCACACACTTTCTGCTCTGTGCTCAATTGAAACATAACTCCCTCCTTGGTTAAATCTACCGATCAAACGGATAAAATATTGCCTTTTTTCTTTTCACCTTGATGACATGGATTTTTAACAAAGGGAGTAAATAATTAAAATAGTCCAGGGGATTATTTTCTATCGTCTTTTGGATGATTTTTGTGGAGAATTAAGATGGTTTAAAGAGATGGGAAAAATTTGCAGATGAGGATAGAGACCGTTGCCCGCCAAATCACAGATCCGGATCCACCAAACCCAATTGTATGGCAAAATGAACGAGCTTGACGGGTGAACCGATATTGAGTTTTTCCATGATGTTCGCCCGGTGAGACTTTACCGTACTGATGCTCACAAACAGCATATCGGAGATCTGCCGGGTGGTGTGCCCTTCGGCAATGAGCTGGAAAACCTCCCGTTCCCTGTTGCTCAACCGTTTGTACCGTTCCGCACGGGAAGATCCCTTACGGGGTGAGAGATATGTGTCCACAAGCTTTTTGGATATGGAGGGACTCAGGAAAGTCTCGTCCTTCATGGCCGCGTGGATCGCGCTGATAATATCCCTTCCGCTGGCATCTTTTAAGAGATATCCTGACACGCCTGTTTCAAGTAATTCGTGGATATAGTGCTCATGGGCGTACATGGATAAAATCAGAATTTTGGTTTCCGGAAGTTGTTTTCTGATCCGCTTGGCTGCTTCGATGCCGTTCATGCGGGGCATGGCGATGTCCATGATCACAATGTCCGGCCGGAGGCTCAGGGCCTGTTCCACAGCGATATTGCCGTTGCTGGCCTCCCCTACGATTTTCAAATCGGCCTGTTCCTCAAGCAAACGGCCCAAACCCTGACGCACGATGGTATGATCATCCGCCAGCAGAATTTTGATGGTTTTCTTCACCGATGGACTCCTCGGAGTATGGGATTTCAATTCGAATTCGGGTTCCTTCACCCGGATTGCTGCGGAGTTGAAACGTTCCGCCCAGAAGGGATGTTCTTTCGCGCATTCCCAGCAGACCCAGGCTCTGCTGATCCCTGCCGATGATCTGAGCGTTAAATCCGGTGCCGTCATCTTCAGCCATAAAAATGATTCTTGGGTAGCTTTTGACCATGGAGAGGCGGAAAGCCTCAGCGCCTGAGTGCTTCAGCGTATTGGTCATCGCCTCCTGGGAGAAGCGGTATAATACCGTTTCGATATCCCGGTCAAGACGCTCGTCGAACCCGACCATGCTGAAATCGATCTCCAACCCGCTGTGTTTTTCGATATCCGCAAAATATCGACCCAGGGCTGGCTCAAGGCCGAGATCGATCAACAGCGTGGGATGAAGATGAAAAGAGAGTCGACGAATTTCCGACGATGTACGATTGATCATTTTACGTATTTCACCGATCTCATATTGAAGATCTTCATCGCTGGCAGCCCGGTTTTCCTGCAACCGGTCCAACCCCAGCTTAACCGCCGTCAGAGACTGGCCCGTTTCATCATGCAGTTCCCTGGCAATTCGACGCCTTTCCTCCTCCTGGCTCTGGAAAAGTTTTCGGGTAAGATTCCTGAGGTCCCGCCGGTGGCGCCGGATGGTTTCCATCAAGCGGGCGTTTTCGATGGTGCCGCCCAGGAAATTGCCGAGGGATCCCAGAAGATGGATTTCATGACGCGCCAGATCCCGGCCCGTTGGAATGTCAAAACCGAAAAAGCCCACTCCCCTCCCCTTGAATGTAATTAAATAACAGTCGAGCCATGGGACTTTTTTCCCATCGGATGAATGGTAGGTCACGCGGAATGAGGGAAATGTGCGTTTGGGCGTCAGAACCGATTTATTCCGAACAAGATGCTGTTCAAGACTTTTGTCCTTGAAAACAACCGGGTTCTCTTTTCCCCCATCAATTTCGGGCAGATTGAAACCCGTGCGCAGTTTGACCCGCATCTCAGCGCGGTTGATCAGAAAAAGAGCACCGCTTTTGAGCCGGAGGGCTTTCAGGACATCCTGCAGCGTCGTTTCAAGGATGCGACCCAGATCCAGGGTGTTGTTCAACCCCACCGCAACCTTGTTCAATATGCTCAACTCCCGGTTCCGTTCCTTGATGACCTCCTCGGCCTTTTTTCGATGGGTGATGTCCTTGATAATCCCTTCGAATTCAATGGCGCCGGTTTCGCTGTTTTCATACCGGCGGCTGGAGATCAGCACGCGAAGTGGCGAACCGTCCCGTTTGACAAAGTCCACTTCATAATCCTTGACGAACCCTTCTCTGGTAATGATCTCCATGAATCTCTTGCGATCGTCAGGGTTTCGGTACAATCCCACAGCGGAAATCTGCCTGCGCAGTTCTTCCATGCTGCCGTAACCGAGCATCTCGAAACCGGCGGGATTCATTTCGACGAGACCCCCATCGGGGTTGCTGGTATAGATCATGTCATGGCTGCCTTCAAAAATCCGGCGGTATTTTCTTTCCCGCCTTGCAATTTCTTCCTGAAGACGTTTGTTTTCGGATATATCCTTGAAAATTTCAAGCCCCCCCGTAACACGACCGGTGCTGTCCTGAAATGCGGAAGTGGAACAGATAATGGGAACTTTCTTGCCCTCTATGTTGGTGATTTCATATTCCCGGTTATGGATATCGCACCCTTCGTCAACGGCCCTTTTGAGCGCACAATCCGACTCGCAAATGGAGTTCTTGAACACATCCTTGCAATACATCCCCACCGCATCATAAGCGGAAAAACCGGTAATTTTTTCCGCAGCGGGATTAAAAAAAGTGATCCGCCATTCCTGGTCCGTGGTAAAGAGGCCATCGGGAATCCGGTTCAATATTTCAACGAAGCTTTCCTCTTTCTGAAAAATCCTTTCGAGCGCATTGGCGTTGTAACGACGCTGCTGATCAGCGATGAAGTAATGTTGTCCCTTCGGGTGCTGTTCCCCTTTCTGCTTGAAATGCGAGCAGTTCAGACAGGAGGCCAGTTTCTGGAAAAAATCCTCCTCGATCATGTTGCTGCAGTGGGTTCGGGGAATGAGCCAGCAGTCCACATCCGGCTTTCCGCGGGCGGGACAGAGCACTTTAGGGCAGGAGAGATTCTCCCAGCAGGTCCCGGGGGTTTTTCCGTGATCGGGTTTGGGTTCAATATCAATCAGATGATTTTCGAGCAACGAACTCACAGTACTCATCCCCCTTGGCACGGCAGAGGTGTTCTTCGGCAGAAAAAGTGAAACACCCCTCCGGATAGTCTTCACCATACAGCAGGTCCATGAGGGCGCCTGTCACACCCCTTAACATGTAACACTTTCCTGATGGGGCTTTTCCATACTGATCAAGGTAGCCGCTCGCCTCGTAAGAACCGCTGGCCTGAATAACAAGCGTTTCTTCGGGCACCAGCTTTTTCACCTTGAGGTCCCCCCAGCCGAAAGCAAAGGCCACAGCGGAAAAACCCTCAATCTGATCCTCTTTGCGATCAATCATGGGTTTAACGATCTCCTCCCATTCCCACGAGTTACGGACGCCTTGGAAAGTCGCATATCCACATTCCTGGGCAGCGCGAACCAGCAAGGTCTCAGCTTCGGATTGCCGTTCTTTGAGCATCTTTTCAAATTCATAGGACAGTTTGTTGTAATAATTGATGGGGAAAATGGAGAGGTATACGCCAAACAGGGGGATGATGCCCTTTGATTCCCGTATCTGACTTCCTTCCATCACCGCATGGATGATTTTGTTACCGTCGATGGTCATATTATCGCACCTTCACCACAAATACACATTCTTTCTTCCGCATCATTTTACACTGCCGTTCCTCCACAGCGTAATACCCCAAAGGGCGATCATAGATTGCCTCCAGGATACCGGCTATCCAGCCCCTTACAAAATGGCAGCCCGGCGTATCCCGCATTCCGTGTTTGGCCAGCCATCCTGTAACATGGTGGTTGGAAGGGCTCATGAACAGACCGCCTTCGGGTCCAACTTCCTGCAGGCGAATGATGCCCATCCCCGAATTTTGAAATACCAGGGCTGCCATTTCGAATTTCGATTTTTCCGTTTTAATGGACTTGTACTGACGGAGAATATTTGTGAAATTCTCAAAAATCGCTTCTTCCGCAGATTGGTACAGAAGACGGATCCCCTGTTTGCCCAAGGTCTCTTCCAGGGTTTTTTGCAGATTGATATGGTAGTGGTGGCAGTGCATGGCCACGGGCTGCCCTGAAAACTTAACCCGGTGGCCTTCTCTTCCGAGTTCTTTCTGCCAGTTGAGAGGGCGCATGATTCACCTTCCTGAAAATTCCATAAATCCCTGCTTTCGCCAAGGGATCATTCCGGATGAAAAATTTCGATACCTGCGATTTGAAAAGCAATGCTATTCTGAACCCTGGGTTACGTCAAACAAAAAAACCCCCACGACGTTCGGAATTGACACTTTTCCACGCGCCGACTATATTACGAATGATCCTTGCCAATATTTAGCCAGAGGTAAAACATGAATAATGCTGAACATTCCGGAAACATTAAAAAAATCCCTATCCTCCTATTGTCGGGTTTTTTGGGGTCCGGAAAAACAACGTTGCTGAAACAGATTCTTTCCTGGGATTCGGATTTAACCGGGACCATTGTCATCGTCAATGAGTTCGGGGATGTGGGGATCGATGGATCATTGCTCAAGGATTCCGGTTCAGATGTGGTGGAGTTGACCAGCGGATGCATCTGTTGCACGCTCAGTGCCGACCTGCAACAATCCCTGGAAAAGATTTATGAACAACTCAACCCACAACGGATTCTCATTGAATCTTCCGGTTTGGCCGACCCCACCGCCATCACTTCGCTGTTGGACAGGGGAACATTAAGCCGACTTATGACCCTTCAGAAAGTCATCACCGTTCTAGACGCCGATCTCTGGGAGGCACGGGAGAATTTCGGAGCACTTTTTTTTAACCAGTTGGAGATGGCAAATGTCATTTTGCTGAACAAAATTGACATTCTCGCCGAAGACCAGGTCCCTCGATTTTTGGAAGAGATTCATACCGCCATACCCGGCTCCCAGGTGATTCCCACCGTTCACTGCCGGATTGATCCCGAAACACTCTTTTCAAAAAACAAACCCAAGGGTTTGGACATCAAACCCATGTCCTTCTACCTGAAGGAAAATAAACGCAAATCCGTCGATGCCACCGGTTATGTGACCTTCGTTTTTGAATCCGCTGTACCCCTGGATGAGAAATGCTTCAAACAGTTTACAGCTGAATTGCCATTTGAGATGTTTCGGATGAAAGGCCCCGTACGGTTTGAAGATCGGACCGTCATGGTCAATTTTGTCGGTGGGCGCGGGGATGAGTCCCCATGGGAGGATAGCGCGAAAACCCAACTGGCCTTCATCGGCTGGAAGGTCGATCCCGAGGCCATATTGAAAAAAATCAAAAATTGTATTGTCAGTTAGCTGTAGGAAAAGAATGCACATCACGGAAGGCATTATCACGGGAAGTGCTGCGGTCATCTATACGGTGGCGGGTGTCGCTCTGGTGGGGATTGGCACTTCCCGGATGAAAAAATTCGTTCAGGATTTTCCTGAAAAGAAACCACTTCTGGGCATGGGCGCCGCATTGATATTTTTCATTTCTTTGATCCCCATACCGGCGTTCACCGGGACCTGCTCTCACCCCTGCGGCACGCCCCTGGTGGCCATCCTGCTGGGCCCCTGGATCGGCATTGCATTGACCGGTGTAAGCCTCCTGCTTCAAGCCGCTTTTTTCGCCCACGGCGGATTCGGTACCTGGGGGGCCAACGTGGTGGCGTTGGGATTTTTTGGCTGTGTGTTCGGATGGGGATCCTTCAAGCTGGCCCGTAAGCTGGGTCTTCCCCTGTGGGCAGCCGGTTTTGCGGGCGGTCTGATAGGTGACATCATGGTTTACATGGCTTCAGGACTGATCCTGGGAACGGTGCTATCCACCGCACCCAGCCCGCAATTCACCATGACCGCATATGTGCTGGCCATCTACGCCGCCTATTTGCCGACCCAGCTGCCCATTGCCGTAGGGGAAATGTTGATCACGGGGATGGCCCTTCAGTATGCCTGCAACCAGAGGCCTGACGTCCTGGAGGAGTTGGGAATCATCCGAAGGGCAAAAACCGCCCGGTCTCGAAATCTTCCGGTTCTTATTTTGTTGCCGGCTCTGGCGGCCTGGAGCCTCATGGCGCCTTCTGCCGGTTTGGCGCAAGACCGTAAAGGGCAAGTGCCGCCCGCGCAACCGGCCTTTTCAAATGAAGCTTCCGAAGGGAATGGAAGATTTGCCGGCATGGATGAGACCGTCAATGAAAAATTTGCGGAAGCAGCCGGGCGACCGGCCAGGGATCCCTATATCAATACTGAAGAGATGGGCGACCTGTGGAACTTCCTATTGCTCTCTGCCGGGGCCGTATGCGGATTCATCCTCGGCAGATGGTGGCACCTCCTCTGGGGGGACCGGAGAGAACGTGACCAGAATAAAAAACCCCCGCTGGAATCCATAGGCCATGGGTCGTCATGAACTAACGCGGCAAGCCGCAGTTTAAAGTTTAAAGTCTAAAGTTTAAAGTCTAAAGTTTCAGGTTTTTCAGTCAATGAACTTCTTGTTTTTTGTGACAGAAAACCAGGTGATAAGTGCTAATGCATGATATTCATGCCGATGCGGACGAGCTGGCCCACGTGAGCAGGGGAACCGCCGCCGGTCACGGGTTGCACCGGTGGGACCCAAGGTCAAAGCTGGGACTTCTCGCTGTCGCCATTGGATTAAATATTGTCGTTGCACAGTTGTGGCTCTCTTCAACGCTGTTTTTCATCAGTCTCCTGTTGGCGGCGTGGTCCCGTATTTCCCTGAGACACTTCGCTTTTTTTTTCATTGCTCCGGCGTGGGCCACACTGGTGGTTTTTTTCGGTTTCTCAATGGGGTTCGGCACAACCCCCGTGTGGTCTTTCGGTGTAATTCAAATCTACCGTGAAGGCATGCACCTGGGGCTTTCCGCGGCCGCCCGGGTGGCCTGCGACATGGCCTGGCTCGCGTCCGTCTTTCTGACCACGCCCTTTACCCGGGTCCTGGAAGCGCTCAAATGGTTTCACGTGCCTGCCATCCTCATTGAAGTGATGGCCACATCATACCGTTATGCGTTTTTGTTGTTTGAGGAGTTCTTCAAAATGAGGGATGTGGCCCGGATCAAAGGGGGGCTCCAAACCTACGCCATGACCTGCCGGTCCACAGCTTTAATTCTGGCACAATTTATTTTAAGGGCCTATGATCGAACCATCAGAATTCAGGAGGCCATGACGGCCCGGGGCGAAAACGCCACCCCCCACGGAGAACATATGGAAAAACTTGAGCCATCCCCTTCCTGCCCTAATCAGTGCGATGTGACGCCCGTATATTCAGAAGATGCCACAACTGTACTGACCTGTGACCATGTATCCCATTCCTACAAGGGGGACCGGGCACTGAAAAACATTTCCATAACCCTCAAAAAAGAGGAGGTGATGGTGCTGTGCGGCCCCAACGGGTCCGGGAAAACCACCCTGATGAAATTGTTCGCCGGAATCTTACCGCCGGACAGCGGCAAAATTACATTATTCGGCAAAGCGCTGAATCGCAAGACGCGCAAAGAGGCTTTCCGCCACGTGGCTTTCCTGTTTCAAGATCCCAATGATCAGTTATTTTGTACCCATGTTCGCGAAGACATCGCTTACGGTCCGAAGAACCTCGGCGTCGAACCAGCCGAGATCGACCGGTTGGTGGATACCGCCATGGATTTGATGGAAGTATCGCATCTGGCCCATCGCCCCATTCACCGCCTCAGCCACGGGGAAATGAAAAGAGTGGGACTGGCCGGACTGATCGCCATGCGACCACCGCTCATCCTGCTCGATGAACCCACCGCCGGGCTGGATCCCGCTTCGGCAAATCATCTGGTGGATCTTATCCGGCACCTGAACAGTCACCATGGCTATACCCTGGTCATGGTCACCCACGATGTGAACGTGGCAGCTGCCATCGCCAAACGGATCGTGATTCTCGATGAAGGGGAAGTCATCGCTGACGGGTCTCCCAGAGACATTCTGACGGACAGGGATCTCCTGGAAACCGCCCGGTTGGAACCACCGATTTTGACCCGCCTTTTCCAGGAGCTTTTTGAGAATTATCAGGATCAGCGTCAGATCCCCGTAACCATTGATGAGGCCATCGAAATGTTGCGATCGGCACCCATAGGACAAAATTGTAATGCCTGAAAACAGACTGACATTTGAATCTTATGAGTCCCTTTTCAAATTGCTTTATCCAGATACGGGTGACGGCATTTTTATTGTGGATGAAAACATGAAAATCCGAGCTGCCAACGAACAGACCGGGGATTTATTCGGCATGCCGTCGGCTGATCTCATAGGCAGCGATTATCATGATCTCATAGCGCCCAACAGCCGATACCTCCTGGACCGTTCTGTTGGCGAGATTGAGGATTCCGGAAACTGGGAGGGAGAATTGAACTGCCTCTCGGGAGATGGCAACCCTTTCCCGGTGGACATGTCCATGAAACAGATCCGGTCGGGTAACGTGATCCTCTATTGTATCATTATCCGTGACCTCACGGATTATAAAATGCTCAAAGAACAGTTGCGCCACGAAAAAGCCAACCGCAGGGAAATGTATGTGACCATGCGCAACCTGATGAAAGCCTTTGACCGGGAAAAAAGCGGGGTAGAAAGAAACATCTCCCATAAAATCGAAACCCTGCTTTTACCTGCCATAGATAAAATCCGGAAAGAACCCGCCATTGAGCTGAGAAATATGTTCCTGGATATCCTACGCGAGCAGCTTATCGTGTTGACAAAAGGGTTCGGAACGGAGCTGGATGCCCGCTTTCTTTCTTTAACCAGGACCGAGATGAACATCTGCCGCCTGATTCAATCCGGATATTCGAGCAAGGAAATCGCCGAAAACCTCAACCTTTCTTTCGAAACAATCCATACCCATCGGAAAAACATTCGGAAGAAACTGGGACTTCGTGGACGAAAGGTCAATTTGTATTCAATGCTTTCGAGCAGGTCATTTTTCACAAACTATACTGTCTAGCAAGTGACAGGACGAACCTGCTATGGATCCCCACAGATGCCGCTTCCATTCGATCTCACTTTAACTGTTTCAAACGTAGACGTGTTGTCTCAACTGGCATCCCGTTTTATCGGGGAATTTGAAAAGAGACTGTCTCCTGATGGACCGCTGGATGTGAACCTTGTACTACATAAAACACGGTCCGGGTTCACCGACCCGCCCGCGGGCTGTCCTCGACCGATGGTGCTTGCAAAACAGGACGGCGCCCGAACCAACCTCCACCTCTCGGGACCAGACCTTGTCGGCATCCCCGTGACCGCTTTTCAAGGGGGGCTCGATCTGGAATTGGCAACCGTCGTCCTTGGACGTCGCAAGAGTGACTTTCAGTTCAATTTCAGGCGGGAAATCCTGCCCTTAATAAACGTCAGCGGAACAGCCAAGCAGGTTATCCGCTACCTGGTGCATCACCTCGAGGCTGTCGTGAAACAGCTCAAGGCTGTCGAACTGGTGCTGGATATGGCCCATGGTCTGCCCCTGTGCGCCTATTACTACATGCTTATTTCTCCCTCCAATGAAGACAAGGAAAACTACAGGAATCTGGTGCCGCACCATTGGACGCGCGCCATATTCATTTCCAAGAAATGCAAAGAACACGCCGCCATCGTGTTCCTGGCCCAACAGGGAATATTCGCGGAGCTGGAAGCCTATTGGTGGGCCTGCCATGACTACATTTTGCCGGAAGACAAACACCTGCTGGAAGAACTGGGACACATTTCCAGCCAATCCAATCCCAAACGGTTTTCAAAGCGGGTCGTCGTCCTGTTTGAAACGGTAAAATCAAACCTTTTGATGGTCCTCGGGGGCGCCACAACCCAACCATAAGCTTTTTCATCAGCCCACACCCTCATATCGGGTATATCAAATTACCCAAAAAATACCCCAACAAATCCCTTTACATCATCAATGAAAATGCGCAGACTGTTTTTTAGTGAACCTGTGGGAGTTTCTATGGTCCCATAATTTTCAATTTCGGGAGGCGCCATGAAAATTACACAAATCGCCGGGTTCCTGGGATGTGGTAAAACCACTCTCATATTGAAACTGGCCCGGGATATAGCCGAAGGCGGCAAACGCAAAGTAGCGCTGGTGGTAAACGAGATCGGTGAAATTCCGGTAGACGGGAAGGTGATTGAAGAAAGCGGCATGCAGGTCAAGGATATCGGCGGCGGCTGTATTTGCTGCGAAGTAGCCGCCACCTTTGCCAAGACCATATATCGGCTTTACAAAGATTTTTCCCCGGATCACGTCCTGGTGGAGCCCACCGGCGTAGCCGTGCCGCACCAGGTGAAACTGGCCGCCAGAATGGGCGGGCGAGATGCCAAAATCGGCATGGGTCCGGCCATCGTTTTGTTTGATGCCACTCGGCCGGCCGAGCTGCTGGACATGGACATGCTCGGCCAGCTGGTGACCACCCAGATCAAGGACGCCGACATCATCGCCATCAGCAAAGTGGATGCAGTGGAACAATCCGAAGTGGCGGATGCATCCAGGCGTGTTCGCGAGTACAACACCAAGGCCGAAATTATCAACCTTTCATCCTTTTCAGAGCTGGGCATTGATCAGCTGGTGGATGGCATCATCGATTGGAAGGAGTAATCCAAATGGCCGTGAACAACCCCAAAGAACCCGGGTGCTACACCGAGCATGGCGTCAGCGGTTACGGCGTGGCCGCCAAGCTGAGCCGCAAGGAACCCATGAACGAGGCCTTTCTTAAAGGCATGGCGGAAAAGATGATGCTGGCCATTGCCGACAAATGCATGGAACTGGGGGCTCGCTGCATCGGGCACATCAAGAGCCACCTTAGAACCGGGGCCGGCACCATCAAGGCAGACACCATCGGCGCGGCCCATGGATCGTATTCCTCCGGAACTATTACCGAACCCGTAAAAGATCTCTACATCGCTATCAACAGCATTATCCAGGGCATCCCCGAGGATGCGGTGAAGGCGGCCACGCTGGAAGGGATGCATGAGGTGGCAGACCGGCGGGGGATCACCGTGGTAAAAGAGAAGGAACACACCTACTTCGACGAGTTTGATTTTGTAGCTTCCAAACAGGACTATATAAAACAGCTCGAAGAGCAGCTTACCACAACTGAAAACCCGGATTCGGATCAGGAGAAATAGATGCGCGTCGTCAGTGTATCCGGTACCCGTGGGAGTGGAAAAACAACCTTGATCCGCGAACTGATCGCCCATTTCAATACCAGAAATAAGAATTCGGCCGTCATCGTCAATGAAGAGGGGCAGGCCGTCTACGATGCGGATTTTGTCCTGTCCCATGACATTACACTGGAATATATCCGAGGCGGTTGAGTGGGCTGTTCCCTGGCATCCAGTCTGGTTGCCCTGAAAAAGCGGCTCAAACGGAATCTTGACCCGGATCTGTTGTTTATCGAGCCTTCTGAAATGGTGGTGACCCGGGAACTCCGTGATGTAGCGTCCATGGGCTTGAGAGACATTCATTATGAAACCGGCCCGTTTATCACCCTCCTGGACGGCCCCTTGTTCGAATTTCTTTGGTCCGAGCGAAAGGCCCTGCTCTTAGGCCATGTAAAAGACGCCGATCTGGTGGCTGTAAGCCGGGTGGATTTGCTTGAGGACCATGAATTGAAACATATTGGCAACCTGCTGAAGGATCACTGCCATGGGTGGATCCCTTTAAGCACACACAACGGCACAGGCGTGACGGAAGTGGTCAATCTTATGGCGTGATAACAGCGTGTAAATGCTCAAAAAAGGTTCTGAGAACCTTTCATTAATTCTAAACCCAGGCAAGGAGGAATCACATGACACCACTAGAAAGAATCGGAACAGTACTGCAAGGTGGAATTCCGGACCGCGTTCCCGCCGCACCGTTGATTTGCGGCGCTTCGCGCAGGGTCTACGGGGTAACCTACGATGAGTGGTCCCAGGATGGCGAAATCATGGCCAAGTCCATGCTGCAGGCCCAGGACTTGATCGGGTTTGACGGCATCCTCGGCCTGGTAGACCTCTCCGTTGAAGCGGCGGACTTCGGCCAGAAAATGGTCTTCCCCATCGAAGACACAGCCCATCCAGACTACGACGACCCTTTCATCAAAACACCGGATGATTTTTTTAAGATCGAACAGTTTGACCCCACCAAATCACCGCGGATGAAGGAAGTGTTGAAGTATTACAAGATGATCGCTGACGATCGGGCCGACAGGGTTGCCATTATGGGGTTCGTGTACGGACCGCTGGGGGTTTTGTCCATGATGCGGGGCGCTGAAAATCTCTTCCGGGACTGCTACAAAAACCGGGAAGGGGTCATGAAGGCCCAGGAGATCATCACCCCGGTGTTGATCGAATACATCAAAGAGATCGGCAAAACGGGTGTGCATGCCATCGTACTGGATACCCTGTTCGCCTCTCAAACCATCATGGGCAAGGACATGTGGGTGGAAATCGAAGCACCGTTCACCACCCAGCTGGCCAACGCCACCCGTGATGCCGGGATGATGGTCATGGTTCACAACTGCGGTAACGGCATCTATTTTGATGTCCAGATCGAAGCCATGGAACCGGTGGCCATCTCTTTTGCGTATCCTGCTGACGACACCGCGGACATGCACGAGCTCAAGGCAAAATACGGCAAAAAGACCTGCCTGTGCGGTTATGCGAGCCCGGCCCAGTACGCGTTTCTGGGCTCTCCGGAAGAAATGAAGATGGAGTGCAAAAAAGAGATAGAGGAGCTGGGAAAGGACGGTGGATTTATCCTGGCAACCGGCTGCGAATTCCCGCCCAACGGATCCTTGATGAATGCCATTGCCATGATGGAAGCGGCTGAATTATACGGAAAATACTAATAGACTGAAACCCTTGTAATCTGTTCCTTTTAGACAGGTTTGACAGGATAAGGGATTGTTATAAGCCCCCTGTCAATCCTGTCTGTTTTTTCAGATAGATCTAACGATACTTATGGAGTCAACCATGCAACCCCCCCCAACGCCTGAAGCCCCACCCCAAAAACAAAACGGCATCGCCATCGAAAGTTACCATATCAGCTCAGAACCCTATTACCTGCCCACGGGTGACGAGATCGAAGTTTTCGAGTCCGCCACCCGGCTCAAGCTGCCCGTGATGCTGAAGGGTCCCACCGGTTGCGGCAAAACCCGGTTTCTGGAACACATGGCCTGGAAACTCTCCCGTCCGCTGGTGACCATCGCCTGCCACGAGGATCTGACCGCCTCCGACCTGGTGGGACGATACTTACTGAAGGGCGAAGAAACCCCCTGGCAGGACGGCCCCTTAAGTCTGGCGGTCAAACACGGAGCCATCTGTTATTTGGACGAGGTTGTGGAAGCACGAAAGGATACCACCGTTGTAATCCATCCGTTGACCGACGACCGGCGGGTTCTACCCCAGGAAAAACGGGGTCTACTGTTGCAATCCCATCCAGACTTCTTGCTGGTCATCTCTTATAACCCCGGCTACCAGAGCGTCATGAAAGACCTGAAACACTCGACGCGCCAGCGGTTTGTGGCCATTGAGTTCGATTACCCAAGAGCCGAAGATGAACAGTCCATCATTATGACGGAAGCCGGAGTGGATGCGGATACGGCCGGACGTCTCGTCCGCCTGGGCGAAATGGTGCGGAACCTTCGGCAGCACGGACTGGAAGAGGGGGTCAGTACAAGGCTGCTGGTTTATGCCGGGAAATTGATGGTGGACGGCCTGTCCAGGACCGCGGCATGCAACGCGGCCGTGATCCACTGTATGTCCGATGATGCGGAGATGCAGGAAGCCATTGCCGAAATCGTTTCCGGCCTTTTTTAGTCATGGACAACAATCAATGAATCCAAGGTCTGATACAGCGACAGCCTCGGCGGAAAGCGCTCTGGTCCACCATACGTTTCAGCAGTTTGAAGACGCCGTCTCCCACCTCAGATCCCGCAAATCCGCCGTCTTCCTGGCCCAGGCGCGAAAGCAGATGGAGGAGGTGAACGGCTCGCCACTCGAAGAGGTGATTCTGAAAGGTGCTTCTGAACTCTGCCAATTGAACTGGGCCTTGATTCTGCCTTATTTTCATACCCTCAAGAATTTGCCCCCGGACAAAGATCTGATTATCCCATGGACCCGGCTGGCCCGGAAACTGGCCGGGCAGGACATTGATGTGGCCGTGACGTTTGTGGGGCAGACGCCGCTGGCAATTGAGCACAGGGGGGAGGAAGGCCTTCTGAAGTGGGGACAACTGGCCCTGGAAGCTTTTGGGGATAGGGTCAGTCGAACGGATATTTGGAGGGCCGTCAAAGCTTACCTGGAGGAGGCAGGCGCCTGCCAGTGCGGATATCCCTTATCACGCTGGCAGTTTTTTCTCAGCCAGGCCGTGCGAATCGCAGAAACGTCCCCGGAAGCGGCAGAGGCGTTCATCCAACTGGGCAACCGGATGTGCCTGCTCCTAACCGACGATGAAACCGCCAAATGGATCGATGACGGTCTTGATACCTACCGAACAGAGTCCGAACGGGTCAATTTTTTCAGCGGCACATCCCTCAAAGCCCTTGAATCCAGGGACGGCCTGGCCACCGGCGTGGTCTTGAAAGATCGCAGCCAAACCCTGGCGTTGATTTGCGAAGCGGCCCTGGGGCATCCGGTCAGAATTCAATCCAACACCGCGTTGGTGGGCTACAAAGGATTTACAGGGGGAGCCGCCACCGACGGGCATACCATTTTTCTGCCGGACACGGTGCCCACCTTCAGGCTTCTGAAACTGATGGCCCTGCACCAGGCCATGCTGCTTCACCACATGGATATTGAAGGGAAGTCGAAAACAACACTTCACGATTCCGCATTCATTCATGTGAATGCCGATCAATACCTGCTGGAGAGACTACCCGGCCTGATTACCGCTATGGCCCAGGTCGCCGATCCGGATCTCCATGCGACCTATCCCCAACACTTCGACCCGAAAATGACACCATCCCTGCCATGGTGGGGGGATATTTTACCGGAACTGATCGGCCAGACCAACGCCACTTTTGCCGAAATCAAAGAAAAGACTTCCGAATCGTACGGTGATGTACCCCCTGAAATGGTGGAGGCCCTCCTCGCCACCATGATGGCCGAAGGCGAGCGGGACAATGACGCATTGTGGCAGATGTTCCGGGAGATGCTGGACAACATGGTCTTTGACTCCCCGGACATGGAAGAGCTTCAGGAAAACGTCAAAACATTTTTCTACAAGGAATGGGACCGGACCCTCTCGGATTACAAGTTGGACTGGTGTCTGGTACGCCAGAGGTCTGCTGCGGACGATCCCAATGATTTTGTGGACAACCTGAGGGAGAGACTCCATGGCATTATTACGCTCTTAAGACGCCAGTTTATGAAGCTTAAACCGGAGCGGTTCAAGAAATTCCGGGCTCAACCCAGTGGCGACGCACTGGATATCGACGCACTGGTACAGGCCATGGTGGACAAACGCACCGGCTCGTTTTTGTCGGAAAATGTGTATGTGCGCCGGGACAAGCGCATCCGGGATGTGGCCGTACTTTTTCTGGTTGATCTGAGCGGTTCCACGGAAGAAACCATACACGATCGCAGGGTGGTGGATGTTCAAAAGGAGGCCATGGCCCTGATGGCCGAAGCCCTCGATTCCCTGGGCGACCCCTATGCCATCTACGGGTTCAGTTCCGAGGGCCGGTTCCGGGTGGACCTGTTCAGCGTAAAAGACTTTGGTGAACCCTATAACCAGACAGTTCAATACCGACTGGGCAACCTGGAGCCGCTGGGACTTACCCGCATGGGAGCGGTGATCCGCCATGCCGTCCATAAGCTGGAAGGGGTTTCAGCCGCCATTAAATTACTGGTGGTTTTGACCGATGGACGTCCCTACGATCTGGAATACGGTAATCTGGAATACGCCATCGCCGACACGGGAAAAGCCATCCGTGAAGCCCGGCGGGCAAGAATCCATCCGTTCATCATCACATCGGACCAGAAAGGGGCTGATTATCTTCGGAAAATTTCATCAGACACCCAAAGTATCGTACTGCCCAGCGTGGAATCCCTCCCCACAATGCTGCCGGCCTTGTATAAACGACTGACCCTGTAAAGACCCGAAAACCTGGAAAGGATAGGTCATTATGGAAAAAGAATTTGACCATTTAGAGAAGAAGGCCCTTGAACTGGGGGCATCCGAGGCCAGACTATTAGACACGGATCAGATCGTTTTCGATTCAAGATCCCATTTGAAATGCCGTTTCGGATGCAACCGCTGGGGGAAATACTGGACATGCCCGCCCCACCTCGATATCGCACCTTCGGAATTCATGGACGGTTTTTCCAGGTTTCATAAAGCCATCATCATCAAATCAACAGATCCAAAGGTGTCCCAGGACATTACACTGGCCATGGAAAAAGATGTCATGCTCTCTCTGGGGCATTCCTTTGCCTTTGCCATGGTGCTTTGCGTCCAGTGCGACGAATGCGCATACCCCGATCCGTGTAAATACCCCCACCTGGCCCGCCCCTCCATGGACGCTTACGGGATCGACATCGGTAAAACCGTGGAACTGCTGGGATTTAAAGTCGAGTTTGACCCCGAAGGGAAAATGCTGCCGGCCTGGTACAGCATGGTGCTGATTGACTAATCAGACCGTTCAATGGTGGAATGAAGGAGGAAGGTGCAGTGTCCGTCGGCGTCATCTGCTGCAAGGTTCTGGAAAAAGAAATCAGGGAGGTGGTGCGCCACGTTCCCGAAGTTACCCATATCCACGTCATGGAGTGGGGGCTGCATATCCGGCCTGACGTGTTGCTGGAAACTTTGTGCCGGGAGATCCGGCAGATGGAAAACCGGGTCGATGCCATCATGCTGGGATATGGCCGCTGTCAGGCCCTGGATCGACTGCCCGATGACTTTGCCGTACCGGTCTTTTATCCCGAAGGCGAAGATTGCATCGGCGTGCTCCTGGGCCAGGACCGGTACGATCGGGAACTGATGCAGACGGCGGGCACCTGGTTTTTAACGCCCGGGTGGACGGAGCTGGGCATGGAATTCATTTTTGAGGAACTCCAGGTACAACGTATGACGGAAAAAGGGTATGACCCCCTTGCCCTGGCCCACCGCATGCTGAAGGATTTTTCACGGGCCCTTCTCATCGACATGCAGCTTGAAGGGGGTGATACCCTGAGGCGAAAGGCCCTTGCCATCGCCGACGAATTCGGGTGGGAACTGGAAAAAGCGGAAGGGTCGCTCATCCGATTGAAACAAACACTTCATCGAGCCATTGACGCGGCGCCCCCCCTTCCCCCTTTCAAAAACCAAAAAATCTTGATTTAAGATTCCCGAAAAATCAGCTAAAAATTAAACACCTTTCCCTCGGCAATCAGATCAATGAGATGCGGCGCGCCATCGAGCATCATATTGGGGAAAAATTTGGCCTCGTCAACCTGACGAGCATTGGCACACGGCGGTCAGACCCCAATGGGAATCTCCTTTTCGAGTAAGTACGCAAAATAGTCGCCGGGGCAGTCTCCGGTGATGGTCTTTTCCGTGAAATCCCGAGTGTTGTCGGCCCACAATGTGCCATCCTCGATGAAAAAGATATGGACATTATGTCCTTTTTCATGAGTGACTTTGGCGAATTGAAAACATCTCGTTGCTAAATTTACATCTGTCTGGCTGAGCGTATAAACAAAATTTGCCATATTTCCCTCCGTTTTTTGTCCGCTGGGCTACAAACACCCGTCGAGCATTATTTAATGGACATGCTGCGATAGCGTGTCTTTTTTTTCAGCGCTTCCATCAACTCATCTTCGTTTAATTGTTCAGTGTTATATTTTACTTTTGCCTCACGTCTCATGGCCTTGACTTCGTAACTGATAACTCCGGCGATCCCATCCAGGGCCGCTGCGACAAGCGTCTCTCAGGACGGTCAGTTCAATTTGGGAATGTCCAACAGCACTTCTTTTTCTTCAACTTCAGCCATGGCAAACCTCCTTATGATGACTCATAAAATTTTACCCCATACGCCATATGTTCGCCCCATTTCCGGCAAGTGTATTCATCCCCCCTTTCGCAATTCCACAACAAATTTCAGTGATCCGAATGACTCGCCTCTCGTACCGCCGCCGTTAAGGACTCCATTTCCGGGATATTATCAAAAGCGATGGCTTCGTTAATAACAATGGAAGGGACCGCCGGCATGCGCCCGCAGATGGAACCCAGTTCGGCATGACGCGCAACACCTTCACGCGAACCCACATCCACGACTTCCCACCCTAGGATTCCCGGATCAAATTCAGGGGCGATCTCTTCCAGGATCGCGATGGCAAGATCACACATCATACACCCTTTTTTTTTCGCCACGATCTCCACCAGAACTTTTTGACAACTCATTTTCGTGTAGCCTTCCTATTCAAAAAGTGATTCCCAAAGCGCGGAATGTGAGTTATAACCGACCCACAATTTGCAGCTGGCATCGGTTCCAGCTGATATTATCATACCTGTGGGAAAAACATAATGACCAAAACAGAATTTCTGAAGAACTTGGAAAAAGCCCTCAAAAAAATCATGCCCGAAATGTTTGAGGAAGGCGAGACATCCGAGGACCTTATTCAACTGGAAATGAAGATTGAAGAGTTTGTCAGGGAGAGTGCCGGAGAATACACCCTGGAAGAATTGATGGAAACTTTCACCTCCGCCCAGACGGCCATCGGACTCTTTCTGGAATATCAGGATGCCAAGAGAATCTCCCGGGACGGCAAAGACCCAAAACCAGAAAAAGGGACTTAGGACCTCAGGCGACAGGATTCATCTCAGCAACATTTGTAAAGCCGCAATAACCGTTCATCCATGAGGAAATAAAACTTCATGAAGGAGGATCCATCGAACCGGGTCCTAACCCCGTGGACGGTATCCGCCAGATCGATGGTGCTGCGCAGGTGGGTAATCATGATGAGCTGTTTGTCGGCCGCCACATCCTTCAAGAACGCCTGCATGGACTTGTGGTTGGTATAATCAAGGGACGGCTCCACCTCATCGAGAAGATAAAACTGGCTGTCGAATAAGTGAAACACCGCCAGTTTCAGGGCGAGACTGGTGATTGCCTTTTCTCCCCCGGAAAGCTGGTGGGCCCTTCGGATTCTATTCCCGGAAAGTGTTACCTCAACATCGATTCCCCGCTTGCCGTTTTGAGATGTGACCTCCAGCTGCACTTCAGCCAAAGGCATCAGATAGGACATGTACCGCTGAAAAATGGGGGCCACTTTCTCCCGGATATGTCTGCCCAGATCCGCCTCGGTCTGCACCTCAAGCAACGCCTGGATGGCCGAAAAACGTTCCTGTGGGGGAAGCTGGATGAGATCATTGATCTCTTCTTGCCGGATAATGGTTTTCAAAGAATGCTCAATCCGAAGGGAGGTCAGTTTTTTTGAAAAATCAGACCTGCTGCAGGGCTCATCCCCCATTCGGAACCGGCTGCGGCCATCCCGGGATAACTCCCTTGATAATTTGATGACGGGGCTCTCTTTGCCCGAATTTTCTTTGAATATCAGTTCCACCTGTATCTTCTCGGCGGGCGGGTATTTCTTACTACCGCTGAAGAACAGTTCCTCTTCCTCGTAACACCTCAGACGCAAGATGTCGTCTTCTCCCATGGCCCAGACAATGGCATCCAGGATGTTGGACTTACCCACGCCGTTGTTTCCCATAATCACGCCGATACCGGGCTGAAAACCCATGTTGGTCTTTTCGGAAAACGATTTGAACCCCTCAATATTGACCTCTTCCAGATGCATGCTACCTCCCTATTTTTCTCGGTACCGCCGTTTGATCTCTTCAATCAATTCTTCCTGACCCGGAATGATGGCCTCGTAGACAAGATCCCCATCCAATGCTACGCTCGGGAGAGATTTTGCCTTCAACTCCCTGAAACGGTCCACCCCTTCCCGGGTTCTCATATCCCATTCATGAACCTCTATAAGGTCTTGAATCTCTTCCGGTAAAACCTTTACCGATTCCGCCATATAGACGCAGGCGAGTCATTGGTTAAAATCGGTCAGGAGTACATCCAAAAGCACCTGCTTTCCCATTCGCTTCTCCTTGATGGTTTCTTATAATTGGCGACTTCCGGGAAAATCCGAAAGCGGGTATGGGGATCAGTTGCAGATGGCAGGTTCATTAAGACGCTTCAAAGGTCTCAAATTTTATACCCCCCGCAACGGTTTCAAGGAGTCCCCATTTTGCCTTCCCATTTGCATCAGATCGCCCCACGCTCACAAATTCCTTCTCCCCCACCCACCAGTGACCCCAATCTTCCCGTTGACCGAACAGTACCAGATCGGCCTGAAATTGCGGGACCATGGCCTCCAGTGCGGGAAAAACCGTTTCATCCCGCATGAAATCCGTCAGGCCGCAGACCATATTGATTTCGAGGGCGTAAGGGGAAAAATCCGAAAACCCGGGAAGATCCTGAAGATAATCTCCATAAAACGCAACGCCTTTCCGGTCTCCAAGCCCGAAGGTCAACACCTGGGGGAGCATGGTGATCCAGTCACGGTCCTTTGGCGCCAGTGGCGACAGATCTTTCTCTTTAAAACTGGCGTATGACCAGTCCATGGAACCCTGGATACACAACGCCTGTTTGTTACGCCGGAGCCATCGGATGACATCCCCATTGGATCCTGTCCTCCCCGTCACATTGCCGATACAATAAACAATCTCCACATCACAAGACTGCATACTTGTCACGATTTTTTCCAGAATACTCAGGTTCCCCTCCAACCCGCCGATCAAGCCGACCTTCTGTCGCGGGGTCTGATCTTCCCTAATGCGAACCGTATCAGAGGGCAGAAGCGTTCCGCTTACGGCTGATTCCAGAGCTACTTTGAGCTGATCCGGACAGGACGTCTTTTCACGACATTCGATACCTTCCAGCAAAGAGAGGATATCATCGACTTTCCGACCCTTCACAAGGCGGGATACCAACTGTGCGTTTCCGGGGCATCCTCCGCCGACGAACCGGATCTCTTCAAGTACCCGCTGATCCAGTTGAAAATGAATTTCAGGAGGGCAAACCCCGCTGGTTTCAAAAATATATCGCCGCAAATCGGTTTTGGGTTTCATGTTGCCTGGTGTTCCTCATCTCTCGGGTTCCGGTCATCAAAACCCCGCTTTGAAAGGGAAAACAATATCGGAGGTAATAGGAAAAATGCCGCCTCCTCGTCAAGGAAAAAGAAAGTGGAATACAGGCAGAATCCCATCGGATTTGATGTATGGGGTTATGACAGCAATGACAATCGCTTGATTTTCAACATTTTATTTGACTTTTCTTCAATTTCTGGTAAAGATTAAATTTCAGGTGCTTTTAAAGCTTAATAGGGAACACCGTTTAATACGGGACGGGCCCGCCGCTGTAATCGGGGACGAAAACCGCCATACGCCACTGTCAGATCTCTCAGAGATGGGAAGGCGCGGGAAGTAGAAGGATCCGAGAGTCAGAAGACCTGCCTGAGCATCAGTGGTTTTGCCTTCGTGGACTGTTGGCGAACCAAAAAAACCTATGGATAAAAAAGGGTAATCCTCGGGTCGATCCACTTCGGCGCGGGGTTTTTTTTGGCCCCCATAGAACCATCAAAATGCGAAAGCAATCAATACAGAGGTGCTCTAAATGAAGGAGTTGAAACGCATACCGTTCGCTGCAAAACATCGTTTGACACGTGTTCTATTCGGATTGCTGCTGGTCATTGCCCTTCCGGCAAGCGCTTTTTCATTTCAATTCGTGGATGATGGGGGCAAGGCCATTGAAATCGTGAAACTGCCTGAGCGGGTGGTGTCCCTGGTGCCATCCATAACCGAAATGCTTCACAAAATCGGCGCAGGCGCTGCGGTCAAAGCCATCACTTACCACGATGTCTATCCAGCCGAAAATGCCCAAAAACAAATCGTCGGGGGTTATTTTGCACCTTCCCTTGACGTGATTGCGGCAGAAAAGCCCGACATTATCTTTATTTCCGATCTTCATAAAGGGGTTAAGGAAGCATTTAAGAACAGTGACGCTCGGCTCGTTGAGCTTGAAACCCGGTCCATAGAAGACAGCATGGAGAAGATCCTGCTCCTGGGGAAAATCTTCAACAAGGAAAAACAGGCGCAAGCCCTGGTTGAAGCCATAAACCATCAGCTTGAAACCATTGCCCGGAAAGTAGAACGGATTCCTCCCGGGAAACGACAACGGGTCATTCGGCTGATGGGGCGCAGCGCGGTCATGACACCGGGGGACGGATCATTTCAAAATGAGATGATCCGGGCCGCCGGAGGCATTCCACCAGAGCTCGGCAGAAAGGGCGCTGTGACCCCCATCAGCAAGGAGGAGTGGATAAAATTCAACCCTCAGGTCATCTACGGATGCGGCGGAGACCGAAAGACCGCTGAAGCTTTTTTCTCCCGTCCGGGGTGGAAGGATGTGGATGCCGTAAAAAACGACCGCATCTTTTACTTCCCATGCGAACTCACCTGCCGGGCTTCCACCAATACCGGTCACTTCGTCGGCTGGCTTTCAGCCAGAATCTATTCGGACCTCTTTTCCAGGAAGGAATTTCAGGTTTCCGACGGGAAAATACTGAGGAGCCGAAAACTTCACCTTGACCTCAACTATGTGAAGGACGCTCGAATCATTTACAGCACCATCAACGATTTCTTAAATAAAACCCTTGTGATGGATTTTACCCAACCGCTTGAGATACTTTCAACACTTGAGGGAAGACGAACGGGAATCCAAACCGTGGGCAACCATTATTCACCGCCGCCGTGCTGGTCCCTGGAACACAGAAGAGGTCTGGCACAGTCGCGTGCCCTGGTTTACGGGGTTCTTCAGGTGTCCACCGATACATCTTCCTTTCTTTTTACCGGCGCTGATATGGATCATTTGGCCGTCGTGCATAAAGAATTTAGAGACATGAAAGTCTATGCCCTGGTCACCGCCGGGGTCAAATCAAATGCGCTCAGAATGGGTAAAGATGAGGGGAAATACTATGAACCGGGAACCATCAACATCATCCTTCTATCCAACATGAAACTCACCCCCCGCGCCATGACCCGGGCCATGATCAGTGCCACCGAAGCCAAAACGGCTGCTTTGATGGATCTGGATGTGAGGAGCAGCGTCACGCCCAGGCGTTACCAGGCCACGGGAACGGGCACCGACAATATTTTGGTGGTGCAGGGAACGGGAATCCCTGTTAAACTTGCCGGCGGCCACTCCAGGATGGGGGAACTCATTGCCCGGGCCGTATACCAGGGGGTCCTGGAGGCGGTTTCCGGACAAAACGGTCTTGTGGTTCCGCGAAGTATATTCCAGCGTCTGCACGACAGACACATCAGCCTTTATGAACTGGTTTCCGAAGCCCAGTGCGACTGCATGGCCAAAAAGGGAGAGGCAACCGTTGCCCTTGAAGAGATTCTTATGACGCCGCGCTATGCCGGATTTGTGCAAAGCGCCTTCGCGTTGAGCGATGCTTATGACAGGGGGCTGTTCACCGACCTTACAGCCCATGAACTCTGGTGCAAAACCATCGCAGAGGAAATCGCCGGTATGAAAATTCCCCATCTGAGAGACCTCGTGGGTGAGGAGGACATACCGCTTCCCCTTAAAATGTCCCTGAACGCATTGTTAAACGGCATCTCGTTTAGAGCCGTCAGCCATTAGTCATTCGCTTACTTAAGGAGCACCTCTGATGAAACTTCTTTATTATCTTGTGCTTTTCGCATGTCTTTGTACCAGCCTAAACCTCTTTTCCGGGCGCTCCTCCGCCGAGCCGGCCCCATCCGCCGCCTTTGTTAAGAAGAGTGCTGAAAAAGCGGTTGAAATCCGGCGCGAAAGCCAGAAACTGGCGGACAATTGGACCAGAGAATCGGCGGATCTTCAGGCGGAAATGGAAGCGGTTAAACAGGAATTCGAAGCCATTAAGTGGCGCAGGGAGAAAACCGCCGCTTATATGAATGACCTTGAAGACAAAATGACCGCCCTCAAAGCAAAAGAGCAGGCGGCTCGTGAAATCCGAAACGAGCTGGAGCCCTTTCTGGATCAAACCTTTCAAAAGTTGCAGGAATTCTCTCGAAACGATCTCCCCATGCTCATGGAAATGCTGGCCCCCCGACTCCGAAAAGTGGCCACAATCCTCAATAACGCCGACGCAAACATCGTCCAGAAGACGCGGAGCCTGCTCGAAACCACAACTCGGGCCGTGGAGTACGGATACTTTCCGGAGCCGGATGAGGCTGAAATTGACATCGACGGAAAGTTGATCCGAGTTCAACGCATCAACGTGGGCCGTCTGGCCCTGTTTGCCCTCAGCGGAGACGCCCGGGACGCCTGGAAATGGCATTTTGAAACAGACCGCTACGAACCGGTTCCCCATTTTGCAAGATCCATTCAGGAAGTCATTCAAATTACAGAGCGCTCCCGCCTGGTATCATTGGTGGAATTGCCCATGGAGCCTGTCAGGGAGCCGGCCAGGGAACCCGGGGAAGGGGAAAGCCAGTGAAATATGCACTCTGCCTCATATTCCTGACCCTGCTCCCTGCCGGACTCTCGGCCCAGGAAGAAAAATTCAAAGCGGTGGTCCGGGAGGTTCAGGAAGACCTGGGGGAGGCACGGAAAGAAAAAGCCATAACCCGATCCGAAGCGGCCCGGCAACGCGCACGTCTGAAAAAAGATATCGAGGGCCTCAAAATGCGCGTCAAGCGAGAAAAAGCGGCCCTTGATGCAGATGAAAAAAAACTTCTTTCCATGCGGGAAGAACGCCTCAAACTGGAACGGGACATTCGGGCTCACACAGGGCATATGAAAGAGCTGGATGCGGTGTTGCGGGATTTTGCACGTGATTTTTCGGGGCTTGCGGAACGGTCCCCCTATTCCGGCGAAAACCCGGAACGGTTGACCACCCTCAAGGACTTTCTGAACACGGAAAAGATCCTCGGGATCCAGGATATCCGGACCCTGGTAGCGCTGGCATTTGATGACATGACCGCGTCATCACAAATCATCAGGCGCGAGGGAGTCATCGTTGATCGCCAGGGCCACGAAGTGGAAAGCGACATCATACGGCTCGGGAATCTCACAGCCATCTACCGGGAAAACACCCATGTGGGTTATCTCAGTACAAGCCCCGCATCCGGGCGCCTTCTGGCGGCGGCTTCACCCGGATGGAGCGTTGGAAGAAACCTGAAGCGCTACTTTAAGGGAGAGACGGATGCGGTCTACGTGGATATTTCGGGAGGCGTCGCCGTAAAGCAACTGTCGCGGCGAACGACCCTCTGGGAACAAATTCGAAGCGGGGGGTTGCTCATCTGGCCTATCCTCTTGGTGGGTCTTGTGGCCGTCATCCTGGTACTGGAACGTCTGTTTTTTCTGGGCAGGGTCAGCCAGAATACGGACAAGCTCATGACCCATGTGACGGAACTGGTGGAAAAGGGCGATTACAAAGGGGCCGTGCAATCCGCCGAAGCCCAGTCGGGACGTCCCACCGGCAATGTTCTGAAGGCGGGCCTTGGACAACAGGGACAACCCCGGGATATCATCGAAAGCAGTCTGGCGGAGGCCATCTTAAAGGAGACTCCCCGCCTGGAGCGATTTCTGCCCGCCCTCAAGGTTCTGGCTGCCATCGCCCCCCTTCTGGGCCTCCTGGGTACCGTGACCGGCATGATCAACACCTTTCACGTCATCACCGTTCACGGCACGGGCGACCCCAGACTTATGGCCGGCGGCATCAGCGAGGCGCTCATCACCACGCAACTGGGTCTGGCAGTGGCCATCCCCATTTTGGTCATTACCGCCCTCTTGGGCCGAAAGGCCAGCCGTATCGCCTCGGATATGGAGGAAAAGGCCATGGCCCTGATCGCCGCGCTCCTGCGAGACCAGAGGCTCCCCGATGGAAGCGCTTGAAAGCATATGGGCCTCCATTCAAACCGGTGGCCCGGTGATGTTCCCGCTCATCGTGGTCTCCGTCTGGATGTGGCATCTGATCGCCCTGAAAGTCCTGTGGGTGTTTCGCGTGCGGCGAAATCGTTTGGGGATGTCCCAGGCGCTTGAATACATGTCCAGCAGGAAGTCCGGTTTCTCCAAAGAGACCGTACTCAACGACCAGGGGCCCAAAGGCGAAGCCCTCGCCCATTTTCTGGGCCATCGCCGTTTCGACCCCGAAAGTGATCGGATCATGTGGGAAGCGGCCGTTCAGCGGCAGATTTCCCCGCTCAACCACCACATGAGCGCCATATTGGTACTGGCCGCGGTGGCGCCCCTGTTGGGATTGCTGGGGACTGTCACGGGAATGGTGGACACCTTCCGGGTGATCGGTATGGAGGGTACGGGAAACCCCCAGGCTCTGGCATCGGGTATCGAGGAAGCGCTTGTGACCACGCAGACAGGTCTTCTCATCGCCATACCCGGCCTGCTGGTGGGCCAGACGCTTCGAAAACAGATTAAGAATATTCAAGGGGACCTCATGATATTCTATCGGGCCGTGGATCAGTGGCTGGAAAGGAGGCAGAATCATGTTTAGGGTAGGCAGCAGCCTCGGGAGCATGAACAAACAGGATAACAGCGACGCCGAAATCAACATGGCGCCCCTTATCGACATGATTTTTATTCTTCTGATCTTTTTTCTGGTAACCGCAACGTTTGTGAGGGAATCCGGTGTGGAAATTCAACGGCCGGAAGCGGCATCCGCAGAAAACAAAGACGCAGCCGGCATCTTTATTGCCGTCACTCAGGATGGGGACATCTTTGTGGACAAAAGCCGGGTCGATCTCAGGAGCGTACGGGGTATTGTGGAACAGTTCCTTCTGGAAAACCCGTCGGGCGCCGTCATGCTTGAGGCGGACCGCAACAGTATGACCGGTCGGATGGTTCAGGTCCTGGATCAATGTCGCATGGCAGGCGCCGAAAACATTGCCGTTTCAACGGTCAGGAGTGACTCATGAGTGCCATCCGGGGGAACCTCAAAACCGACCGGCGCATCTCTCGCATGGCCGTTGCTTTGACACTCTCCCTGCTGGTGAACGCTGCTATTTTTGCCGTGGCCCCCGTGCTCCTGGATAAACGGATCGTTTCAAAATTTTCGAGGCATGCCTTGTTGAACCTCATGATGCCCCTGAGACCCAAACCGGTGGAACCGGACATGGACGAACCTGAACTTCTGGACGAGTTGCCCCAACTGGAACTGGCCCCCATGGAAACGGAAATGGAAACGGAACTCCCGGCGCCCCCTGAAGTAACACCCCCTGAGCTTGAAATGCCCGAGATGGAAGTGCCCCCCTTACGTCCACCCATGCCTTTGGACCGGATGACACCCGAAGCGCCCACGCTGGAAATCGACATGAAATCCCTTTCAGCATCGTCGGTCCCCCTGGCGGTCAACGTACCCCGAACCGTTGCCAAAGCCCCCACAGTGTCACAGGACACCAGGGGAAAGTCCGAAAACCCGGAATATTCCATTGGGGAGGTGGATTCAAAACCGGGGCTGCTGGGGCAGGCGCTGCCGCCTTATCCCCGCAGAGCCCGTCGAAGGGGCATCGAAGGGTGGGTGAAAGTTCGCTTTCTGGTGACAAAGAATGGACGTGTTGAAAATCTAACGGTTTTACAGGAATCTCCCACAGGGGTCTTTAACAAAACCGTTATGAAGACTGTTCCCCGATGGCGCTTTAAACCCGCCAAAAAAGACGGCCAACCCGTGGATGTATGGGTGGAGCAGACCATCAATTTCGAGATGGAAAAACAATGATGAAGCTGGAGATTACAATCCTGATTATCATATTCACCTTTTTAGGCAATAGTGTATCCGCACAAAATTGTCCAAAAGATCCTTCACCCGTCTCATATGATCTTCACCTTGCCTTAACCCATGCGGAAAAGGAGATGGAAACGGGGTACCATCAAAAAGCCCTGGGACTATTGGCTGATTATGCCCGAAAAAACCCCTCGGAAGCACATCCTCAGCTCCCTTTTCTAAGGGGACTTGTTACCTATCAGCTCAAACGGTTTCATGATTCTGAAGTTTTTTTCAGGGCGGCCGTCAAACAAGATCCCTGTTTTGGTGAAGCCTGGCAAAATCTAGCTGCCGTTTATAACCGGCAACACCGTTATGCGGAGGCGGCCCAATCCATGGAAAAGGCGTTTTCACTGTTAAGACCTGAAAATTCTGGGCTTCAATATCAGGCCGCCCTATTCCACATCATGGCCAAAGACCCGAAAAGAGCCATTTCCCTGCTTCAAGAAATGGTCCGAAAGCCGAAGGCCAAACGTCAGTGGTTCCTCCTTCTGGCCGATACCTTGAAAAAACAAAAAAAGAGTGGTGAAGCAGCCCTCGTTCTGCAAAACGCCGCAAAACGTTTCAAAGCCCCGGAGCTCCAGTATCAGGCAGCTCTTCTTTATGTGCATTCAGGGGCCCCTAAAAAGGCCCTCCCGCTTCTCAAAAGACTCACCGTTAGGACCAAACCTAAAGTTGAATGGTTTGTGGCCTTATCCCATGTTTACGCTTCCCTTTCACAGCCGGCAAATGCCGCAAGGGCAATGGAAAAGGCGGTCCGGTTGAAACCCAATTCATCCCGAAACTACCGGGCCGCCTGTTTGTGGATAGAGGCCGATCAACCGAAAAAAGCACTCCCCCTGCTGAATGATCTGTGCAAAACGCCCAAACCCCGTTCAAAATGGCGCGCCTCTCTTGCCCATGTCCTGGAAAGTTTAGGGGAAAACGATGAAGCCGCCAAACTCCTTGCGAGTGGAAACATCGGGGAGAAAAACCCATCCGATAGTTTCAGATCGGCCCTTCTGCATCTTAAAAACGATGCCCCCCAAAAGGCGCTCCCCCTTCTTGAAACCCTCTCTAAAAATGCCAATCCAGAGACCCAATGGCTCATGGCCCTGTCTGCCACCCTGGACAAACTCAATCAACCCGAGGAAGCGGTAACGGTTATGGAAAAGGTGGATCCGAAATCCCCTGCACTCTCCTCAAATATGCGTCTTCAAGTCGCCATCTTCTGGCTGAAACACGACAATCCCAAACGTGCCCTCTTCCTGCTGGATAGTATGCCTAAGAATCCACATGTATCCAAAAGCTTCCGTTTGGCTCAAATTGAGGCCCTGGTGCGGACGGGCCAGGCGCAAGCTGCCCATGTTCCGTTAAAAACCCTCCTGAATCAATACCCGCAGGATGAAAAAATCTGGCGGTTGGCAGCTTGGATCGCCCTTGAACAGAAAGCGTACGGGAAAGCCGCAGCGGCACTGGAAGTGGCCTTCCGCCTTAAACCGCCTGCATCCGGAGACTTTAAAAGGCTTGGAAATCTTTACCGGCTTGCGAGGGTTCCTCGAAAGGCCGCTGAAGCGTATATCACCGCTTTTGGAAAAAGCCCTACCGCCGGCGATCTGGACCTTCTGGCCCAAACCTATGGGGACGCCCATCAAATGAAAGAGGCCCTCGCCGCCGCGACCCGGGCCGCAAAACTCGCCCCCACTGCCAAACGATTGTCCCGATTGGGTCTGATGCATATGGAACAACAGGATTGCCAAAAAGGGATGGCAGCGTTTCAGAAGGCGGCACAACTCGAAGACCCGGAAGGGGTTAACAGCTTGCGTATGGGCTACGCAGCCTGGAAACTGGACCAGCTGGCTTCCGCCAAAACCGCCTTCCAATCGGTCCTTCAAAAAGCGGATTCAGGAAGCCGAAATGCCGTAAAAGCATCCAAGGCCCTCAAAACAATCGAACAAATGATGAAACGACAATAAACGAGCGTTTTCAATTGAATCCCCCACGGATTCAATTGGATGCTTGATCCAATGCAAAAAAAGGAAAAACATCCATGATCATCAACTCGGATTCGGAATATATACACGGCGGGGTCCCCAAAACAGACATGCAGCGGCTGGACGTTTCAGAAAGACGGGTGCTGGACTTCAGCGTCAACCTCAATTTTTTTGGACCGCCCCCCATTATAAAAGAAAAATGGCCGGAGCTGTTTGAAACCATCGAACAGTATCCCAGCATAAACGGGGATGGCGTGGCCGGTTACTATCAATCGGCCTGTGGCGTGTCTCCCCATAATTTTTTAGCCGGTAACGGCTCCACTGAACAGATCTATCTCGTGGCCAGGGTGCTCAAATACCGGCGTGCCGCCATCATCACCCCATCATTCCACGATTATGAACGGGCATCGATTTTGGCAGGCGCCGAGGTTCTTCGGTGCCCCCTGTCTCCCCACGTTGATTTCGCCCTACCCCCAAAAGAAGAGCTGATTGAGATCATGGAAAAGGTTGATGCGCTTTGGATCGCACGTCCCAACAACCCCACTGGCAACCTGTTTGACAAAAACCTGATTCTGGAACTGGCCGACCAATTCCCTGAAAAATGGTTTATCGTGGATGAGGCGTTTGTGCAATTTTTAGATGACTGGAAAGAGAAAAGTTTGCTCACCGAAGACCCTAAATCGAATGTCCTGGTGCTCAACTCACTCACCAAGTTCTACGCTGTTGCCGGCCTACGGTTGGGCGGAATCGTGGGGCATGAAAAAGTCATCTCCCGAATGAAGCACGCCAAGGAACCCTGGGCCATTAACGGTATCGCTGATCGGGTGGCATCCCTTCTCTCGGATTGCGGCGATTACGATGAAAAAAGCCGTTCCGCCCACAATGAAGAAAAAGAAAGGGTTTTTCTGGCTCTCAGGGATATGGACGGCATTCTTCCCTTTCAACCTTCCGTCAATTACATTTTATGCCAATGGCTCATGACCGATAACCTGGACCAGCTGTTGGCCCACCTTCTTAAAAAAGGTCTGTACTTACGGGATTGCCGGAATTTCCCGGGGCTCGAAAAGAATTTCTTTCGGATAGGTCTCAGACTTCCAGAGGAAAATAATCACCTGCTTTCGGCATTGTCCTCATTTAAAGCATCTTAAAGGGAAGAGAAGAGAAAATGGGCAAACCACTCCCTGCCTGTCCGTGCTGGGTACGGGATCGGACGTGGGGAAAAGCATCATCGCCACCGCCCTCTGCCGGATATTTTCCGACATGTGTGGAAAATGGGGACATCCTATAATGCTCCTGTCAAGAAAAATTTCCAAAAAATGTAAACATCGCAATAACAGATAGTTACGGTGCATTGCAATTTTTTGATATAGCCCAGCGTCAAGCCCGTTCCGGACTTTT